>Ga0326728_10007006_pt1 | contig 29661 bp, 19 predicted proteins | sample MB3enrmetagenome_FD_207602 | JGI IMG/M metagenome (GOLD analysis project Ga0326728, IMG submission 207602) | Lab enriched peat soil microbial communities from McLean, Ithaca, NY, United States - MB31MN | ecosystem: Environmental > Terrestrial > Soil > Wetlands > Peat | place: USA: New York... | reverse complement strand
CGAACGGCGTGTCGGTCGAAAGATACAGCCCTTCTTGCGTTGGAATCGCAGCTACGGCCCGCGCTTGCTGATTTCCCGAGAGCGCCACTTCCACCGAGCGCTTCGCCGAAAGAAGATCGCAAGTAGTCCGCAGCACTTTGCACTCGGCGCCTTCATCGCCCGTCAAGATCCAAAGGCAATCGCCCCAGCGGTCGTAAACCATGTTGTGGACGTGCCGTATGCTTCCCGCCGGAAACGTGTAGGCGATCTGCCACGTGCGTCCGCGATCGGCCGAAGCGTAGATGTGGACTTCCGCGCGTTTGCGATTGTCGAAATACTCACCCCAATAAATTTGTCCCGATGGAACGGCGGTGATATGCAGCGGCCGTGTGCCGCGCCGAATTCGATGCGTGACGTGAAATTCATCGCTGCCTGGAGACCGCGTGACCAGCGCCCCAGGGACCGCGCCCACCATTGTCAGATCGTTTGTCTGGCCTTCGAGTGTTTGACCGCCGAGAATCGCCAGCGCATGAAAACCATCGCGCATCAAGCGATAGCTCAACGCGCTGCGCGATGTGAGATTCCTCCACCAAACTGGACGAAAGCGCGCGACCGCTTCCCACTCCGCGCTCCTGCCGGTTTGCAGGCCGACGCATAGGCGCGCGTTTAGGCGAACGACGCGATAGCCGCGGCACCCGTAGAGAACGTCGCCGTGCCACGCGAGCGCTCGAATGCCGCGCCAGGCGGCGGTTTTCAGCAGCCTTAGCGAGGAAGATGCGGCCGCCGCAACTGGAGTTTCAGTCATGCTGGGCGATAGTACTTCTCGGTGGTGAGTCTTCTGTTTTGGTTTCGGATTTGCAAGCGAAAAACGGGCCGATGGCCAGCATGTCCATTTTTGTGCGCTGGAAGCAATCGATGGCTTCTTGCGGCGTGCACACGATCGGCTCGTTCTCGTTGAAGCTGGTGTTCAGGATCACCGGAATCCCGGTCTTCTTGCAAAACGTCTGGATCAGATCGTAATAGAGCGGATTCTCATCCCGCGCCACGGTTTGCAATCGTCCGGTGTTGTCGACGTGGTTCACGGCACACAGGCTCTTACGCTTCTCCGGACGAATCTTGTACACGTGCAGCATGTAGGGCGAGGGATGATCGTGCTCGAAATATTCGTGCTGCGCTTCGGCGAGAATTGCCGGAGCGAAAGGACGAAACCACTCGCGATGTTTGATGCGAGCGTTCAACACATCCTTCATGTTGGGCAGGCCCGGGTGGGTCACGATGGAGCGATTGCCGAGCGCGCGCGGCCCCCATTCCATGCGCCCCTGGAACCACCCCACCACATTGCCGCGCACCATCTCATCGGAAACCGCGTCGAGCAGCGGCGAGCGCTCCAATCGCCGATACTTTACCCTCGCGCTCTGCAACGCCGATTCAATCTGCGCTTCGGAAAACTCCGGCCCGAGGTAAGCGTGATCCATCTGCTGACGGCGCGGCTGTTTCAACACCGAGTGATACGTGTGCAGCGCGGCGCCAATCGCCAGGCCTTCGTCGCCCGCTGCCGGCTGAATCCAAGTGCGGCGGAACGGAGTTCGAGAAAATATTTTGCCGTTGGCCACGCTGTTGAGCGCGCAGCCCCCCGCCAGCGCAAGATTTTCACCGGGGACGCGCTTATGCAATTCATTCGCCAGATGGAAGAACACTTCCTCGAAACAATATTGCATGGCATACGCCAGATCCATGTCGCGTTGCGTGATCTCAGCGAATGGCTCACAGGGCGCGCCGAAAAGCTTTTCCATCTTGTCGGAGAAATGCCGCGCCAGGCGCACCGTTCCGTCGGGCAGCACCTGCATCCCCTGATTGCTACCGAGCGGTTTGAAGTAACTCATGTTGAGCTGAAAGTTGCCATTCTTGAGCTCGACAATTTTCCGGATCTCGTCGACGTACGTGTCTTTTCCGTAGGGCGCCAGTCCCATGACTTTGCCTTCATCGCCATATTTTCTATAGCCGATGAAGTCGCAAATCATGGTATAGAAGCTGCCGAGAGAATGCGGCAGGAACACGCGGTCGAGCACGTGGATTTCGGGGCCCTGGCAGCGGGCGGTCATGGTGGAGACGAAATCTCCCGAGCCGTCGAAGCTGAAGCCCGCCGCTTTTTCCCAGGGCGAACAGTAGTAGGCGCTGGCAATGTGCGCGATGTGGTGCTCCAGGTGATGCTCCTGAAACTTGAGCGTGGAAGCATCCACGTCGAGCGCCTGCGCGAGGAGCGAACGCACGTCGCGCATCGACTCTTTGCGTTGACGCATCTTGATAAAATTCAAAACCTTTGCCGGATTCGCCAGGGCATATTGGACTTTCTTGGCGAGGTTGGCGTCGCTATCTTGCCCCACGGCGACATGCTGAACGTCGGTAAGCTTCGCACCCACCGCATCCAGACACGCTTTTACCGCCAGCGCAGGGAAGCCGCCGTAATGCTTATGCCGGTTCAGCCGCTCTTCGGCAACTGCAAAAAGAATCTTCCCGTCTTCGACAATCGCTGCCGAAGCGTCGGCGTGAAACATATTCAGGCCCAGAATCAACATTTACAGATGGTTCCCTTTCTCTCCAAAATGCTTGTTTCGAGTCAAATCCTATATAAAATATACCGCGTAATAGTTACATTTTAGTTTGAGGGCCCCAGTCGCCTCCTTCCTAAAAACCTGCTTAGATCGGACTTTTTACGTAGCCTGCTAGGGCGTCGATTTTTCCCGCAACGCCGATGTCACGAACTCGTTCAGTTCGATCGTTAGAGGTTGCCCGGTCTGACATGAATTCTGAAGTCGGAGGGTCGCGAGCGTCGAGGCCACGATTTGTTCCAATGGAATCGGCGGCGGCGTTTTGCCTTGAAGCGCGTCCACGAATGCTTGCATCTCCGCTCGGTGGCCCTTGTCTTTATTCCTTCCCCAATTCCTTCCCCAGGGCGTGCGCGTGATTTGTTTGCGCCCGTTGCGGACCAGTTCAAGCCGCCGAAAATCTTCGAGGACCGCGACCGAGCCGCCACCGAAAATTTCGATGCGCTCCTTCGAAGCCGACTTGTCGCCGCTGGCGAAATAGCCGATTGTGCCGAGCGATCCGTTCGCGAATTTGAGGGATGCAACGACGTTATCGCAGCTATACTGCCCCGGATTGCCCACGGCTTGCGCTTGTACTTCGATGGGACTTGTGCCCGCGAGAAAACAGACGAAGTCCACGAAATGGCAAACCTCGCCGAGAATGCGCCCGCCGCCTTGCTCGGGATCGTTGACCCAATGATCGGCGGGAATGTAGCCCGCATTTACGCGGTAGTGGATGGCGAGTGGCTCGTGGATTTCGGACAAGAACTTTTTTAGCTGAACCGCCATCGGCGCGAAGCGGCGATTGAAACCGACCATGAGGAGCGGAGCATTGTTCTGGGCCGATGTTGCGCAAATCAGCGCCGCTAGTTCGTTTTCGCTGAGGCACAGCGGCTTTTCGCAGAAGACCACTTTGCCCGCGCGCAGGGCCGCGAGCGATTGGCTGGCATGAAGGTGGTGACGCGTGGCGATCAACACCGCTTGGATTTTTGGATCGTGCAGAAGATCGTTTTCTGAATTGGAACAGTAAGAGAATCCAAATTTCTCAGCCGCGTTCCGGCTGCGCGGCCCGGTCGCGTTGCAAACGCCGACGAAAGAAACGCCCGAAATCGTCTTTAGTGCGGGCAAGAGCGTGTTCTGCGCGAAATTTCCCGCTCCCAGCACGCCTAGACCGATAGAACCCGACGAGGGCGCGCTGGTGGACACCGGAATTCTTTCCGCTAGGTTTGGCGCAGTTCCAGATTCGACGCCCGGGTACGTAATCAGCGCAGCCAGAAAAGGCTCATGCGTGCTGCCTGTAATCAGGTTATAAGCGCACGTCGCTTGTTCCAGCGGAAAGCGGTGCGTGATCAGCGATGGAAGGTTGAGTTTGCCGTCGGCGATGAATTGCAGAAAGGCAGCCAGGTTGCGCGTTTCCGTCCAGCGCACATGGCCAATCGGATAATCGCGGCCTTGCTGCTCATACGCGGCGTCGTAGCGGCCGGGGCCATAGGAGCGCGAAATTCGAAAATCCAATTCCTTCTCGTAATAGAGTTTGCGCTGCAACTCCATGCCGACGGTTCCCACGGCAACCACTACGGCGCGATCGCGCGCCAGTTCGGCGGCGAGGTTCACCGGCTCGCTGCTCGCGGTCTCCGCCGTAATCAGCACCGAGTCCACGCCCACTCCAGCCGTTTTCTGAAAGCACAGATCGCGGAACTCGCGCGCGCTGGCGCACGCGGCGTCGATGCCGCTGGCGATGGCAAGATCGGCGCGATGCCGCAACAGTTCCATGCCAAAGACGTGGCAACCGGCGGCCTTCAACAACTGCACCGTTATTTGTCCGAGCAAACCGAGACCAATGACCGCGACCGTATCGCCGAGCGCTACTTCAGCGGTACGGATGCCGTGCAGGCAAATCGCGCCCACGGTTCCGAAGGCTGCTTCTTCGTAAGAAACATTGCCGGTAGTTTGCGATGACGCTTCCGGGATCTTCGCGAGCAGCATGCGCGGTACGCAGGCAAACTCGGCGTGCACGGCGTATCCCGCGCCAGCGCAGGCGACGCGGTCGCCCACATCGATGTCTGCGACGCCATCGCCGGTGGCAACCACCACTCCGGCGCTGCTGTAGCCCACGGATTGCGGCTGGTCCAAGCGAGAGCGCACGGTTTGCAGGGTGGAAGCCAATCCATCCCGCCGCATTTTGGCGAGCACGTCGCGCACAAGATCGGGACGGGCCTTCGCCTTCGCCAGCAAACTTTTACTGGCGAATTCCGCCGACGCACGCTCGGTGCCAGCCGACACCAGGGACGCAGCAACTCGCACCAGCACACAGCCGGGCAACAATTGCGGAGCGGGAACTTCGGCGACCTTTAAGTCGCCGGTGCGCGCGTCTTGTAAGAGTTGCTTCATGCGGTGTTCGTCGTTACGGCAATATTTGGTTGAGACGGTTGAGGTACGCCGATCTGGCGCTCGGCGAACGATCTTGCGCCACCGTCGAGAAAAAGTTGCATCCAGATTTCCAGCGTGAGCAGTTGCCAGATTTGCATCGACCAGTCTTCCGTGCCGCGCCGGTGCTCGTCAATGTAGCGGCGCACCACTTGCGGACGGAACAATCCTCGGCGCCGCACTTGAGAATCCGAAAGAAGATCGTCGACCATGGGACGCAAATCGTGCGCCAGCCAGTAATCGACCGGCGCCGCGAAACCCGCCTTCGGCTGCCGCATCACCTCTTCTGGCAGCATACTACGCATGGCTTCACGGAAGATGTGCTTGGTCACGGGACGCCATTTTCCTTTGAGCTTCCACTCCGGCGGCACATTCCAGGCAACGAACTCGGCCAGCTCGCGATCGAGGAACGGGACGCGCACCTCGACCGACGACGCCATGCTCATTTTGTCGTTGTAGGTGAGATTCAGCGTGGGCATGAAAATCTTGGTATCGAGATAGAGCATCTGGTTGAGAAAATCCGCATGCCGCACTTTGTCGAACGCCGCCAGATGCTGGTCGTCAGCATTAGGATTGACGTTGGCAGCCGTATGCGATCCTAGAGCGTACAAATCCGTTTTCTGCCGCGCATCGAGATACGTGCAATTTCTGATGAAGGCTTCCGCCGGACTTAACGCAGCGCTGCGCGCCATTTTCTTCGCCAGACGCACGGGGCCTTTCATGCGGGTGCCGCGCAGCGACGGCAAGCCCAGCAGAGCGCGCTCGGCGGCGAAGCGGGCGAAGCCCGGTATGCGGCGATATTCCTCCGCCCATGCATGAGCGGCATGCTTGCGATATCCCGCGAAAATCTCGTCGCCGCCCACTCCCGACAAAAGCACGGTCGCCTGTTTTCGCGCCTCGCGGCACACCAAGTAGGCCGCGATGATCGCAGGATCGGCCGTCGGCTCGTCCATGTGCCAGGTCAAACTCGGCAACAGATCGACAACATCGGGCTCAACCACGATCTCATAGTGTTCGCAGCCCAGTTTGCGCGCGAGACGTTGGGGGACGGCAGGATCGTCAATCGTGGTCTCGCCCACGCGATATTTTTCGGGAAAGGTAATCGTGTAAGTCCGCACCGGCTGCTTGCGCGCCATGGCCGCCACCATGGCCGTAACTATGCTCGACGAATCGAGGCCGGCACTCAGAAAGGCGCCGATCGGAACATCGCTTACCATCTGTCGCTCGACCGAAGCGCAGAACTTTTCGCGGATCTCACACGCCAGATCGGCCTCGGTGCGCGGGAAGCGTTGTTCCGTACTATGTTCCGAAATATGTTCCGCGGGAGGAAAGGTCAAGTCCCAATACTGCTCGATCTTGAATTCACCGCGCTGCCAGAGCGCGTAGTGGCCCGCGGGAAGCTTGCGGATTCCGTCGAACATGGTCAGGGGATCGGGGGCCCAGAGAAACGTCAAATATTTATCGAGCGCCTCCATGTTCATGCGCGCTTCAATTCCCGGGACTTCGAGCAGGGCCTTGACCTCGGAAGCGAATGCGAGTTTACCGCCGCGCTCCGAATAATAGAGAGGCTTGATGCCGAAATGGTCGCGCGCCAGAAACAACTTCGGGGAACGGCTGCGCAAGTCACAGATGGCGAGGGCGAACATGCCGTTGAGCCGGTTCAGGCAATCCGTGAGGCAGTCGGGGCCATATTCTTCGTAGAGATGAACGATGACTTCGGTGTCGGTGTGCGAGCGAAAACGGTGGCCGTGGCTTTCGAGCTCGCGGCGCAGAGCGGCGAAGTTGTAGATCTCGCCGTTGTAGGTGATCCACACCGATCCATCTTCGTTGCTCATGGGCATGTGGCCATCGGCGGAGAGGTCGAGAATGGCAAGACGGCGGCTGCCCAGGCCGATGTATCCGCCGTCGGGGAAATGGCGCTCCCAGAGGCCGGAGTCGTCGGGGCCGCGGTGCGTCTGCACGTTCGTCATACGGACGAGCGTCTCGCGGTCGCCGCAGTTCACGAGTCCGCTAATGCCGCACACGGGTCAGTTCCTCCCGGTCCGCAGCGCTTCGATACGCGACTCTTCGATGCGCAACTCTTCGATTCGCAGCTCATAGATTTTGGCCTTGATGTGAAAAAACTGGATGCCTTGCAGCGCGCAGTAGATCAGGCCGGGGATGCCATCGAGAAATCCGAGGCGCAAGAGATACTTGTAAAAGAAGAACAAGAGCGGCGATCCGGGCAGGGCCAGGAAACGGCGGCGTAACCAGCGGCGGCGCTGGGCTTGGGTTCCCCAGAGCGAAGGCTGAATCTCGGCGTCATTAATATTATTATTTTTATTGCGGTTGGCTTGATTGCGCTGGGCCTCGAGCCAGACGCGCGCCTCCCAATTCGAATACTCGTTGTGCTTCTGGATGTAACGCGACAAGGACTCGACGTTGTAATGGAGGAGCGGGTGTGTGAGCTTGCGCGTGGCTCCGCTGACAACGACGTGCTCGTGCACTTCCATGTCGGCCATGGTCGTGTCCTGAGCGCGAAGGCGGCACTCGAAACGGCCAAGACCTTTGCGGAAGAGCGACAGCTTCCAGAAACTTGCGCCGCTGTGGCGCAGGCGGCGGCCGAGAAAATACATCCGCAGGGCAATGTAATAGCCGTTGGTGTGTGGGTCTTGAATCGCTTGTTGGATCTCATGCGCGAGTTCTGGAGTTAGGACCTCATCGGCATCGAGAAGAAAAATCCAATCGTACGCCAGAGGCAGGGTGTCCATCGCCCACTGGCGTTTTTTGGGCCAGCCTCCCGCGTAGCGGAACTGAACAACCTTGGCGCCATGAGACTGGGCAATGGCAGCGGTGTCGTCGGCACTCGCGGAATCGACGACGTAGATTTCCCCGACGGACTGAATCGATTCGAGGCAGCGGGCAAGGTTATGCGCCTCGTTACGGACGGGGACGATCACGGTCAGAGGCAATAACGGCGGCGGCAGCGGCGAGGTTTTTCCCGCGGCCGATATCCCGGTTTGCGATTTCGTTTCGATCACATGGGTCCCGATAGAAGGTTCCATTATCTTAGCCTCTGGCGCGGTTTTCACAAAAATCGCTGTGCTAGTATCGCTTTTGAAACTATGCCGCAAGCGCCGCCAGTTGCCGGATCGAAAGCAGAAGTGCGGGATTTCTGGGACGCCGATCCCTGTGGCTCGCGCTATCTAGGCGATGGCGCCGACTTCGAGGCGCACGCACGGGCGCGCTACGAGCTCGAACCCCACATTCACGAATTCGCCGGCTTCGCCCGATCTGGCGGCCAACGAGTGCTTGAGATCGGCGTGGGCATGGGCGCCGATTATCTGGAATGGTTGAAGGCGGGGGCGCTGGCCAGCGGCGTGGATATTTCGAGCGCGTCGCTGGAGCGGGCACAGCGGCGCTGCGAAATGGCGGGCTACACGCCCAATCTGCAAGTCTCCGATGCCGAGCGTCTGCCGTTTCCCGACGATACTTTCGACATCGTGTACTCCTACGGCGTGATGCACCACAGCCCCGACACGCCGCAATGCATCCGCGAGGCCTGGCGAGTGCTCAAGCCCGGAGGAGCGCTGCGCATCATGATCTATCACCACCCGTCGCTTACGGGAGGGATGCTCTGGTTGCGTTACGGGTTTCTACGCGGCAAATCGTTGCGACAGTCCGTTTACGACCATCTGGAAAGTCCGGGCACCAAGTCCTACACGCAGGCAGAGGCGCGCGCCCTGCTGCGGGGGTTCGAGCAAATCGAGTTGCGGCAGGCATTCAGTCCCGGAGATCTGCTTTGGAACGAACCTTCGCCGCGCTTTCAAGGGTTGGCGTACAGGTTGGTTTGGCGCTTGTATCCGCGATTTCTTGTCCGCAAGTGGGGAGCGAAGTGGGGATTGTTTCTTCTAATTTCGGCACGCAAACCGGCGTCGCGGTAGGTTAGTTCACAAATTTTCACTCGCGACAGGCTCCTCCACTCGTGTGCAGAGTGCGCACCCTTAGCCTCTAAAGCCGCGCCCCTCCTAAGCAATTTCAATAACCGGGCAGGCCATTCATAGGAGGGCTTGGCGATAAATACTGGCCAGGTGTTGTGCCTGATGCGATAGCGTGAACTTTTCGAGGACGGTCTGGCGCGCAGCCGTTCCCATGCGCGCGCGCAAGTCGGGAGACCGGAGCAAGGTGGAAAGTCCCTGTACAAGTTCTTCGAGTCCGTCCGCGGGAATAAGCCAGCCGTTCCTTCCATGCTCAATCACTTCATCGATGCCTTGCCCGCGACAAGCAATCGCCGGTTTGCCGCAAGCCATGGCTTCGAGGTACACGCATCCCAGGCCTTCGTTACGGCTGGGCAAAACGAACACGGAGCAGCGCCGCATGGCCTCTGCCACTTGAGAGCGGGTCTGGCGGCCGGCAAAATAAACTTGCTTCCCAAGATCCAAGTCGCGCGCCAACGCTTCCAATGGGGCGTGTTCCGGGCCTTCACCGATGATGCGGCATCGTAGCTGGGGATAAGAAGGTCTGAGATTTTGTAGCGCCCGCAGAACAAGTTCATGGCCTTTGCTTGGCAGCAAGTTGCCGACGATGAGGATCTCTGGGAGGACCTCCGGATCGAGCGGTCCGGTCACAGGCGGAAGGGGTGAAAAAAGAATGGGATTCACACCGTTGTACACGACGGCGCTTGGCGTTTCCGGCGGTGTTCCGGTTTGCAGAATTTCCCGCAACTTGTCCCGCACTCTGCCGCTTATACAGATCACGGTGCGCGCCGCGCGATAGACGTCCACCGACGCCTGGCGCCGCCAAAGCGCGGGAGTTCCTCCAAGATAGCAAGTGTGAAACACATCCAACCCATGGATGGTTACCACGAACGGAACATGCAAACGCCTGGAAAGCAAGCGGGCCGCGTGGCCGCAGGGCAGGGCCGCGTGGGCGTGGATGACATCGATCGGCTTGGCATCATGCAGCTTCCGTATTCGCCCTAGCAGACGGGCGTAGAGCAGGCTCCCGGCGCTGGAGAGGCCGAGATTCCCAGGAACTTGCGGATACCGCACCCAATCGGCCGGCGCCGAGGTACTCGGTTGTCTTCGAGGATAGTAAATCGGAGCCACAGCAATCACAGTGGAATCGACGCCGAACTGCTGAAGCTGCTCGATCGGTTCCGCGATAAAGCAACCGTTCACCTCGTTCTTGTCGGACGGGAAAAATGGGGTGAGGGTCAAGACGTGCAACGATCTTCCCACCACCGCGGATTGGGACATTAGCTTCGCTCCCTCTCGGCTCGCAGCAATTCCTGGGCCAGAAGCAGCAGACGTTCCACATGCTCGCTCCAACTGAAGTCGCGGGCGCGGCGGAGGCCATTACGAGATAGTTGTTCCGCCAACTCCGGCGACTGCTGAATCTGCAATACCCGTTCCGCCAGCGCATGAGGAGAGAAACGAGGGAAAAAAATCCCCGCATCCTGGCAGATTTCGCGATGCACCGGCAAATCGGACGCCACGATCGGCAAGCCGCTGGACATGGCCTCGACCAGGGGATGGGCAAAGGTTTCCGCATAGGCCGGGCTTACGTAGAGGTCACAGGCGCGATAGAGATGGTGCAGCGAGCGATAGGGAAGCGCGCCCAGTTCAACAATATTGTCGCGGACGCCAAGCATGCTCACGAGCGCAGCCGCGCTCTCAGCCCGATACGAGCCCGGATTCCTGGAGGAAGACAAGTGACAGGTCAAAAATAGTTTTATTGTTTTCCCCGGCAGGCGGTCGCGCAAGATGGGCAGCGCCCGAATCAACGTCTCGAAATTCCGGTAGTAATTGTAATGGCTTACAAATAGGAGCTTCAGCGCATCGGCCGATTCCTGCAACCGCTTTTGCATGGTGTCGGGCAAGGGGGTCGGGTCGCCGGTGAACAAGTTGCGATCGAACCCGTGGTGAACCGGCAGCACTTTTCTTCCTGTCCATTGGGCGAGTTCTTCCGCGAAAGCCTGACTGGGAGCGACGGTGACGTTGGCCCAATGCACCGACCGGCGCGCGAACCAACCTTTGATCAAAGTGTCGATCCAAAGGAAGTGATCTCCCCGTTTTCGCACGTCGCGGTAGAAATCGTCCGATAGGTAGAGCGAATTTCCCGACAGAAGAATCTGCGGCACGGGAGAGTTGCGGAGGGCAAAATTCCCAGTGGAAATCAGGACTTTGGCTCCACTGCGTCGCAGCAAGCCGTGAATTTTTGTTTGTTCGAAGACAAAGCGTGCAAAAGCGCCCCGGCTGGGGCTGGCCTCGACAAAGGAAATATTCGGGAATTCGGGGAAGTCCCTGCGCAACTCGGCGCTGAGCAGGACGGTCGCTTGCACATGCTCCCGCCGCGCCAGTTGTGGAATCACATTGCGGAGGTAAGTTGGGCCCGCTCCCGCGCTGGCTGCCAAGCCATTGATGAACAATCGGGTCATGGGCTGGGCTCGGCAACTCCGAGGCCCGCCGCGCGCCTGGGCGCCACAGCGCGGGCGAGCTGGGGAACGCGTGCCTGGTATTCGGCGGCAACGAGGTCAGCCAACATAAAAGCACACGCCCAAAAATAGACGCACAGATAAAAGCCCACGGCAAAAAGCCAATCTTCGAAGCCGGCGTGGACCAGGCCCGCCAAGACCACCATGGCGAGCGGGATTGAGTAATGGCGCGGGTCGGCGTCGTGCTTCATTCCCGAGCAGGCTTTCCATACGTTCGACAGGGTGACTGCCAGGAGCGCGACGAAGGGCACCACTCCCAAGAGGCCCACCCACTCGGCGATGGTCATGTAGCTGCTGCCGTGCTCGCGAGCCGTCTCGGCGCTGGAAGAAAATCTTCCGAAACCGAAGCCGGGGTCCTCGCCCGTTGGGGACGTGCCATATCCCGTGCCAAACAAGGGATGTTCTTTGATCGAGGCAATGGTCTTGTCCCAAGGCGTGCGTCGCGAACCGAGCACACCTTCGGACTTGTGGCCCTTGTAGAGCACCGCATCTTTCATGTCACCCAGCCTCTGGTTGAGGCCTGAGGGATCGAACATGGCGGTGATCGCGATCAGGAACAGAACCAGAGCTACGATCTTGACCAGCAATTTGTACTCGCGCAGGCAAAAACAAAAAACAAGTGTGACGGCCATGATCGAAGCCATTCCAGCGCGCGCCATGCTAAAGAAAACCAGGTACGAGCAAAGAAGCAGGGCAAACAGCCGGCGCATCCTGACCACATGTCCATCGCTGACGCGCCATCCCCAGAGCAGGACGGGGAATACTCCGGCAGCCATGGCGGCGCCGAGGGAGTTGGGATTTCCCCAGATATCGGCACCCAAGCCAAAATAGCAGATGGCCGTGACATACACCGCGATCTCACAACCCCAAAGCAGACCACGAAAGAAGCGGTCTTCCCGGCCAAGAACAGCCATGCGAGCGCCGGAAGCGCAATACATAAGAAGAAGGAGCAGGCTCAAAGCCTTCAAGGAGGCCATCTGGATCCACGGTGAAACGGTGGCGGAAACAAAAGCGGCGCAGATGCAAAAGAAAGCGATCAGGTGCAAGGACCGGAAAGGCGCGCGCGGAGTTTTGATCCAGACTACGAAGCCCACGGCAGCCCCCGCAGCGAGCACGACCCAGCGGCCGGCGCCCCAGACGCCTTGCATCGGGACGTGCATGCCAGCCCAAAGAAAGGCGATGGTCAGCAGCACAAAAAACCGCCGCTCGTATTTCCAGAGGCAGGCGATGAGTATCTCGAGCAGCAAGATCACGCCGAGGAAAGAAACGTTGCCGAAGTCTCGCAAATGGGAATAGACGAAATAGAGTGCCAGTGCCAAGCCCAGGGCGATGCCGGCCCAATGCAAAGGTTTCACGGAGTTCATGGCGCCCCCGCACTGGCGGAGATTGCGGCCGCGGCCAGGCCAGAGGCGCATGCTTCCGGTGAGTAGTTTCGAATTCGTTCCGAGCTGTGCGCGCTCATCGCCTGCCTAAGCTCGAACTGCCGCGCCAGAGAATCGATGGCCACGCTGAGTTTCTCCGGATCTCGCGGAGGCACGGCATAACCATTCCATCCATCTTCGACCAGGTCGGCCGAACATCCCGCGACGTTGCTCACAATAATCGGAAGTCCGCACGCCATCGCTTCGTTGACCACCAAACCCCAGGCATCGCTGTGCGTGGGTAGCACCAAGGCGTCGGCAAGCGCATAGAGACCGGCCAAATCTTCGCGCTGCGCGAATCCCGGAAACGAGACCGATCCCGGCGCGATGCGTTGCGCCTGTTGCGCCAATTTCTCTCGTGCCACACCATCGCCCGCGAACACCAAGCCCACCTCCGAGCGCAGGGCCCTCTCTAGTTTGGCATAAGCTTCGAGCAGATCGAAGACGCCTTTTTCGGGCACTAACCTTCCTACGAACAGAATGAACCTCCGCGGCAGAGCGAACTTTTTTCGAAATGCGTCCGGTTCGCACTTCACGGCTTCCGCTTGGGCCGCGAAAAAAGTGTTATCGACCGCATTGGGAGCTGTGAAAATGCACTCGGCCGGAGCCCCCAGCATACGCAGATATTTGCCGGCCGATTTGCCTGGCGCCACAAAGCCATCGCAGCGCTTGCGAAACTGTGCCTTTAAAAATTCCACCGCTTTGCGCTGGCGGCGCGCGTCTTGCGCGTTGCTCTCGGACCACAAAATGAACCGCACGCGGCGGCGGCGCGCCCACATCAGCGCTTGCCAGGAGGCAACGTAGTTGTATCCGCCGCAAACCATCGCCTCTGGGGAAAAGTTTTTCAAACGCGTGGCCAGGCCCGCATTCAACAGCAAGTGCCAACCGCTGCCGCGGAACCGCCAAGAGGGCAGCACTTCGTAGGAGAAGCGAATTTCATCTTTGTATACCCGCCATTGCCTCTGCGTGGGGTCCGTTTCGGCAAGAAAAATCACATGCAGATCGATTTCCTCGCGCTGGGCGAGAGCATTGAACACGGGAATGCGGTAGGGAGCGACGATCTCGGTGATTACGACAAGCCGCGTGCTCATTTTCGACATTCCACTCCACACTTGACTACGACGGTCGCCCGGCGCATACCCGTAACACTCCAAAGCGCCGGCGTCAGGATAAACTTCCATTCTCCAATCCGGAACTACCGATCGATAAGATACACGTAGTCTTCTGTATCCCCGATCCTGCGCCAGCCAGAATCTGGGCGGGAACATGCCGCAAAGTCAAAAGGTGCGTCACGGCTTGTGCTCTTAAAATGTCGGCCTCCGTTGACGACGATCGCCCTTGCCCCAGCTTGCGCAAACTTGTCGAGTACGTCGCTCCGATCGGCGTCTGAAGCGTTCCAGAAATCGCACACACTACCCGTGCGGATTTCAGCAACGATCATGAGGCCATCCAGATACGCCCAATGCGCATCATTGTCAAAGCCGATGGCGCCAACCTTGTCACCGCGGCGCACGCCGCCTCTGGTCAGGCCTTCAGCGATCGCGTAGTGCACGGTTGCGTCATCGTGGCGTACCGATGTGCACTGACCGTAAAGGCCATTGGCCGTAGCGGTCACCATCACAGCCGCCACCGAAATGGCGATCGACTTTGCTATAGACGGCGCTGCAAGACTTGGCCGCAGGCGCAGCCCTGCCAGCACCGATGCCCAGACCATCCATAGCCACGCTGGCAGATAACGAAGCTCGGCAAAGGTAAGCGCGTAAGCGGCAAATGCGAGTACACTCGGCACGACCAAGTACCAATACTGAGATACGCCTCGAACGGTGGCGCGAGGTTCGCAGAAGAAAAGCAAAAGGATGATACCGGCAAGCCATATTCTGGGGCGTGTAAAGTCCAGCAGAATACTCGTTGCGTTCCGGACAAAATGGCGAAATACGATACCGACCCTAACCTTGGGCGACATGCCCTCGTTCCAATAAGATGGGTCGTACCACGGTGGATAACTCGCACGAATCGGCCCATTAAATTCAAACATTGGGGGATGCGCGTCAACCATTCTCGTTGAATGTCGTGGTATGCCACTGCCAGCTGGCTCGCCTTGCCAGTCGCAGATCGGCAAATCGTAATTGCTCCAGGCAAAAGTCAATTTGCCGCTGTCAGCGAATGTAGCCCGCCCTTTGACACTTGACAGCGCGACGATCTGCGGCGTGGCAATGCTCGCGAAGATCAGCAGCGCGAGCCCGGCGTTGGCGGCATTCCGCCAGTTGAGTCGTAAGCACAGCGTGGTGCCGAGGAAAACAAAAGCCATGGGGAACATAACTGCCTTGGCCAGATAACCCAACCCGAGCGCGACCCCGAGCCATAAGTACAAGCTTTTCCCAGGGGTAACGGCAGTGGATGTCTTGATTCTGACCAGGAGCCCCGCCGCAAAAAGGCCGGCTGTGGCCACACACAAGTCCGGACCCACCACCCAAATGAGCGATCCAACCGTCAGCCATGTAAATAAGGCATAACCAAGAATCCATAGAGCGGAGGTTGGCAAAGGCAGAGGCGCTTCGCGCCGCGAGGGCGCCCGGTTTAACGCTTCCGCGTTCAGCAGCCCGCTCCAGAAAAACTCGAACCCCACGAGGGTGAAAATAAATAGGAAGAAGTTCAACAAATGCAGGAGTGGGTACTCCCACCTCAAGGAGGGCCTGCCAAGCTGGAACGTGAGGGCAATCAGCCACGAGTACAGAGGGCTCCAGTATGCGTTGATTGCCATCGTCCAATCGTGACGCAAATAGGCCCTTGCGATTTCGCTGTAGGATCGCCCGTCTGGGCTCATGCCATTCCGAGCAATGACAAGTTGCGTCGCACCCAGAAGAATGGCAACGGATCGCAAAACCAGCTTGACTATGCGCAGCCGAGTTTTCATCGCACCGTGGGTTTCCAAATTCATTTGATAATATTTACAAGCTGTCTCACAAACCGTTTTGGGAAGAGCACGACTTCAGCCTCCGACGTCCTCCAGAAACGAAACCCATTGCCGGGCGATGATTTCCCAATCGAACATTTCCCGGCAGCGTTGGAATGCCGTGCGCCTAAGCGAGGCACGGTACTCCACGTTTTCCAGTAGATTCGAAAGCGCATCTGCGATCTCCTCCACGTCCTCGGGATTGACCAGAATGCCAGCCTCGCCCAGTACTTCCGGAATGCCACCGCGGTTGGAGCCAACCACCGGAGTGCCACAGGCCATGGCTTCGGCATTCACCATGCCGAAAGGCTCCTGAAATAACGAAGGGCTGGCAAGAACGGTCGCGCGTTGAAACCACGCCGGCAGGTCCCGATCATGATGAATATATCCCAGGAACTGAATCTGCGCGTTGCGATTGCGAACCAGCGATTGCACCATCTCCCGTACTCGACGCACATATACGGTTTCGCGATGGACACCAAAACCGCTGGTTCCCGCGATCGCCAAGACGGCATCGGGATGGCGGTCGAGCAGGCGAGCGTAGGCGCGCACGAGTTGAAGAACTCCCTTTTCCTCGTCAAAGCGTCCGACAAACAAAATGGTCTTGGCTTCGCGAATCTCTTCGCGTGGATAAAACAGCTTCAAATCGACACCGTTATAGAGGACCTTGGTCTTCGCCGCCAAGCTCGGCGAACGATCCGCGAATGTTCCGCGCAAGAATGCGCTGCAAGTCGCGATGCCATCCAGTTGCGGCGCCAGTGCTTCGAGCATGGCTCGCGTCCAGTGGCCGAGATGGTTATTGTGCAAGTGCAGCCAGATCGCGCCCTTATATCCCAAGCCGCGCAACTCACGGACCCATTGCGGACGGTTATGGATGTGCACCGCGTCGAGGGGACGCAAGCGCTTGATCAAGCCGCGCAACCAGAGTGGCTCGTCCCAACGGCGCAAGAGCGGGACGGTGGAGATGAGATCGCAAGCTCTCCACAGGCCGCTGGTGCGGTGAGGCAAGTCGTACAGATGCTCGGCGGAGGTGGGATAGCCAAAGACCGTCACGTCCACGCGATCCCTTAAGCGGTTGTAGACCTCATAGGTCCAGCGTGCCAGCGCTCCCCCGTAGATTGGACTGAATTGCTCGCGGCCCGAGAGCAGCACTCCGACTTTGAGCAAGCGCGCCGATGACACGGATTCAGGTTCCATTCTACGATCCAATTGCATCGTCTTACCGTTGCTGGACTCCACATTACGCGTCATGCGAAACCCGTGAACTCCCTTCTCAGGCGATGGCGGCCGATGACGGCCCAAATGATGGCATAAACGGCGCATCCCAGACCGACCAAGAGCAGCGGCGGCAAGTGTCTGGGAAGCACAACCCACAGCGTAGCTCCCATGATCAGGCTGGCGATTGCGGTAACGCCCAGCAGCGGAGTCCTCGCCGCTGCCCGCACCTCGGGCGGACAGAGCAGGTAAGCGCACAGCGCAACTCCGAACTCGCCCAACACATAGGCGATACAGGCGCCGGCAATCCCGAACAGGGGCGGCAGAATGAGACTAAGAACCACGGCGGTGATCGCGCCAGCCAAGGTGGAAAGCAAGTAAGCTCGATGACGGCCCATGGCGTAAAGAATGGTTCCCGCGAACAAGGTCGCCGAGGTTGCCGTTAGCACATAGGGCGCGACCCATGGATAAGCATGTACTGCCCCTTGAAACTGGGCGCCCAGCAGCCAAGGAATCACTACAGGCGCAGTGACAATGCCGCCCACAGTCAATGGAACGCCGAACCCTACCAGGATGGAAGCCGCGATCCTTGTAAGGCGGGCAAGCCCATCGCCGGAATGCGCACGCAAAGCCATCTTCGGCATCAGAACGGTCTGGGTAACCGAGAGAAAGTTTTTCAGCACATCGGCCAAGCGCGCCGCCGCTGCATACAAACCAAGGGCGTGTTCGCCGAGATACCAGCGCACGGCGAGATGTCCGCAGCGATGATAGAGAGTGGACAGGAAGGTAGATCCGGCATAGTGCAGGCTGGGTGCGAGGATGTCGCCCCAGCGCCGCGGCGCAATCGAAAAGCGGAATCGATAGCCCTCCCGCCACAGAAACGTCCAGGCAACTATGTTCGTCAAGAGCGACGAACCCAGAATGCTGATGGGCACCCAAATCACATCCTTGGGAGACCGGACCATGGTGAAAATGCCGGCGGCATAGAGACTTTGCTGCACGATCGAAACCGCCGATTGCACATGGAAGAGTTCCAGCGAGGCCAAGAGATAGTCCAACGATAGACCGCTGATTACTACCGAGGCTACTCCGTACCAGGTAAGAAGGAAGCGCACATCCTGCCTTACTTCAAAACGCGCAACGACTAAGACCGCAATGGCGGCGACCCCACTCGCCAGAATGCGTAGGACCAGCACATCGGAAACGGTCTCAAAAGCGGCCGCGCGCCGCGCCGCCACCTGCTGCGCGGCATAGGTGGTAAGACCCGGGTTCGCCAGCAGTCCCGTGAATGCGCACACCGCGACTACGTAACTCCACAGGCCATAAACATCGACACCGAGGCACCGCACCAGGAAAGGAAAGGTGGCGGCCGAGAGTATCGTGCCCACAACGCGGGCGGTGGTTACGGAAAGTACAAACCCTCCGTAACGCAATAGGGACTTAGACGCGCTCAATAATCCATCCTATTTTCAAGGCCCACGCGCGACCCTGCCCACATCCGGTATTGCGCCACACAGCCTTCGCCGCCGCACTCAGCAATAGGTTCCGCATATCAGAGTTTCTTGCGCCGTTTGTCGGTCGCCTCCACAAACACTTTCTCCCAATCTCGCGCCACTTTGTTCCAGTCGAATTGCAAGGCATGGCGCGCGGCCGCGGCCGACATCCGAAGCCGCAATTCCTGATCGGCCAGCAACCAACCCAGTTTTTGTGAGAGTTCGCTTTCCGATTCTACCAAGTACCCCGTTTCACCGTGGACAACATAGTCTGGCCGATACTTCGCCATCGCCACCGCCGGCAATCCGCACGATGCCGCCTGCCCTAGAACTTGCGGATGCCCTTCCAGCACACTGGGAAATAGGAATACGTCGGCCATTCGCATTTCCTCGGCCAACCCCGGCTGCGAAAGATGGCCAACAAAGGTCACGTTGCGACACTTCAATTGGTTCACCAGAGACCGGCAGGCCGCTTCCTCTTCTCCCTTGCCCGCCAGTCGAAATTCAACCGCCGGCCATTTTGTCGCCTCGTGGATTACAACATTCACTCGCTTCCGCTTCTGGAACGACCCGGCATAGAACACCGTGAGCCGCGATTCATTCCTTCGCCCCTCAATTGGTGGATAGAACACATCCCGTTTGACACCGTCGTAGATGGTCCCGGTTGCAACGCCGAAGCGGTCTTGGACGGTCTGCGCCACATAGCGCGAGTTTCCGATCACACAATCGGCTTCGCGAATCGATCTTGTCATGGTTGGCCCGACAGGGATTTCATCGAGGGCCATCACGATATAAGTCACAAGAGCGATGGGAAGCCCCAAGGTCCGCCGGAAAAAAAGAAACGTCGTATCAAGCGGTCCCTCGCGCGGGAAAAAATAGACGTCGATGTTCGAGAGCAGCACTCGGGTAAGCCACCGCGCCGTATTTCCATGCCGCGACCACGGCAGAATTTCCGTGTTCTCGCGGGCGAGAATCCGCGGATCGGGCGCTCCCTTGCCCAGAAGCACCACTCTGAACCGGTCCGCCGGAAGGCGGCTTACGATCTCTTTCGCGGTCAGGTTCTGCGCGTTGGTGTTCGCTTCATCGGCAAACGATGGAGTGAATATCGTGATCATGAAGATTCGTGTAGGTCACGCCCTGGTTTCGCCCCTCTTGTTTCCTAACACCTCAGCGGTACTTGGGGTCAAACAGAGGCGGAAAGTTATCCCTCCTGCCTGTGACAATCAACTCCGAGTCAAAGTGTCCGTGCTCGTTAACTCCGAACAGACGGTGGCGAATCTCGCTCTCTTTCAAGAATGGCCAGCGAATGAGCGCGCCCAGTCTTTGTTTGAAACTTGGATGAGGCGTGTAAGGTATATGAAAACAAATGTCGTCGAAGCCGCAAATATCCAGCAGCGAATTTAGATTCGCACTACTGAACCCGTATTCGTGCGCCAGGGTCACGTACAACGACGAATTAGCACAAGGTCCCTCCATATTCGGCGTGCGCAGCATCAGCACGCCTCCCGGTTTCAGTGCTTGGTACAAGGCGTCAACCACCCATAACAAGGAGTACTTAGGGACATGCTCAATCACATGAGACATGTGGATAAACTCGTATGTCTCCGGTTTGTCCGCCAGAAAGCCCCCGATATCGCCCCGGATTTCGGACAATTGTATGGCGTCCGGCGCCCACGCTTTTACGTAGGCTTTGCTTTCGATGCCAAACTCGGCGCCGGAGAGGTTTGTGTATCCCAGCCGCAGACAAGCTGCCAGGAACCAGCCCTCGCCAAAACCCACATCGAGTATCGCGGCATGGTTGTCTTTGGGTAGAAAACCGCGCAATTCATGTGCGGCCTGCAAGACCCGGAGTTCGTCCTTTGCTTTCGACCAGGACCGGGCACGCTGCTCAGCGCGATGCCGTAAGTTCATGCGGCGATAAACTTCAGCAACAAATGCGTGAGGATCCACTCGATTTCCAATCCAGGATTTTTCATCCTATCTACACACGCTACTCGCTCTGGGCAAACAGCGAGTCGTACTCGGCGAACCCGTCTTAGTCGACCCGCTCCAGCAGACGCTCTTCCAATAACCTCTCAATGATTGGCAAGCAAGTTTCCGCCGGCACGCCAATGCGCTCTGCGAGCGAAACCAGGTCCCGCTGTCCATCGGCGTATGCCAGAATATTCATCATGGTTTGCACCTGTAGGCCGCTGCCACGCTGGCTGAGTGTAGGATACAGGCCTCGCCTGCCCAGTTGTGGCTCGCCTAAACAAGTCGTACGATAAGTGCCGTTCGCTTCAATCAAGGAAATGCACCGCTGCAATGCGCCAAGCGCCCCGGCCAATCCCGCCGGTGAAATCAAACTCAAATCGTCCAGAGACGTATGGTACTCCGGATAGGTCCCGTACTTGGAGCGCATCAGCGACACTACGGGCAGGTCCACACCGGGGCTGCAATACTGCCGCTCATCGCTTCCGCGCCCCAGAAAACTGTAAGTGACACAGCCGGGATAGTGATGCTTGATAACATGTCTAGTGACCGAATCCGCCAGAGTATTACCCGAACGCGACTCAAGAAAGGAATAGGTGCGATCGTCTCCTACGCAAGTGATAACATAGCCCGCGATGGTTCTGCGCTTCATTTCCTCCAGATGTTTGCTCAAGTAAGTAATCGAACCGATCGTCTCCGGCACAAATACCACCCTGTAGGTGTATCGTCTCTCCGGCAGAGATCGCAGCCAGCGGACCAGCGCAGTGGTCACCACCGGTCCTGACAGTTCGTTGTTCGCCATTGAGGGATGGCAGATGTAAGTCGACAATAAAATCTCGCGTTGTTCGCTTCGCCGATCGCTACCAGGCAGAATGATCTCGCCGTAACTCAAAGACCCAGGCGCCAGCGTGCTGTCGATCAAGATGCGGTATTTCCCCGGGCGTAGTGTGTCTCGCACGCGTTGGCTAAGACAAAATCCCCAGCACCTTTCATAGTAGGAAGTGACATAGGGGATCGTTTCTGGCAGGCCGGCGATGGAGTGCAGATGCGGCTGCAAATCTTCTAGAGTCATTTGCGCGGAGACCGGCTCCGAGTATCCAACCACGTGAAGATTGTTCTGACGGAAATCGACTACGCGGGTTCCGGAGTCGTCGGCTATGAAAGCGTCGCGGATGTTCCACTCCTCCGGAACCACCCAATCCAGCACTTTCGTGCCTGACGGCACTTCGCGGACTTCCAGCCCCGGCAGCAGTTCCTGCAGATAACGGAGCGTGTGCCGGACACCGTCGCCGGTGATGCTCCGGCAAATCGGAAACAGGTCCCGGGCCCATCCATACATCTGGTCGCCGATACCGACGTCGTTCATCGGGAGATCTCCACCATGGTTGTTTTCGAGCAGATTCGTCTGACTTTCAAGTGGAAACTCCTTCTGCGATGAGCGAAACCGGGTCTTCATCCAACATTTTCCACGCCGTATCGAACAAATCGCTCGCCGTCACCGCCATGATTCGTGATTTCCCCACTTCCACAGTTCGCGACTTTCCGTCATCGGCAAGCCGCTTCTGCAACCGCCCCAGGTCGGCATCCGACCTCCGCGTCAGATCTCGTACGTTGTAAACAACCGAACACTCGCCAGTCTGGCCGTTGGGCGAAATAACGGTCCCCGAGAACACCTTGTTGTATCGATAGTCCACGCCATGGGTTGTCTCAACGTAATGTACAAACGTCCCGCCTTGGGTCATGGAGCAACCCAAGTCGACAATGTGGGCGTTCAGCCGGTGCAAGGCGGCAAACACCGACTCAGCGCCAAAGCACTCTTTGACCGGAATGGCGCACAATTCTTGCGCCAGCGGTCCTCTGCAGGCAAAGCTGAAAATCGGATCCGAAGTTCGATGAACACCCGGCTGCGCGCGGAACCTCTCGCTTACCATGCCCACTGCGCTGGGAGTGTTACAAATGTCGAACGGCTCCCCTTTGGTAAAACTGTAACTAAACGCAGGCATCAGGAGCGTCCCGTCGCCGCCAATCGCTGCCTCGATAGCTGCGATCAAAAGATCCAGCCGCTGTTCGTTGGGCATGGCGGGAAACTGCGCTGCCATGATCGCATCCGGATGCACCATAACAACGCTTCCGGGCTTGACGCCGATCGATAGCAGAGCGTCTGTGACGGCGGATGGTGAGATGGTGGTCCGAGCCACGGTTCGGTTCCCGACTGCAAGTGGTGCTTCTTCAAATTTTCGCAATCGTTTTATCATAGCCCATCGTGCTTCTCATGCTAACCTGCGATTGCTAAGATTTTTGTGCCGGGCGGTTCCGCAGGTCCATCCATTCATGAAAATTCTGCTGGTGCATCCCGACGATTCTATTGAGCCTGGAGCGTGGGCCGGGACACGATGGGATTTGGCTGTTGATTTAGGCTGGTCCGGCCGCCATGCATACTCGCGGCAAACCGAACGCCTCGGTTTTCGCGTGTTCAGTATTTATGACCTGGTCGGCCATGAGCAGCATCGTTGCCGAATGCGCGAGCTCCTGGCCATCGGGTTGGATCAACTGGTGGATTCAGAATCAGTCGATTGGTGGGAAGCGTTTTCTGTCATCCCTTACGCGCAACTCGAACAGCTTATGACTTTGTCGGCGCTGGCCGGGCAAATTCCCGCGCACGCCGAGATATTCGCGACCCGCCCTCACTTTGCCTTAGGGGCGCTGTCGCTCCTGTTGGATCGCGAGATCAAATGCTTTTCAGCGAAGCGCCATGCAGGTTTTCGAGCGGCATATCGCCGGTACCGGAAAGCCGCGCTAACCTTGCGCCCTTCGCAACTGGCCGAAATAGCTTTTGATAAGTGGGACACCGATTACTGGCTGCGACGGCATTTCGCCCGATCGCCAAAGATATCGCCAACTCCGGCCATCTTGCTCCCGTCCGCGTATGTCAATGTTTCCCGGGTTCAGGTGGCGTACGCGCGAATGCTCCCGCACCGCCGTTTTCTGCTTGTCGTTACGCGCCGCAACGGCCGTCTCGCAAACCTTCCCGGCAACGTCGAGGTCCACTCGCTCGCCTCGTATGCTCCGCGCTTCCTGCACCCCACAGAAGAGGAACGCACCCGTCTGCTGGCGCGATGGCAGCATGTGCAGAACGATCTTCTCGAAACCAACCCTGTTCTTCGGCTGGCAAGAAAACTTCGTATGTTCGACGGATTTGCGAGCTTCCTGAATAGCGGGTTGCGCGTGCGCGACGCATGGCGTGAGGTTTTTGCCAGGGAACCGATTACGGCTGTCCTTTCCGCGGACGAAAACAATATATACACCCGACTCCCTATACTGTTGGCTAGATCCAGGAATTTGCGCAGCGTATTTTGCGACCATGGCGCGCTCAACATGACCTTCGCAATCCGCCGGCCGGTTTCAGACACCTATCTCGTACGGGGTGACATGGCAAGGGATTACAACGTTGGATGGTGTGGCCTCTCGCAAGAAAAGATCGTTGTTGGCGGGCCCGCGGAAACGCACGGAATGTTGCCGTCCTCGAACCGTGCGGGAAGAGATTGGATTGTTTTTTATTCCGAAGCTTACGAACTGAACTCGGCGCGCACTCAACCCTTCTACGCGGAACTCCTGCCGGAGTTGTGCTCTCTCGCCCGGCAGACGAACCGCAAAGTCATTGTCAAACTGCATCCTTTTGAAAGTCATCGCATGAGAAAGGCGCTGGTCGACAGCGTACTGTCTGCGGAAGAGCGTGGTTTCGTCGAAATGCGCGAGGGTCCGATGACCCCGGACCTTTTCGCGAGAGCGTGGTGCAGCCTTACAGTGGAGTCCAGCGTGGCTGTCGAGAGCACGGCCAACGGAGTACCGTGCTTTATATGCAGTTGGTTTGACGCTTCCTGGTACGAGTATGGAAAGCAGTATGTGAAATACTCGGCCGGCTATCCGCTCGATTCTCCCCAGCGGATTCGAGAGATTCCGCAGCTGTTAGAACAAATTCAGATCGGCGAAGCCACGCGCCAAAATCTGCAGACCGCAATCAGCCCAGAAGATCTTGAGTCCGTCTTGTCCGGGAAATGAACAGCCTCGAAATGCTCTGGAAATACCGGTCCGATCAGATCCTCACCAGCGTCCAGCTCAGCGGTGTTCCCCGCTCCACATCGCAGGCCGCGCGTTTTCCCAGAACGTCGTTGAAGTGCCGTGGATGCAGCCCGTCCGCTGGACGAATCGAGCGCACGTTCTGTTTCGTGAACAACTCGCCCTTCTTCATATCTTCGACCACAAAGAGCGAACGCCGAAACTTGCGGCTGTTGGCTTCGCGCGGGCCCGAGGCGAACTGCACAGAGCCCAAAGCCTTCTCCGCCGCGCGCACCGCCTCGACCATCGCTTTGAATTCCTGGGGTTCGAGAGAGAACGCGCCGTCCGGCCCGCCATCGGAGCGCCGCAGACAAAGATGTTTCTCCACGATGCACGCTCCCAGCGCCACTGCGGCAACCGGAATCGCGATGCCCATGGTGTGATCGGAAAGTCCCACGGGACAACCGAACCGCCGCACCAGTTCCGGAATAGTGCGCAGGTTCGCCTCCTCTGGCGGCGCCGGGTAGGCGCTCGTGCATTTCAACAGCGCAATCTCGGCCGGTCCATCCTCGCGCACGGCCTCGCGCACGGCCGCGCGCGCCGCCTCAACCGCTTCGGAGATTTCGTCAAGGCTGGCCATGCCCGTCGACATGATCAGCGGCTTACCCGTACGAGCCATCTTTTGGATCAGGCCAAGATCCACCAGCTCAAACGACGCTACTTTGTGCGCGGGAACATTCATGCGTTCGAGAAAATCGACGGCACTGTCGTCAAACGCGCTGGAAAACAAGTGCATCCCCAATTCGTCCGCGATCTTTTTCAGTTTCGGCTGCCACTCCCACGGCGTAAACGCTTCCTGGTAGAGGTCGTGAAGAGTGCGGCCATCCCACAGTGTGCCGCCCGCGATGCGAAAACATTCCTTGTCCGAGCGCAACGTGATCGTGTCGGCCGTATAGGTCTGGAGCTTGACCGCATCCGCGCCCGCGTCCTTGGCAGCTTCGATGATGCGTACTGCCTGCGAGAAATCCTGGTTGTGATTGGCGGAAAGCTCGGCAATCACATAGACCGCAGAGCCTGGATCGATTCGCCTACCCGCAATCGTCACTTCAGATGGCATAATTTCCGTTCCCGCACTCCCATGTATAAAGCAAAGCCTCCTGGTCCGCGACTCGTTCGATGCCAGCGCGCCGATAACCGCTCGCTTCGAACAGGCGAACCGAGGCTTGATTGTCCGGCTTGACGAGCGCGTCAACCCGGCGCACGGAACCCGTGCGAACCATGGAGCGCGTGCCAAAAGCGATCAGACCCCTGCCCCAGCCTTGGCCGCGAAACTCCGGCGCCACGTTTACCGAGAGCACCGCGCGCACGCCCTTGATTTGAAATCGCACCAGGCCCACGGGCTCGCCAGCCGCATTCTCACCAATGTAGATTATCGACTGCGGGTCCTGTAGGCGCTCTCGAAACCAGCAGACGTGGTCTTCCCATGAAATCTCAGCCCCATGAAACGATGCCGCCCGGGCAACCGGGTCGTTCGCCCACTCGAACAGCAGTCGGCAGTCAGTCTCGCGCACCAATCGAAGCCTCAATTCCCGATCCAGAAGCGCGGCCCGCACACGCTCGCTGCCCAAGCCATCCACCAATTCGCGCGCAATTAAGGACATGGCTTCGCGCCGCTTGGAGGACTCGATCAGGGCTTGCAGTTGGCTGGCAAACGCTTCCACGCGGAATTCCCGGGTGGTGCCTGCATTCGCCGCCGCTCCTAGCTGCGACAATCGCTCCGCGGTCCGGCGCTGGTTCTCCGCCACGATCAACAGCAGCGATGGCAGCCCCATGTAGCAAAGCTCATAGGAAGTCACGCCAGCGCCGGCAACCGCCGCATCGGCCCAAGCCATTAACGCGGGCATATCTTGCACGGCCCGCGCAACGCGAACCGGAACCGAACAGCGTTCCGATGCCGCCTGCACATCTTTCCAATGCGGATTGGCGCTTCCAACCACCAGAACCACTTCCAGGTCCTTGCGGTCCAAGAGCTCCAAGCTCGAAAGAATTTGTGCACTCGCGTTATCGGGATCACTTCCGCCGATCGTGACCAGAATCTTGCGCGCCCGATCCGGGATGGTCCGCTTCCAAGCGGCCCACGGCAAAAATTCATCGCGCAGCAGCGCGTATGCCGGCCCCAGAAGCAACCGGGTATCGGCATTCATCCGGGCATACATCGCGGGTGCCGCGTAGGCGTTCTGGTTCAACACCCATTGGACGGGATAATCGGTTGCGTGGCCATAGTCGTCCAGTGTCAGAACGCGAATGCCCGCCCCGCTCAGCGCCGCCTGCTCGCTTGCGCCGAAGCTGTAACCATCCAACACGGCGAGGGTAGCGCCAGTACCGAGCATCGCTCGGACAAAAGCCTCTGGAGACGGTCCAAAATCTTCCGGCAGCATTTCCAGCGCAACACCTTCCATACGGATCCGCTCTTCGATTTCGGGCAGCCCTTCACGCACCAGGAAAGTCACCGCACCGCCCGCCCGTTTCCAAGCCTGTGCCAAGGCGAGGCACCGCATGACGTGACCGGTCCCGACCTGTACCCCGGATTCGGCGCAAACGATCAGGTGCCGCGGCTTTTCCAATCTCAGTTCTCCACTACTCTTAACTCTTATGCACAAAACTGTTATGCCCGAACCTTGAATACCGCTTGTATCATCTCGCCTTCGAGATGCGCTTCAGGATTCGGGCCGTTCAACCATTGCGCCAGCGTCTTGCAGACATCAGCATAGATATCGAGAGTTTGTTCAATGTCGACTGGTCCATGGGCAGCCGTCATATTGTGCGTTGCCAGGAGCAAGACGCCGCGCTTGGCGCACTCCTGCGTAAACAGGCTGCGCACCAAAAGGCTGTCTTTGCCGCCGGCATCGAGGAACTTGATCAGCGACCAGAAGGGATAACCGATGCACTGGATGCGGTCCTGCAATCCCGCTTCTTTTGCCAGCGCGTTCAATCCCTCCTGCAATACGCGTCCGTTCTTATCCATCCGGATGAACGCTTCTTTCGTTTCCAGAATATCCAAGACCTTCATGGCGGCTGCCATCGAAGCAACCTCGCCGCCGAAGGTGAAGCTGAAGAAAATCTCTTCAAAGACCTTCATCACATCGGCCCTTCCGACAATGCAAGAGATCGGAAATCCATTTCCCATGGCCTTGCCGAAGCAAGCCAGGTCGGGAGTGACGCCGAATTTTTTCTGCGCGCCGCCCAGGCCAAAGTGGAAACCGCTGCAGATCTCGTCGAAGATCAGCAAGGCGCCGTGCTCGTGAGCGGCATTTTTTACAGCTTCGAGATAACCCACCGCCGGAGGCCAGAAGTTGACGGGCTCCATGATCACGGCCGCGAACTCGCCCCGGTGCTCTAGTAAAATTCTTTCCAGCGAAGGCAGGTCGTTATACGTAAAGGGATGGGTGAGGGCCCGCACCGCTTGCGGCACGCCAGCATGGCGCGTCGTGCTTCCGATAAACCAGTCCTGCCAGCCGTGATAGCCGCAGCAGGCAATGCGTTCGCGGCCGGTCAAAGCTCGCGCCGCCCGCACCGCTCCCGAGGTCGCGTCCGATCCATTCTTGCCGAAGCGGACCATCTCGGCGCAGGGAATGAGCCGCGTCAGGCGCTCGGCCAGTTCCACTTCCAGGGGGTGCGGCAAAGAAAAACTGTGGCCCTGCGCCAACTGGGCCGCCGCCGCCGCGTTTACTTCTTCGTGCGCGTTACCGAGGATGTTCGGCAGCAGTCCCTGGATGTAGTCGATATATTCATTTCCGTCCACATCCCAAACCCGGCAACCCTTGCCTCTGGCCAGAAAAATCGGGGCCACGCCGCGAACGTGCTGGTTGGCGCCCTTGCTGAAAGTCTGCGCAGCGCCGGGAATAACTTTGCGCGCCCGCTCCAGCCAGGCTTGCGATTTTTCAATGGGGCGCCGCGGGGCCGCGGCGGCGCGCGCATCTTCGAAAAGGCTCTTGTAATATCCGCGATTCGAAACAATCTGCGAGTTGATTTTTTCCAGTTCCGGCTGTTCGCGAAGAAGCTGCAAAATGTCCTTCATAAGAAAACCCTCTCTGCCGCGAAACGCCCGGTAAACGGCACGCACGAAGTCGAGGTCCTCTGGTTCGTCCACCGTCCAGCGACAATATAGGTGAGAAAACTCGATGTTGTTTTCGACGTTGGCAGTGCGAAATTTTTCCGAACGGAGGTAGGGAGTCACGTGCTCGCGCTCGGAAGTCTTACGCGCTTCGTGCCATGCCCGTTCCAGCGCGGAAAACGAAAAGATCTCCGTATCCAGCCCATCGGGATAGGTCCTAACCATGGCATTCGAGGCGTAATCGAGATCGCCGCGTTGGAAACGCCGCACCACTCGATCGATCGCTTCCGGATCGATCAGCGGGCAGTCGGCCGTGATGCGCACCACCTGGCTTGCTCTCTCCGCGCGCGCCGCGTGGTAATAACGATCGAGTACATCGTTCTCGCTTCCCCGATAACATGGGACGCCGTTCTCCCCGCACATCTTCTCGATGGCGTCGTCCGCCGGAGCGGTGGTCGTCGCCACCACCACCCGATCAACCAGCGTGGCCCGCTGCACGCGCTGAATGACGTGCCACAACATCGGCTTGCCTTCGATCCCGGCCAGGCTCTTGCCCGGCAGCCGGCTCGATCCCATGCGCGCCTGAATGATCGCAACCACCGGCCCCTCGCCAGCTTCCCTTGTCCAATCCAGCGTCTGCGGTTTTTTCTCCTCCGACGACTTCTTGGCCGCTTCCACCACCCGAATCACATCTCGTCCCTGCTCAAGATCGACCATGGGTCCCGTTCCGTTCCCCAGAGATTCCAGAAAGTGACGCATCTCCGCCACATACATGTCGTTCGTTTCAAATACGCACGGAATACTATTCCAGCCCGGCTGCCCGGCTGAAAACCAGCGCACTTCCTGAAGATTGAAATCCCAAAGCGCAGTGCCAGTCTCGCCCACCACTTTGCAGGTGCGCGTGTAGGCCCGCTGCACAAAATCCAAATGCACTTCGGCGCGCCGCCGCTCCGGAAAACTCAGGTAGATCCA
>Ga0326728_10007005_pt1 | contig 29669 bp, 28 predicted proteins | sample MB3enrmetagenome_FD_207602 | JGI IMG/M metagenome (GOLD analysis project Ga0326728, IMG submission 207602) | Lab enriched peat soil microbial communities from McLean, Ithaca, NY, United States - MB31MN | ecosystem: Environmental > Terrestrial > Soil > Wetlands > Peat | place: USA: New York... | reverse complement strand
CGAGGATGCCGCTGGGCCAGACGACACTGTAGAGGAAGGTCGGGGGTGCGACCAGGCAGCCGTAGGTGCTCTGGAAGCCGTGGCCGGGGTTATCCCACATTTCGTTGGGGTCGCCGATGCCGTGGGCAAAGTGCCGGATGGCATCAATGGAGGCCTCTTCGTTGTAGAGTTTGATGCGCAGCGGCACGCCGATGCGTTGCTTTAAATCTTTTATCCCTTCCGGGGTGATTTTTCCATCTACCATTAACATCTTAATGTCTCCTAATCACTAATCTCCACGAGTGTGATTATTATTTTGTGTGACTTCTCCCTCACCTTAATCCTCTCCCGTCAAGGGAGAGGCGAATACAAACAATGTTTTTATTTAACATTAAAACACATCTACGCTTTAATGGGTTTAAAGGGGAGAATAACGGTGGCTTTGCCGGGAGCGGTAATTTCGGCGCGCTGGTTTTCTGCCCAGACATCCAGGTCAACGAGATGCTCGCCGTTCTGCTCGTATTTTTTAGTGACCTTGCCTTTAATGAACTGGATATCGCCGTAAACATTGAAGCGGCGGTACTCGCAATAAAGTGATTTCAAAAAACCGTCGTCGCCCATCCAGTTAGTGATGCCCTGGCTAACCCAGGAATTGCGCTGCGCGCCGACGTCATAAGCGGCCGGAATGGCGATGCCTTTAGCGGCGTCATCCTGTTCATGGACCTGGTCGATGGTCTCTTTTACGCCGGTTTCGGGATTTTTCCAGCCCCAGGCCGGGTGCTTACGCAGGGCACGCATGCGGAAGGCGTGGACTTCACCGCCGCCGCCGATGGAATGCGCCCAGGCCATCATTTCACCAACCGAAAGGGGGCCTTTGACGATTTGCGGCAACTCATCACCGATTTTAACATCTTCCCAGTAGCGGGGATTGGCTCCGCGGACTTCTTCGTGGTCGAGTAAATACTCCACCCGCTTCTGCATATCTTCATTAATCCAATACTGCCTGATTTCTTTATATTTGCCCTGATTGACGGCGGTGCCGCGTTCGGCACGGATGCTCCAGCCGATGCAGCGGGCGACAACTTCGTCGCGTTGATTGCGGTAGACACCTTCAGCGTAAATAATGACGGTGCGGAGTGCGAATTCGCTTTTCTTTTCCAGAATGTCAACGGGACGGAACGAGCAGGTAATGGGCTCATTGACCTTGACCGGTTTTAGCCAGAGCCAGTCCCAGCCGGAGTGGAAGGAATGGACGCCGGGGAGACCGCCGACCCGCATGCCGCTGACATTAAGGATGGCGTTTAGCGAACACGGCGGGGCGATAATGCAGCCGTATTTCGATTTCTTAGCATAGGCTTCATCGCGGAAGAGCGGATTGTTATAATCGCCGATACCGTCGCACCAGTGAGCGATGCCGCCTTTGGTCATAGTTTTGCTGTAAGCGAAAATATATTCGCCTTTAAAATAAGAGCCGATTCTTGTTTTTAACTGGGCGACACCTTCATCGGTGATGCGCGCCTGTCCTAATACCATTTATTGGCCTCCTTTGAATGATTGGCGGGGATTATTCTTATGGTTAAAACTGTAAAGCAGATTCTCCGGGCGGGTTCGTACATCAAATAAAGTTGAGTATCAAAGAAAACCCGCCCCTACAAAGCCCTGCTTTCCCCCCTCTCTCTCCCACAAGGGGAGAGAGAACTAAATATGGGGTTAGTAAATTACCTGTTCCTCCTGGAATTTGGCGATTTCGCCTTTGGAGAGACCTAAAATATCGCCGAAAACGTAGTCGTTATTTTCGCCGAGAGTCGGAGCGGGGCCAGCCGCTTTACGGCCAAGTCCGCTGGCCTGCCACGGTAAGTCATAAAGGGTAAGGTCGCCGGCGATAGGATGGGTTACATTCATGAAAATACCGCGCTGCTGGAATTGCGGATCGAAGAAGACACCCTCGATAGTAAGCACGGGAGCGGCGGCAACGCCGGCCTTCTGGAGGATTTCGGTGGCTTCGTAATCGCCGAGATTAATTGTCCAGGAAGTAACCGCCTTATCCAGTTCTTCAAGGTTTGCCAGACGGTTAGCAAGTGTGTTGAACTTGGTTTCTTTTGTCCAGGACGGACTGCCGATGGCCTTGCAGAAGGCCTTCCATTCATCTTCAGTCTTCACTGCGATGGACACCCATTTGTCATTGCCGGCGCATTTGTAATTGCCGTGAGGAGCCATGCCCGGACGGAAATTACCCATACATCCTGCCACCCGGCCGTTCATGAAGTAATCCATAAACGGTTCGCCGATGAGTGACGAAGTGGTTTCGCATTCTGATAAATCGATATACTGTCCTTTGCCGGTCCGCTTCTTGTAGCGCAATGCGGTCATCATTGCAAAAGCTCCGGTCAGGGTCGCCATAACATCGCCGTAAGCGTGTTTGAAGCCAAGCGGACGGTCTCCTTTGTAACCGAGCATGCTGTCAATGCCGGCAATAGCAGACATCAGCGGCGCATAGGCCATGATATTCGCTTCCGGGCCGTATTGCCCGGTGGGCGCCAGTTTTATCATGATGATATCGGGTTTAATTTTCTTCAGATCTTCATAGCCGAGGCCGTGCTTTTCCAGAGTACCGACGGTAAAGTTCTCATTGACGACATCGGCTTTTTTAATCAGTTCTTTGATGAGTTCGTGCCCTTTTGGTGAATTCCAGTCCAGGGTAATGCTCATCTTGCTGCGGTTATTATTATGGAAAGCCGGGTTCAGTTCCAGCGTGTCTCCCAGTTCAAAAACCCGCCCCAGCCGGAGGCCGTCCAACCTCTTTCTGGATTCGATTTTGATGACTTCGGCGCCGTGGTCGGCCATAATGTGCCCGAGAACTGTTCCTGCCCATACCCAGCCAAAGTCAACAACGCGTATGCCTTCGAAAGGTAGTTTATTAGCCATTAGATTACCTTCTCCTTTTTCAGAGACGCCAGGCCGGTTTTGGAGTAGCCCAGCTTTTTACTGAAAATTTCTTCGTTATGTTCGCCGAGAAGCGGCGCAGCGCGTCGGACAGTAAACGGCGATTCGGTGAATTTGTAACCGACGCCGGGATATTTCAATTTGCCGGCAGCCGGATGGTCGATTTCGACGAAATAATTGCGGACTTTGAGGTGTTCGTTATTGGCGGCATCTTTTACATTTCTGACCGGGGCAGCAGGGACACCGTTATCCTGACAGAGATGATAGATTTCTTCTTTGCCGTGCGACATCAGCCATGGTGTCAGGAAAGCCTCAGCTTTTTCCGGGTTTTCATCCACGATCTTAATACGTTCGTTGAACATCGGGTCTTTAGCCCATTCCGGATTTCCCATCACCTCGACGAATTTCTTCCACTGCCGGTTCTGCGGCGTATCGATGCAGACATAGCCATCCTTACAGGGATAAACAGCATCGGTGAAAGCCTGATGCTGGACCCTGTATCCGCTCCGGGTCCGGATACGGTTTTCATCGAGGAAAGGCTGGGCGCCCTGGCCGATATGGAAAGTGGCCCAGCACTGCGCTTCAGAAAGGTCGATGTGGATGCCCTCGCCGGTCATGTCGCGGTTAAAAACAGAAATCATGGCGACGACCGCGGCCTGAGTACCGGCATTAAAGTGCGACTGACACTGTGGCGGGACCAGCGGTTCACGTTCGGGGTAGCCGCTGGCGGCGGTGATACCGCCCAGGGCGCAGATATTGATGTCATAGGCTTTCCAGTCTTTATAGGGGCCGGTCAAACCGTATGGGGACAAAGAAATCATGATAAGCCCGGGATTAACTTTCTTGAGAGATTCATAGTCGAGGCCGGCTTTTTTAACGACGTCATAGGGATAATTCTGCACGAAAATATCTACGTCTTTGATTAAATTAAGAAAGACCTCTTTGCCGGCCGGTTTCGTTGGGTCGAGGGTAACGCCGTATTTATTGGTGTTCAGGTAGAGGAACAAGCCGCTTTTTTCATTATTCGGGATGTCTTGCGGGAAAGGTCCGTGCTGGCGGGACGCATCGCCGTTGACCGGGGGTTCAACCTTAATTACCTCTGCCCCCATGTCTGCCATTAATTTGGTACAGAAAGGCGCCGAAATGAAGGTACCCCATTCGACGACTTTCAGGTCAGACAATGCCTGGTCTGTCATTATTATTTTTCCTCCTATCGATTGATTTGAAATTTTATCGTTTTTGTTTTTGCCGCGTTAAATATCCCACAGCCCATCCAACCTCACCCCCTGGCTCCCTCTCCATAAATGGCGAGGGAACTAACCGTGAATCATAAGCTCCGTGCCACTTTTAAGGTGATAGAAATCCGGGCGGGCGGGTTCGTACATCAGTTGACAACTTAGTACCTTCGGCTGCGGCCTACGGAAACCAGCCCCTACAAACAAAGCATTTTTATTTGGTTAGCTGCTGACTTTAATTCTCCCTTAATCCCTCCTTACAAAGGAGGGAGAATGCTCTGTTAAAATGCTCTGTTAACCGGTGGTTTTCACGAAACCGGCGTCCTTCATCCTTTTAATATCGGCTTTAGAGTAACCCAATTCGGCCAGGATTTCCGCGGTATTCTGGCCGGTAAGCGGCGCCATGCTGCGAATTTCAGGCTGGGTATCCGACATTTTGAAGGGGATACCAACCTGTTTGATTTTACCCAGGGTGGGATGGTCCAGTTCGACGACCATCTTGCGGGCGATAATCTGGGGGTCTTCAAAAAGCTCATCGATTTCATTGACCGGAGTGACACAGGTATCAGCCTTCATCAAAATCGGCATCCACTCGGCGCGGGTCTTGCCCAGGAAGATGCTGGTTAATGCTGAAACAGCCTCGCGCTGCTTGCGGCGCGTTTCGATGGGGTCGGGGCGATAATCCTCCAGACCGAAGGCCTGGATATCATCAACGTAGGAAATGAATTTTTCCAAACCGACGGTGCGGCACAATTTTTCCCAATATTCGCCGGCGACGGCGAAAAGAATAAATTTGCCGTCCTTGCATTCAAAAACCATCGGCAGGCGGCTGCCGCGGCGGATTTTCTTGTGCTGTGAATACCACAGGGGCGCATGGCGCATGCCCTGGATGTAGGCGACACCGTCGGCGCAGGCGGTGTCAATGAATTGGCCTTTACCGGTTTTCTCACGGGCATAGAGGGCGGAGATAATCGCGACCGCGCCGTGGAGACTGCCGCCGCACATATCGCCGATGGCAATGGATTCAGTGGTTGGGACATGGATGCCCTGGGGGCCGTAACCAATCTGGCCCTGCACCGCGCCCAAAGCGACATAATTGGGGTCGAAACCCGGGACCTGTTCCATGGGGCCGCCGTAACCGAAACCGGAGATATGGCAGTAAATCAGCCGGGGATTAATTTTACTTAAATCCTGATAGCCGAGGCCGAGTCGCTCCGGCATCCCGGGTCTCCCTTCGACGACGACGACATCGGACTTGGCGGCCAGTTTCATGTAAATTTCTTTACCCTCTTTACTCTTGAGGTCGAGGGCTATGCTGCGCTTATTGCGGTCGCGGGGGTCGTAGGCTTTTTTAATTTCCTCGGACTTATCCGGCGGGCCGCCGCTTGCCTTGGCAGTGACGCGTTCTACCTTAATCGTATCCGCGCCGAGGTCGGTGAGAATAAAGACGCAAAACGGTCCGGGCAGATAGAAGGTGAAGTCCAAGACTTTGACGCCGGCTAATGGTCCTGCCATATTTAATGCTCCTTGTGATATTGTTTTTTAATTGGTATGGGTATTCGGTATAGATTTTGATGGTGTTAAATTATTATTCCCCTCTCTACATTCGCTTCGCTCAGCCCAATTTCACTTTCACCCTCATCCTAACCTTCTCCCCTCAAGGGAGAAGAGAATAACACTCAAGGGTGAGGAAACGGGGGCGGTCGAGTTCGAAACTCGACCCTACATACAAACATCCAAGTGGTAAAGTATTATCGATATAAACGCGATGGAAAGGTGCTAGGGGTAAATTTTATCGGCTTCTTTTTTAAGCTCTGCCCGGAAATCAGGGTGGGCAACGGCAATGAGCTCTTGAGCTCGTTGTTTCAAGGTTTTGCCGAACAGTCTGGCGATACCGAATTCGGTGATGACATAATCGCCGAAAGCGGCGGGCAGAGTAACGGCGGCACCGGCAGCAAAACGGGCGGTGATGCGGGAAACAGTGCCGGCTTTAGAGGTCGATGGAGTCGCCAAAATCGAGCGGCCGCCCTTAGACATGACGCCGGCCACCGGGAAATAAGCACCGTACGTGTTGGTAACCCCGACGGTCCACTGTCCGGTTAAATCAATAGAGGCCACACTGTTAATCGCAACGAAGTTGTTAATCTGGGCACAAACCACGGGGTTATTCATGTATTCGTAGCCGTAGATTTCGAACAGCGGGTTATTGTTCATATAGGCGATATCATCGTCATCGCCGTAGAAGCCGCTGGCGACAATTTTACCGGGAAGGAGGTTGTTATATTTACCGTTCATAATGCCGGCTTTGGCCAGTTTGATAATACCGAAGCGGCAACCGCCGGCCCAGTAGCCGAGGTCGTTCTTTTTATCGAAGGTGCCCATCTGAGCCAGATTTTCGACGGCGACGCCGGCGCCGAGACTGATGATGTCCCCATCTTTAATCAGGCTTTCGATATATTGCGCAATGGTCTTAACGGAATCGAATTCGGGGATGGGTGCGCCTTTGCCGGAGACTTCGACAACATCGGTATCATGTTCTACGAAATAATCAATTTCGGAGGCATGAATGAAATTATCGCCGCCGGTACGGATAAGTTTGCGGTTGACTTCGGCCAGGACTTTTTTGGCGCGTTTGGCGTAGCCTTTCTGATGAAAAAGAGAATGCCCGAAGCAGCAGACGCCGTGCTCATCCGGCGGAGAAACCGCCACTACTGCAACGTCAACGTCATGATAAGCACCTTCGCGTTTTTCGTCCATGGCTTTGAAGCTGAGGGCGAAGAGAGAAGGCACAAAATCGCCCATAATTTTAGATTCAGTGGGCGGCTTGACTTTAAATGATTCTTCTGCACCGGCAAAGATGGCGGGGTCAACGCGGGGACTGCCGACAATAATACTGACGTTGCGAAGCTGGTTTCTGCGATTGGCGATGGCCTGAGGAATAACCTGAGTGTTGGTGCGGTAAGGGATGACTACAGTGTCGCCTGATTTAACGGCTTTGGCGGCTGCTTCCGCCGAGACGAGTTTCTGTTTATATTCTTCTTGCCACCGCATTTCGTATTCCATCCTTGCATGACATGTTCCTGGCGGGGAAAAACTTATTCAGCGCACCCGAGGGGGTTAGTTAGATAATAGTAAAAGCGGGAATAAATGTCAAAGAAGCTGTCAACACAGCTTTCAGCTATCAGGGGAATATTGACAAAATGTGGATGGAGATACCCCGCCTTGAGATTGCCGCGTCCGCCTCAGGCGGACTCGCAATGGATGGCATTCGGTGGGCTGCGACCACTAAACTAATGGATACCGACTTTCGTCGGTATGGGTATAGTAATACAGGTGGGTTCAAAACCCGCCCATCCGGATTGAAGTTTGTTTTATAAAGTTGCAGATTTTCTGCTTCTAGATTATTTGGCTGCCGCGGTTTGACGAATTTGAAGAGGCATTAAGTTCAGTAAATAACCTGTTCTTTTTCCAGCTCTTTGATTTTTTCATCCGCCAAACCCATGATTTTGCCGAAGACATACTGATTATTTTCGCCGGCTTCCGGAGGATGGGTATAATTGCCTTTGCCGGTGACGCTTAAATTAAGCGGCAAGGCGCTACGGCGGATGGTACTTTTATCCGGGTATTCAATATCAATGAGGAAGCCGCGTTCTTTGATATGCGGGTCCTGGCAGAATTCCTGGACTTTCAGCGAAGCGCCGGCAATGACACCGGCGGACTGTAAAATTTGCATCGCTTCACGGTGCTCATGTTTAACGGTCCAGGTTTCGATTAAGGCATCGAGTTCATCTTTGTGCGCCCGGCGGCCGGCAGCGTCCGCAAATCTGGCATCTTTGATCCATTTGGGATTACCCATTGCTTTGCACAGGTCTTTCCATTCTTTGTCATTGGACACGGCGATGGCAACCCAATTATCTTCGCCAAGGCAGCGGTAAACATTGTGGGGGGCGAGGTGCTTATCGGAGTTACCGAGTCGGCCCTGTACACGGCCGGTAACGGCGTATTCAATCAAGGCTTCCGGTCCGAGGGCAACATCGGCTTCAGACATCGAGAGGTCCAGGAATTGGCCCTCGCCGGTCTTGGAACGGTGATAAAGGGCGGCCATAATAGCAAAAACTCCCTGATAGGCGGCGATGGAGTCGGAGAAACCACGGGCGCCGGCTTCGGCGGGTTCACCGTCGGGGTAACCGTTGACGTAAGAATAACCGCTGAAACCGTCGATGACCGGGGCATAGGCCGGTTCGTCTTTCATCGGGCCGGTACGGCCGAACCCGGAGGCGGAAATCAAAATGATGCCCGGATTAATTTTCTTTAAATCGTTATAGCCCAGTCCCCACTTTTCCATCACGCCGGTGCGGAAGTTTTCGGCGACGATATCGATGTATTTGACCAGCTCTTTAACCAGTTCCAGGGCTTTGGGATTTCTCATATTAAGCGTGATGCTCTCTTTGCTGTAGTTCAGTGAAGCAAAGTAGCCCACGCGGTATTTGCCCGGCGTCGTAAGATTGCCCGGATTATTGGTCATCTTGAAAGATTCAGGGCGGAATTTAGTTTCCAACCGGATAACTTCGGCGCCCATGACCGCCAGCCATTGGGTGATTTGAGGACCGACGCGGACCTGGGTAAAATCGAGGACTTTGATATTTTTTAAAGCCATTTTTTGCATGGTAATCTCCTTATTTTTGAACGGGTTAAATTACGCCAGACTCTTGTAACTTCTGGATTTTTGTCGGTTTAAAGCCGAGCATCCCGCTGTAGACTGCGGTATTATTTTCGCCGAGGAGGGGAGCGCCGTGAGGCGTTTGGGCGGGAGTGGCGGAGAATTTACAGGGTGCGCCGGGAAATTTCAGCCGGCCGGCCTTCTTATGGTCGATTTCGACAAAAAAACCGCGTTCTTCAAACATTTTATTTTCGGACATTTCCTTGGCGGAGGCGACGATGGCGATATCCAGACGCTGTGCCTGGGCCCGTTTCACAACTTCGGCACAGGTGTGCTGTTTGAACCAGGCGATCAAACGCGGCTGGATTTCCTTCCAGTGGTCGTGGAGCAGGCCGACGGGGGTTTTGTATTCCGGATTCTGCGCCCATTCGGGGCTGTCCATCATGCGGACGACGCCTTCCCAGAACTGGAAGGGGATATTCATCATGATAAAGCCGTCAGAACAGGGATACTTGGGTGATTCTTCCCAGCGGTATTTACGGTCCCGGAGATAAGTGATGCCGGCATCGAAATAATCCCCGACTTCATGGCAGATGATGCTGGCCACGGCTTCCTGTTCGGAAAGGTCAACGTGCTGACCGGCGCCGGTTTGCTGCACGACGAAAACAGCGGACATGGTATTGATGGCGGCAATCACGCCACTGAGAAAATCGCCGGAATGGCCGGGCAGTTTCATCGGGGGGTTAAGGTCTTCATTATAGACTTCATAGCAGGGATTGAGGAAAGCTTCGACGCTGACGTGGTTGGCAACCAGGTCGCAGCCTTTATAATCGCGGTAGGGGCCGGTGTGGCCGAAGTAGGTAATCGAGGTGACGACCAGCTTCGGATTGATTTCATGCAGTGCGGAATAATCGAGCCCGAGTTTGGGCAAGTCCTGACGGGGGTTATTTTCAATCAAGACATCCGCCCATTTGACGAGCTCCTGAAAAACCTTACGGCCGGCGGCTTTTTTCAGGTCGAGGGTGACGCCGCGCTTGTTGGTATTCAGATAGAGAAAGAGGCCGCTTTTCTCGGGATGGGGCTGGTCCTGCGGGAAAGGGCCGTTTTCGCGGGCGCGGTCGCCGGTACCGGGCTTTTCGACTTTGATGACATCGGCGCCCAAATCGGCGAGGAGTTTGCCGCAATAAGGAGCGGCGATGAATTCACCATATTCGAGGACTTTCAGTCCGGAAAGCGCTTGAGCATTCATTTTAATTTCTCCTTTTGATAAGGGTAAGTCATTGCAATTGTATTGAGGAAATCTGATACACATAAAAATTCGGTCCGACCAGGCAGCGACCGAATCAAAACGTATTCAATAAATAAGAAGGATATTGGTTAAATAATAGTAAAAGGGAGCATCAATGTCAAGAAAAGAGGAGGCGTCGTATTATAAGGCAATTGTTTTTCCGGAGCCCATAATAGGGCATTTTGAGGAACGAAATCCCGCGGATAATATTAACGGAAAATTTTGATGGATGGTGAAGAAATAGTGGGCAAAAACAGGTATTCGATGATAACGCATAGTACCCGCGATTAAAATGTAACGCAGGGTAACATGGTCATTCAGCGAAAACGGCATTCACCGCCGTTGCGATACACAAAGCGATATAATCGGCAAAGTTATCGGTAATGTCCTCATTGATGGAAATATCCTTGGTTTTTCCCCGGAAGGTGATGGTCTGATGCATGTCCAGTTTGGGGAAGTCGATTAAGGCAGCCTTCTTTTCAAACCGCTTAAGAAACTCTTCTTTGGTTAAACTGATTTTGCTTTCCATATTATCTCCTTCCTTATACTAGCCCCATTATACTCTGTCCTTTTGCAAACTTGAACGACACAATTCGGCAAGGCCGGGTTGGTGGGCTGTGTTCAGGGTGCCCGCGGGGCACTTGATTCTGATTTCCGTGCACTGTATGATAATTACAATTAAGTATGATTGGCGACAAAACTCAGAGGACGGATGACGATGGAAGAATGCGGCTGTGAGTATTGCGGAAAAGAAGAAAAAGGGAAAAAGGCAACGAAGGCGGTTATCCTGGTAGGCGGGGAGGGCACGCGGTTGCGCCCTTTGACCTACCACACACCCAAGCCGATGGTGCCGGTGTTGAACCTGCCGTTTCTGGAGCATGTCATCCGCAATTTGAAAGAACACAATATCACCGAAATTATAATGGCGCAATTCTACCTGCCGGCATCGATGCGAGAGTATTTCGGCGACGGCAGCAAATTCGGGGTGAAGCTGTACTATGTAATGGAAGAAAAACCGCTAGGTTCGGCCGGGGCGGTAAAGAACGTGGAAGGTTTTCTGGATGGCACCTTTTTTGTTTTAAATGGGGATATTATCCACAACCGTGATTTCACTGCGATTTTGAAATTCCACCGGCGGCACCGGGCTAAAGTGACCATCGTCTTGACACCGGTAGCCGACCCGACGCAATACGGCGTGGTGGAAACGGATAAAAATCACCGGGTGAAACGTTTTCTGGAAAAGCCGAAAGCTGAAGAAGTCATGACAAACATGATAAACGCGGGTACCTGGGTGGTCGAGCCGGAAATCCTACAGCGCATACCGCCGGATACCAGATTCAGCTTTGAGCGCGATGTTTTTCCGCAAATGCTGGCGGACAAGGTACCTTTTTATGCTTACTCCACGGATAATTACTGGATGGATACAGGGACGCCTGAAAACTATATCCAGTTGCACCGCGATATTTTAAACGGGAAGCATAAAGGCTACGCTTTTGATGAGGATGTTATGATCGGGAAGCGGTGTCGCATTGATGCATCGGTGAAATTTAATGGAAAAGTCGTCATCGGCGACAACTGCAAAGTGAGCAAGGACGTGAAATTCACCGGACCGGTAATCATTGGGCCGAACTGCCGAATCGGGGAGAGCACGACGATTACAGATTCGGTATTATGGCACGACGACAAGATTGGGGATAATGTCAAAATTAAGAGTTCGGTACTGGCGGATAACTGTAAAATCGGGGATGAGTGCACTTTGAGCGCGGCGGTGCTCGGAGACCATGTGACGATGATTGACGGCATCAAACTGAAAAAGGGCAGCCGGATAATGCCGGGCGAAACGGTTAAGAGTGATGACGCAGCCATAAAAAGTCTTAAAAAATAAAAATACCGATAATTACGGAAAAGGAGATTAAAATGGCAGAATTAAATGTTGGCGATAGAGTAAAAGTACTGGATAAACCGGGTTGGCCGGACGGCGGCTATAAGCTGGCGAACTGGGGAGGCGAGGTGGTGGCGGTGATTAACGACCCGGCGGGGTATGTGCTGATGAAAGCCGACAAAACGGGATACAACATGATGTTCCATGAGAAAGAACTGGAAAAAATTTAAGGTCAATTCATCACCGGATGGCAGCAGCGGTTCGTCTGCTGTAAATCTAAATTGGTTTACACGGCACAAAGGATAAAAATATGGCGAAGCTTGATGAAAGCGAGAAAGTTCAGGGGCGGCACATCAGGCCCGCGGTTATCACTTTCATCGGCACACTCCGGATGATTATTTTGATTCTGGTCACTCTGGATTTAAGCCACCGTAATACCATCCCCTTTGTGTCCCGCCAGCAAAGATATATTTTAGCGATAGAAGCCACCGGTCTGGCAGTGTTCATCGTAGAATTGCTGCTCAGGCTGGCAACCTTACGGCTGCATACTCCAAAAATGGAGGACCAACGCAACCGTATACGGCTGATGGTGCGTATCGTGGGTTATACGATATCCGCGATTTCGGTAATCTCGATACTGGCATCCAATGTGACCTTGGGTATCAGTGCCGGTGCAATTCTGGGTGTCGTGGTTGCATTTGCCACACAAAATATTGTCGGTAGTATGTTGGCGGCCATAACCATTTTGAGTACGCGCATGGTACGCGTTGGGGAAGAGATAACGGTCAATCAGACCAAGGGAGTTGCTTTCCGTTGCGGAGAACGTGGTTTTTGTTCCCAATTCTATGGTTATTTCGAATATTATGCAGCGGCACAAGCGGGCACTGGACAAAGATGCCGGGGTAAGGGACTGGTATCTAAAATTCGAAATCCTATATCCGAAATACGAAATGTTGATTGAATATCGAGATAATCAGACCATTACAAAAATCGAGAAAAATGAGTTGGGAATAGTATGATCAGGGCGGGAATGACATAAAGAGATGGTTTTAACTTTGAATCGTATTTCGTGGCCAAAATAAAAGCAGAGTTCATTTGATTGATTCCTGCTTTCGCAGGAACGACAAGAGAGGTTGATTGTTCTTTCTTCACTTTTGCTGAAATAGAAACAAAGTGTGTTTACCTGGAAATATCTGCATACCTTGACATTTATTGAGAAGCTAATATAATTAGGGAACAAAGGAGGCGGATTATGTTAAAAGATTTTAAGGCATTCATCATGCGCGGCAACGTGGTGGACATGGCCGTCGGCATCATTATCGGCGCTGCCTTTGGCGCGATTGTAACGTCGCTGGTGGCAAATGTCATCATGCCGCCGATCGGCCTGGCACTGGGAAAAATCGATTTTGCCAATCTATTGGTAGTGCTGAAACAGGGCTCGCCGGCCGGACCATATGATTCACTGGCAGCGGCACAAGCGGCCGGGGCCGTAACCATCAACTATGGTACATTTATTAACACGATTATCAGCTTCATCATTGTGGCAGCAGTGGTCTTTTTCTTGATTGTCCGCCCGATTGCGAAGATGAGTGAACGGCAAAAAGCGGCACAAGCACCGGCCGTGCCCGCTGCCCCGACGACAAAAGAATGCCCGTTCTGCGGTACGCAAATCCCGGTGAAGGCGACGCGCTGTCCCAACTGCACATCGCAGTTAACGAAGTAAGAGCAGTTTTATAAGAAGGCGTTTAGCGAGTTTTAAACGCAATTCGTCGATTTGCTTAAATAACCGGTTTTAGTCAAATCCTCGGCTTCACCGCCGGGGATTTTTTTTATTTTTTAAAATAATTGTAATGAATGCCGGATATTACCGTATATATATGATAGAGTAAAATATGCCAACAATTGAAGCAATTTGGCAGTCAGCTTGCAGCTATCGGTTTAGAACGCAAGCGCGAGGAAAAAGAACAGAAGAGATTAGGTGGGAACTATCCTTTTTCCGGAAAATTCGTTACATAGATAGCCGCAAAAAAAACAACACGTTCTAATTCCGGCAGAAAACATAAGGAAGGAAGAAAAATATCTTTTAAAATACTTAAAAATTATGGAACTTTACACGGATTAAAAACGTATTATTTTATAGAGGTACCTCGATGATAGAACAACAAACAGCGATGACGGAAAGCGATATTATCAAACGGTGCCAGACCGGCGACCGGGATGCATTCCGGTCGGTGGTGGAAAAATATCAGGATGTGCTGTACGGCACGGCCTACCTGATGACCGGCAACCGGACAATTGCCGAAGACCACGTCCAGGAGGCTTTTCTGGCGGCCTGGAAAAACATCGGCACTTTCCGTACGGGATACCCGTTAAAACCGTGGTTGGTAAGAATACTGGTGAACAAAGTATTGAGTTACCAGAGAACTAACGCGAATATCATGGTTTCACTCGATGCCAATTTAGCCATAGACCCGGCGGGTGACGACCCGGCGGAAGACATCGCAAAGCGTGACCAGTTGCGGCGGGTGATGCAGAGCCTGTCCAACGAGCAGCGGCAGGTGGTGCTGCTGCGTTATTTTGCCGGACTCTCGCTGGCGGAAACGGCGGCGGCGCTGGGACGGCGGCAGGGGACCGTAAAATCCCAAACATTCCGGGCGCTGGAACAATTGCGAGATTTAATCGAAGATGATAACAAAAGTTGACGGGCAATAACAGGAGGTCTTGAAATGAAAGACGAGAAAAATAATTCGGATAATATGGAAAACAAGGCACAGAAATTCTTTCAAAAACGGGTGTCGGCATTTAAAATCGGGAAAGATTTCTGGTCGAAATTGGAGCCGCGACTGAACGAAAAGCAAAACACCGCACCGGCCAAGAGAAAAGAAAGTTTCTGGCAGTGGCTGGCCGGGCCGCGGCTGGTTGCGATTTCATCTACTTTGGGAGTATTAGTGATACTGGTCACGGCCGGTTCGCTGTGGCTGACTAATAATAAAGTCAATCAAAATACTGCAGGTTCTATCGACGAGGGGGCGATTGCCAAGGGCGCAGGCGGGAATTACGGTATTTACACCACGGCAACGGCGGTAACTTTAACTAACGGCATGATAATACCGCAAACCACTCTAGCCGCTATGACGACAATTACAAGCGCACCTTCATTTAGCGGGGGTATTACTCTTAACCCAATTAGTACTACAAACAGCATGGACACAACAGGAGCACAAGTGATTTCCCAGGCCTCGGTAGCATTGGAAGTCAGCGATGTGGCCACGGCAGTAAATCAGGTTGAGACGCTGGCGCAAAATCTGGGAGGTTCCGTAGACAACATGTCCAGCAGCGGGTCACAGAACCAGCAGCAGGCGAATCTGACCATCCGCGTGCCCGCCAATCAATTCCTGACCGCCCTCAATCAATTGCAAACCATGGGTACCGTCCAAAGCCAGAACATCAATACACAGGACGTAACCCAGCAATATATTGATTTACAGGCGCAACTAACCAGCGCGCAACTGGAAGAACAAAATTTACAGGCAATACTGGCAAAAGCAACGACCGTGAGCGATGAAATCGCAATTCAGGAACAACTGACGCAGGTCATCAGCCAGGTGGAAAGCCTGCAGGGACAGATAAACTATATGCAGAACCAGGTGACGATGTCTATCATAACCGTCAATTTGAACACCCCCACACAAAATGTCGGGCAGGCACCATCCGGTTCGTTAACCGTCGAGGTGGGCAATGTTGATAATATAGTAGCATCGGTAAAGCAGCTGGTGGCAAGCGTGAACGGGATTATCAATTCATCCCAGGTTTCCTTCGATAACGGCAAGGAAAGCGCTTCGCTGACGATGGAGGTTTACCGGGATAATTTCGACCAGGTAATGACGACCCTGGGGAAGAAAGGCAAAATAGACCATAAGACAATCCAGGAATCAACCGGGACGCAATCGACCGGCACGCAAGGCAATACCCCGCCCGATGCCATGATTTATTTAACGCTGATACAGGCCACGGGTTTCTGGACGGCGGCGCATGTAACAATCATCATTGCCGGTGCGGTAATATTAGTAGTTTTGATAATTATCATTGCCGCAGCCGGGCGGGCAGGACTTTTAAGGAAAAAGAAAGCATAACGAGAACTGATTTTAGTGAAAATCGGGGAAAGCGGCAGTTATTAGAAGGGACAATTTACAGGATAAAAAACAATGGGAAAAATAACGCGAAAAATTTCATTCCGGATTAAATGGATGGTGATGTCCGAGAAAGACAGATATACCTATCTGTGGGGGCGCACTGAGCAGCATTTACAATAAGGGCAGTTATCAGGAGAAGAGCCAAAGCGACCAGTTAACGACTGCGGGCCGCATCCGCCCGGATGAGGATCTTATTTAAGATGGATTCGAACCGGCGGCGCTCTTCCTCCGATAGAGAAGAAAAAACAGCATCCAGCGATTTACTCTGCACGCTCATTTGAGCCATTTCCAAACCTTTATCAGTAAGTTCCAAATGCAACATGTTTGATTTCGGCGTATTTTTGGTTCTTTTAATCAGCCCGTCGTTTTCCATGCGGATAGCTTGTTTGGAAATCACATGAGTTTCCCGTTCCACCTGTTTGGCGACGGCCGATAGCGTGGCGTCGGGGCCGAGTGCCCGAATGGTACGTAAAACATAGAGCTGACGGACGGGGATTTTATACGGACTTAATTCTTTTTGGCGAAGCTGCACAATATCATGGTTCAACCGGCCGATTAGCGTCCAAAGGTCAAAATTCGATTGAGCTAAAGTTTTTTTCTTCATCTTTTATTGATTTTCTTCATCAAAACGCGGTGAGAAGAGCCCCTCCTATATTTTTCTAAATTATATCATAAAAGCCAGGAAATCCAATTGGGTTCAGATAGAGGCGATGACTTTTCACTGAGATTGAAAAATATTTTCTTTAGTACCGGCACGGACGCCTGTACAACTAACAGGATACTCCGCCCGGATACATTCGCTTTGCTCAGTACGACCTTGCGGTGTCAGATTGCCTCGCGATGCCCGCAATGACGATAGGGATTTTAGTGAACCACAGGTAGATTTTTCGGGTACTGTGTATCATCAGAACGAAACGTATAGACGCCTGTACAGCTAAGTTTACTAAGCCGGGGATTCTAATGGGTATATTTGGAATAGTTCTCTTTTCATTGTCATTCCCGACCTGATCGCCGAAGGTCGCGATGCTTGCGAGGGAAGAATCCAAAAAATATCTTCCAATGTCTATTTTCAGACAGCCTCAAACCATGCATCTGATAAAATGATTGACAACTTTTCAAATTAATGATAGCATTGTTTAAATTCTCAACAGATAGTGAAATATCAGATGACAACTCACATGAATTGCCATGGAGCTCGGGAGGTAGGTCGTGTGTAAAACAGGAGAGTGCCAACACCGAAAACAAATATGAAAACAAGATAACAGTAAACCCGGATGATTACCCGTGACAAGGCTGGTTCTGTCAGGGGAGTTCCAGGGTATTGAGAGTTTCGTGGTTGAACTCAAAGCTAAGTGTAGTTGTTGGCCCCTCCCATGATGGATCCCTGGGAGTAATCGGGGTTTGACAAGACCAGCCTTAGATTTTTTACTGAGACGGCATTAAAAACAGGAGGTAAATATGAAAAAAGGTGTTTTAGGGGTATTGCTAACGGGTATGGTAATCATATCAATGGTGTTAGCATCCTGCAGTTCTGCGACTACCGCAACATCAACGGCGACATCGACCGTGACCACAACCACGTCCGTAACCACATCGGCGGTGATACCGACCACAGTTTCAACCACGACATCGGCACCGGCGAGCACTACATCATCCGCTGTTGTCAGCACGACAACAACTTCCACCGGAAACTGGTGGGACATTTTGGGCATTCCGAAATACGGCGGGACCATCACGATTCAATCGACCGCAGATATTTCTAACTTCGACCCATATAACCTATCATCTCTGCCGACCGTAATGGGCGGATGGCTGGAGATGTTCTATGACACCGACTGGACACTTAACCCTGCAATTTTCGATTATAAATTAACGATTTTGGATCCGAATTATTATACACCGCACATGGCAACAAGCTGGGAATTCAGCAGTCCAACTACTTTTGTAGTAAATTTACGCCACGATGTTTACTGGCAGAATATTGCGCCAATGAACGGACGGCAATTTGTGGCTTCAGATGTAGTGTTTCACTATGACCGGCAGTACGGCCTGGGCGACGGCTTTACCACGCGCGACCCGAACCTCAGTTTACCGGCCGCGGGCGCGCCCAACCTGATTTCATGCACCAATCCGGATAATTTCACAGTGGTATTTACATATTCGCTGGCTAATCCTGCACAAATATTGCAAAGCATCGAAGGATTAGGTTGTACCAACGATATCGAGCCGCCGGAAGTTGTACAGGCAAACGGCAACCTCAATAACTGGCACAATGCTGTGGGTACCGGACCGTTTATGTTAACAGATTTTGTTAGCGGAGCTTCGGCAACCATGGTCAAAAACCCCACTTATTGGGGTTATGATGAGCGTTATCCGCAGAATAAGCTTCCCTATGTCGATAAATTACAAGTTCTGGTTATACCCAATTCGGCTACAGCGCTAGCGGCAGTGAACGCGGGCAAGATTACGATAATGGGCGGACTCTCATTAACCCAGGCACAGAATTTGCAACAATCGAGCCCGCAAATAACACAAATATTCGAACCACCTAATACGGCATTAACCGTTGACCCAAGAAATGATTTAGCGCCTTATACCAACATTAATATTCGTATCGCATTACAGGAAGCGATAAATCTGCCACTGATTGATCAAACTTATTACAATAATTCTCTCTCTCCATTACCTTCATCTTTGACTTCGATTGAACAGAACGGCGGCGGTTTCCCCTATTCATCATGGCCGGCGGCTTTGCAGGCGCAGTATACCTATAATCCAACAGGGGCCAAACAACTGCTGGCTTCTGCCGGGTTCCCCAACGGTTTCAACACAGACGTTGTAGCTGACAGTTCCTCGGATTTGAATTTATTGCAAATTATCCAGTCCGAATTTGCTTCGATTGGCGTTAATATGAGTATCACGACGATGCCCACCGCGCAATGGAGCACTTTTGTGCAGACTAACCATAGTCAAGATGCGCTAGCCTACCGGGCAGGTACTGGGACGCTAGGCCAAACTCAAGCAGCAACTTCTCAGCTCAACCGTTTCAGGACGGGTGTGGTTTACAATTACGAAGGCATCAGCGATCCAAAAATAGATAACTGGTATACTCAAGCGATGGCGGCGACCGACCCGAGTGTTGTATTACAGATACTTGAACAAGAGAACGAGTATATCGCGGAGCAGCACTTCTCAATATCCTTACTTGAAGTTAATTCTTACAACGTGTGCCAACCGCAGCTTAAAGGTTACAATGGACAGGCGCAAGCCATCGGCAACAACGCCGTGAACATCGGCTTCTACGGCGCACGCTGCTGGTTCAGCCAGTAAATAACGGGGAACTATATTCGGTAATCACAATTAAATAAACTCAGTTGAAAGAGTTAAGGATTTTCCTTAACTCTTTCAGTGTGCAGTGCGAAAAAAAAGACAAAAGTCACAATAGCCAGTAGAGAATCAAAGAGGGCATAAAATGAAGAAAACAACGATGCTGCGCAAATTGTTTGAGGCACCGGGGTTCGTGAGCCTGCCGGTGGTATACGACGCGATGTCGGCCAGAATTGCCGAAACCGTGGGATTTAAAGCCCTTTTCATGGCGGTCAGTGCGACCAGCGACGCCCAACTCGGGTTACCCGGTCTGGGTTTAGCCACGGCAACCGAAGTGATTTACTTTGCCAAGTGTATTATTAATGCGGTGAATGTGTCGCTGATTGTCAATGTGGACGACGGATTCGGCGGAGCATTGGGCGCGTTCCGGACGACCGAGGAGTTAATTAGAACCGGAGCAGCGGCAATCTACTTAAGCGACCGTAAACCGGTAATCCCGGCCAGGGTGCCGCATAACATGCTGGAAGTCCTGCCGAGAGACGAATATCTGGGGAAGATGGGGGCGGTGGTGGAAGCCCGGAACGGCATGGATAAAGATTTTCTGATTTTTGCCAGAATCGACGCCGGCGCACTCAACGGCGACGACGAAGTAGTGGCGCGGGCCAAAGCCCTGGTGAAAATGGGCATTGACGTCATCGTCCCGCACCAGCGGCCGCCGCAATCCAAATATGGCATCCGGGACAAAGCGATTATGAAAAAGCTTTTCAAACAAATCGGCGCGCCGAAGGTCTGGATCTGGGGCATGGGGCCTAAAGGGACCACGATTAAGGATTATGAAGAAGTCGGCGCTAAAATGTGCATGCCGGACGCTTCACCTTCGGGTGCGGTGCAGAACACTTTGTTCAATGTTTACCAGGATTTATACGACAACGGACCGGCCTCACGGCATGACGTACCAGGACGGCAGATTTCCGATAAGCTCCGCGGGCACAAATTCTGGCATGAGCTGGAAGAGAAATACGTGCCTTAATGACCCGCAATGCTGATGCATTGTCAGTTCAGAATAAAAGTAAAAGTATTAAAAAGGAAAGAAAAATGGCAGATTACGGAAAAGGTTTTATTGTTTCGAAGTCAGAGCTGCGTACCGGCGAGTACGGCATGAACACGAACCACTATAACGGTAACGTGAGCAGTTTCCTGAACCCCACCACGCACAAGGGCAGTTAACCGAAAAAGAAAACGCGATTCATATTATGATGGGACTGGGCACTTTTTACCCCGGCGGCGGTATCGAAGAACACTATCATGTGTACGCCGGCGACGTACCGATTTTCGACCACGCCTACTATGTGATTTCCGGCAAAATCAAAGCCGTCATCGGCGACCAGGTCAGAGTTGTCGGGCATGACAGCTTGCTCTACTGCCCGTCGAATATCAAACACTCGATTACCAATGTCGGCAAGACCAACGCCAAGGTGCTGCGGGTGAGCGCCTGCAACGAGGCCGCCAAGATGGGCGAAGCCGTGTGGACAACATGGAAACCGAACGGACCGCCGCACGAAAAAGTAGAAATAAAGAAAAAGGCCGGCAAGAAAAAATAATCCCGATTAAGTGAATTAAAAAGCGCCGCCAGGAAATTGGCGGCGCTTTTGGTTTGTGTGAAGCACTGCCAGGGACGGCTATCCAACTTAGATTCACGTAGAAAATTTTCTCAGGTGCACACTCACTGTGATATAATTTTGATGTTGGGTTTTGATTATGTGGGATAAATTAGAACAAATCAATAAAAGATACGAAGAAATCGTGGCGCAGATGAGCAATCCGGAAATCGCGACCGACCATGTGCAGATGACGAAGCTGGCTCAGGAAAAATCTTCGCTGGATGGAATCATCAGCCTGTATCAGGACTATAAGGCGACCAAAAAGTCGCTGGAAGAGACAAAGGTGATGATGAATGAGAAGCTCGATGCTGAAATGATGGCGATGGTAAAGGACGAAGCGCATCAAATGGAAGAGAAACAGGCACGGCTGGAAGAAGAATTGAAGCTGGCACTGCTGCCGAAAGACCCGAATGACGAAAAAAACATCATCATGGAAATACGGGCCGGGGCGGGTGGTGACGAGGCGGCGATATTCGCGGCCGAGCTTTTCCGGATGTACAGCCGCTACGCGCAGAACAGAAGATGGAATGTGGACGTGATCAGTTCCAGCGAAAGCATCGGCGGTGGTATTAAAGAAATTATCCTGGAAATCAGCGGCAAAGGGGTTTTCAGCCGATTGAAATATGAAAGAGGCGTGCACCGGGTGCAGAGAGTACCCGTGACCGAGTCTTCAGGGAGAATCCATACATCCACGGCGACGGTCGCCGTTTTACCGGAAGCGGAGGAAGTGGATATGGAAATCAACCCCAGCGACCTGCGCGTGGATATTTTCCACAGCGGCGGCGCCGGCGGCCAGAATGTGAATAAAGTGGCGACGGCGGTGAGACTGACGCATTTCCCCACCGGCATGGTGGTGATTTGCCAGGACGAGCGTTCCCAACTGAGGAACCGGCAAAAAGCGATGGCGGTTTTACGTTCGCGGCTGCTGGACATGGAAACCAGCAAGCAGCAGCAGGAAATGAGCTCGATGCGACGCTCTCAGGTGGGCAGCGGGGAACGCAGCGAGAAAGTCCGCACTTATAATTTCCCCCAGGACCGTTTATCAGACCACCGTATCGGCCTGACGCTGCACAGTTTACCACGGATTATGCAGGGCGAACTCGATGAACTGATAGACGCACTGGCCTCAGACGAGGAGGCCAAACTGCTGCAGGAACAGCTATCGTGACGCGAAGGCAAGTCCTCGAGCGGGCGCGGCAGACGCTGACCCGCCACAAAATCGAAGATGCTGCCCTGGAAGCCGAAGTACTGTTGGCCCATGCGCTGAAAATAACCCGGACGCAATTACTGACCGAGCCTGACGTTGAGCTGAAGAAGCGGCAGGAAGATACCTTTAAAACTTTCATCAAACGGCGCGTCAAAGGCGAACCTAACGCTTATATCACCGGCCGCCGCGAATTTTACGGGCTGGATTTTCTGGTAGATAACCGCGTGCTGATTCCACGCCCGGAGACTGAGATATTGGTCGAGCAGGCGATTCTGCAGGCTAAAAATTATGCAAATCCCGTAATTGTCGATGTCGGCACGGGCAGCGGGGCGATTGCCGTCTGCCTGGCGAAGAATATCCCGGCGGCAGAAATTTACGCTGTCGATATCTCCCGGGCAGCATTGAAAACCGCGGCACGAAATTGTGAGAAACATGAAGTCACAGATATAGTTAAACTGTTGCAGGGCGATTTGCTGGAACCGGCACCTGCGGCAGTTGACATAATAGTGGCAAACCTGCCCTATGTGATAACAGATGAGGTGTCGAAAGTGACCACCGCCGGTTTCGAACCGGCAGGGGCGCTCGACGGCGGCCCGGACGGGACGGACGTAATAAAAAGATTATGTGTCCAGGCCAATGAAAAATTGAGCCCGAAAGGCCGGCTGTTACTGGAAGTCGGGATAGGGCAGAGCCAAAAAGTATCGGAAATTATACGGGACAAGCGGTCCGGGGTAAAGATAGAAATTGTGACGGATTTAAGAGGCATCGAACGGGTGGTTTGCGCAACATTACCGGCAAAATAGCCGCAGAGAGCAAGGCGCTACGCCGAATGACTGACTTGACGATGAATCTGATTTGATACAAAATTTACCTGACTGCCTGATTCCATCGCTCAATGATGTCAGCAACAACGAGGTGGAACAAACACAGAATGAACATGATTGTCTGCGTTAAGCAGGTGTCCGATCCGGAAGCCCCGCCGACTAAATTCAAAATCGACCCGGTAACGAACAACATCGTGCCGCCGGCTGATGTCCCGCAGGTAATCAGCCCTTTCGACGAACAGGCAGTGGAAGCGGCATTACGGCTGAAGGATATTCACGGCGGCAAAATCACGATTCTCAGCCTGGGAATTAATTTGCAGCGGGATGTGGTTAAGAAACCGCTTTCGATGGGCGCCGACGAACTGATTCTACTGGAAGACCCGGCGTTTGTTGACGGCGACAGCTGGTCGACGGCCTGCGCCCTGGCCGCGGCGACTAAAAAGATCGGGCAATACGACCTGATTTTCTGCGGCCGGCAGGCGGCGGACTGGGATTCCGGACAAGTTGGTTCCGGAATCGCCGAAATCCTGGGATTACCGCTGGTTACAATCGCCAGAAAAATTGAAGCCGACAACGGTAAAATCCGGGTGGAAAAAGTCACCGCGGACGGTTATGAAGTGGTAGAAACAACAATACCGGTGCTGATAACGGTGAGCAATGAGCTCGGCGAGCCGCGCTACGCGACGATTAAGGGAATCATCGCGGCCAAAAATGAAGAACCGACGGTGTGGAAGCCGGGCGATATCGGCATCGACGCTGCGAAATTGGGCGCGGCGGGGAGAAGACTGAAATTGAGGAAAATCTTCCAGCCGGTACACGAGAGCCACTGCGAAATCATCACCGGCACAGATGACGAAGATGCCGGAATAAAACTCGCGGAAAAACTGGCAGCAGCGAAGCTGCTTTGATTTATAACCATCGCCTTAATCCTGGGCCATTTTGCCTTTGGGCTCAAGGATAAAAACGAACAGCAAGGAGAACAATCCCGGTGCAATACAAGGGCGTGATGATTTTCGCCGAGGAGCTGAACGGAAAACCGGCGCCGATAACCAGAGAGTTATTGGGCGCGGGACGCAAATTGGCAAACGACCTCGGAGAAGAATTAGGCGTATTAATCGCGGGCAGTGAAACCGCTAAAATAGCCGCGGAACTGGCAACATCAGGCGCGGATAAAGTTGTTGCGGTTGACGACCCGCTGTTGAAGGATTACCGGACCGATTCATTTACCGCGGTAGTCGAGAAGGTGTGCCGGATTGTGAATCCACGGATTTTGCTGATGGGGCACACGACCATGGGGCGCGATTTAGCGCCGGCGGCAGCTTTCAGAATGAGCACCGCCGTAGCGACGGACTGTATCGCGCTGGATATTGACGATATGAACCAGCAATTGTTGATGACCAAGCCGATATACGGCGGCAACGCCCGCGCCGTTTATACGATGGAAACCTTCCCACAGATAGCGACCATCCGCGCCAAAGCGATGAACATAATTGCACCGGACAGCGCGCGCAAAGCCAAGATTATAAATATTCCCGCCGGTTTAGAAACCGGTGCGATTCGTACTAAAGTGATTGAAAAGATTGTCGAGGAAGAAAAAGGGGTGAAGCTGGAAGAGGCGGCGGTGATTGTGACCGGAGGACGGGGCATCGGCGGGGCGGACGGCTTCAAACAACTGGAAGAATTGGCCAAGCTGCTGAAGGGGGCAGTGGGGGCGAGCCGGACGGCCTGCGACAACGGCTGGGTCAAGGATACGATGCAAATCGGACTGACCGGTAAAATCGTGGCGCCGGAGGTATATATTGCGGTGGCGGTTTCGGGTACGACCCAGCACCTGGCGGGATGCAGCGGCGCCAGGAATATCATCGCGATTAACAAAGACCCGGACGCGAATATTTTCAACGAAGCGCGCTACGGGGTGGTGGGCGACTGGAAGAAAGTGGTCCCGGCGTTTGAAAAGAAGGCGAAAGAAATACTGGGGAAGTAGCAACGGGTTTCGAGTTATTAGTAATTAGTTTTAAGTCACGAATAATCAATAATCAAGCGCTATTAACGAACGTATTTTGTGTTCCTTGACACTGTCTCTGCTCGTAGGTGTATACTTGAGTAGGACGCGGGGTGGAGCAGTGGCAGCTCGTCGGGCTCATAACCCGAAGGTCGTTGGTTCAAATCCAACCCCCGCTACCAGCTTCAAAATCAGGGAAGAGGTTGTACAGTACATAGAACTCCTGCCATTTTTGTATTATTTTTGTTATCATTTTATGCACAAACTTCACAAGCCAATGACCAAAACACAATTATTTCCTTGCCACATTCGGAATAATTAATTCTTTTCTTCATAGTGTTTTAATTAATTGCGGACCTATTGCAACAATCCAAAGTAGATTGAAACCCGTTATTACCTGTTCCAACATTCCCATAATATTGTTGATATCATGCAAAAAAACAAATGGACTTAAAACAATGATCGGAATAAAAAACGTTATTAAACTATAAACACCTAAGAACCTTAAACCCGGTCTGCCCATTAACAAACGTGCGAAAATAAGGCAAGATAGATAAAAAGCACCACATACGACACCTAATGATGCTAGATGAATGAAACCATGAATATTATTTGGAGTCCCGAATACGTGGGTGTCGAACAAACTGGTCATCAAGAATCCAAATGCCATAATAATAAATAAAAAACCGCCTAATTTTAATATATTGGATTCTGCCCCTTTTTTCATCTCTAACAAAGCGGAAGCAATTAAAAGAAAGGAAATCGCCACGGAAATCATTCCAATTTTTTCGAGCCATCCATAGGGGCCAAGAGCAAACCCGCTTATTGTTTGTTTGATAGGGTTAACATTGTTATTCAATTCGATAGTGGCAATATCAGTAACAACCATCACAGAAGGTCCAATAAAGCAAAACGGTACCGCTAGACTTGAAAAAATACTAGGAAAATGTTGCCTTTTGTTTATGTAATTTACTTTTGCCATGTTTGAAAATTTTATCGTATTAAGTAATTTAATGCAATTAACAGAACAGATTTGAGTTAAAGAATGGTTAAAACGAAAACTAAAACAGGCACGCTTAATAAAGGGCGGAGCCTTTCGCTTATATGAAACTAACGATGTCTAGCGTTGAATTAACATTTGAATATCATGAAGATCTCTGTCATCCCATGGATCGTTTGCCACCTAAAGTGTTTATTTACAGAGCCGGCCAATGTAAATTCCTAACTGACTCTTTTCCTTTTATTCATATTGACGAATTATTAACGAATCTTTCGTCACTACAATTTCGGTTTCCTCAATTTTCGCGCCGGTCCTTATTTCTCTGTATCTCAAAGAACTGGGAATTCAGTTTCTATTTTCGGGCTTGGTTTTCTCTTGATAAACATATTTGCCACCGCGTACCCATGATGCCGCTGCCCCGATAAGACACATTATTATCGAAAAAATAAGTACTTCGACAAGCCCGCGGTGAAAAGCAGTATCAATTAATTGTGGGAAGAAAGCCCGCGAAGTGATGTTGGCCGCCTGTTGCGCAGGAAGAGCATTTAACACGCTGGAGGGAATCAGAGTTTTGAGTGGATTGTAACCAAGAAAAGCAGCAAACAGATAGCCGACAGGCGGCGCGCTGGCGATTTGATGGGCAATTTGGGCAGGTATGCCATTCTGCACCAGGCCATTGTACATAGCTGCCGGCATTGAAGCATTTAAACCTACTACCATTAATGAGAAAATAACCGCCATCGATATCGGGTTACCAACATTCATAATTGTTGCTCGCATTCCGGACCCTGCTCCACGATGTTCGGGCGGAAGACTGTTCATAATGGCCGCAATGTTGGGAGACATGAAGAGACCGATAGACATGCCATCGAGAAAGATTATGGCAGCAAAGAGTGGGTAATTGAAGTCGACCGGTATTGTCAGCAGAAGTGCAAAACCGATTGCTGTTAGAATCATCGCTACTGTTGCGAAAAGCCGTGCTCCATAACGGTCGGATAAACGTCCGGATAGCGGTCCAAGCATCAATATTCCGATACTGGACGGTAACATGCATATACCTGCCCATAAAGGCGTCCTCTCAAAATCAAATCCATGAAGCGGTAGCCAGATTCCCTGTAGCCAGATAGTCAGCATTAACATAAATCCGCCCCTGGCCAGAGCTGACATAAATTGGGCTATATTGCCCGCGGCAAAAGCTCGAATACGAAATAAATCAAGCCGAAACATGGGGTCTTTTACATGTAGTTCGATAACGCAAAAAGCCACTAGAAGAGCTACCCCACCGGTAAACATGCTTAGTACAAAAGGCGTTGACCAACTCATTGATGAGTGAGCACTGGGATTAATGCCGTAAATCGCCCCTATAAGGATCATGGTCAATCCGGCTGCGAACGATATGTTGCCAAACCAATCGATTTTAGCATTCTTGTGAACCCCGGTCTCTCTCAATGCCAGATAAGACCAGATCGTGCCTGCCACAGCCACCGGCACGCTCGCCCGGAAAACCCATCTCCACCCCACTTCTGCGAGCAGACCGCCAATTATAATTCCCAAAAAACTGCCTGCAACAAAAGAAATAGAATTAATCCCCAGAGCCATACCTCGTTCTTTCTCAGGGAAAGCGTCTGTTAGGATAGCCGCTGAATTTGCAAACAGACAAGCACCGCCAATTGCCTGCAGCGCACGAAAAAGAATCAATTGAATTGCTCCTGCCGGTCCGGTACTCCAGGTGAAGGACAGCAGAATAGATCCAATACTAAATATGATAAAACCCAAATTGTAAATACGTACGCGACCAAATATATCACCGATACGTCCGAGAGTCGTTACTAGTGCCGCCATAACAAGCGAATACCCCATGAGCAGCCAGAGTAAATAGGTTGAAGCGTCTGGAGCTAAAGGATTCAAATTAATGCCTCGGAAAATCGCTGGAAGAGCGATCATTACGCATGATCCATCGAGTGACACCATAAAACCGGCGAGGGTCGTATTCGAGAGAGCCATCCATTTATAATTTTTGCCCAATGGCCTATTTTGAGATCGATTTAAATCAAACACAAAAATTCCTTTCTTTTGCAGAGTAAAGCTGAATTTTTGATATTATTCCGAGTCCAAAACAATCTAAAAATTCTTTTTTGTTGCCGCTGTGAATACTACTGTATTACAAGCTTGTCCGCCGAATATACCAGTATTATTGCTATCAGAAAGTTTCAGGGGCCTGTAGACCGCCCCTCAGAAATAATAGGAGGATGTATTCGGTAATATTTTCCCCGCCGTTGCATAGATATCCAATTGTCCGTTAATATTCAATAACCTCTTTTAATATTAGTGAGTATTGGCATTATTGTCAATGAAACATTGACTATCAGGATGTATAATGTAGGCGGTGGAAAAACAATTTCTTGCAGAGATTATTGAATTGCATAGGCAGGTGGATCATGACCGCCGGCAATACGAGCTAGACGCCTGGTTGCGCCTGACTCTGGGAATTGGCCAGCTTAAAGCCTTATTTTTCATCAGTAACTGCGGCAATACTACTGCCCACAAGCTGGCGGAAGCTCTCAAAATGTCTCCTGCAAATGTGACTGGCATTATCGCCCGGTTATTGGAAAAAAATCTAATAACACGAACCGGTGATCCCAACGACAGGCGGATTATTTTACTGTGTACTACACCCAAGGGTGATGAGCTGGTGGCTGAATTGAGCCAGAAGTGCAAAGAACGTATAACCGAATTATTCAACCTCCTTACTTCTGAAGATGCGGAAATCGTGAAGCAGTCCTTACAAATCATGGTTAAAGCAATAGAAAATGGAGAACACTAACCTGAATTCACGTGACAAACCTCTACCAAACCATCATTGTGACATCAGAATAAGAAAATAAACAAAATATCGCTAAGGAGGGAGAATTCAATGCCATTAATGAAGGCAATGCAGATCAGTAAACCCGGTGGTGATTTTGAATTAGTTCAGAAGGAAATTCCGTTACCTAAGGAAAATGAGGTTCGCCTGAAAGTCCAGGCTTGTGGAATTTGCCATGGAGATGCCGTAGTTAAAGAGGGACATTTCCCGGGCATTCAATATCCCAGAGTCCCCGGACACGAAGTTGTTGGTATCGTTGATAAGTCAGGACCCCATGTTTCCCGTTGGCAAGTTGGTCAACGGGTAGGAGTTGGCTGGTTTGGCGGCCCCTGTATGAAGTGTGACGCATGCAAAATGGGAGACTTCACTAATTGCCGCAGCGCTTTAACTACCGGGATTTCTTTTGATGGTGGTTATGCCGAATATATGGTTGCACCCCAGCAGGCAATGACATTAATCCCCGATGAATTAAAATCATTAGAAGCTGCTCCATTGCTATGTGCTGGTAGAACTATTTTTTCAGCCCTGCGCAACAGCAAAGCAAGAGGTGGTGACACCGTTGCAATTCAGGGATTAGGAGGCCTTGGACATTTAGGAATTCAATT
>Ga0326728_10007004_pt1 | contig 29673 bp, 24 predicted proteins | sample MB3enrmetagenome_FD_207602 | JGI IMG/M metagenome (GOLD analysis project Ga0326728, IMG submission 207602) | Lab enriched peat soil microbial communities from McLean, Ithaca, NY, United States - MB31MN | ecosystem: Environmental > Terrestrial > Soil > Wetlands > Peat | place: USA: New York... | reverse complement strand
TGGATGGCCTCCGCTACACGCGGGCCCACCTCTTCCGCTCCGACCAATTCTTCCTGCGTCGCCTGGGCAAGTTTATCAAGCGAGCCGAAGTGGTCAGCTAGCAACTGCCCGGTGCGCTCGCCTACGAAGCGAATCCCCAGCGCAAAGATGAGGCGCGGGAGGCTCGCGTTCCTGCTCTTTCTAATCTCTTCCAGTACATTCTCTGCCCATTTATCAGCCTTCCGCACAAACCAATCGAGACTCTCATTGGCCGAACTGGCAAAGAAGTCAGCAACCGCGCGCGCCGATCGCTCCGTAATTCCTGGTACCATTCGCAATTCCAGGAACGAGGCATTTCGCATTGTCTCGATAGACCTGAAGTGCTCTGCCAGTAACCTGGCTGTCTTTTCGCCAACGGATGGAATCTCATTTGCCACAAGAACCCGACCTAAATATTCGACCGCGCTTTCCGCTTCCCGTCGCAAGTTCACCAAGGCGGATTTTGGGAGCGTGTAAAGGTCAGCCACGTCGTGAACGAGGCCTTTATCTACAAGTTGGTCCGCTAGCACCTCACCCAGTCCCTCGATGTTCATGGCGTGGCGGCCGGCAAAGTGAAGCAACGACTCCTTGAGTCTGGCCGGGCAAGCCGAGTTGACGCAGCGGTAGGCGACCTCGCCTTCGACGCGGTGCACCTCCCCGCCGCACACGGGACATTGCTTCGGCATAGTGAATTCGACGCCATCCTCAGCGTGGACTTCCACCTTCAAGACCTGCGGGATAACCTCTCCGGCTCGCTGGATGAGCACGGTATCGCCAACCTTGACTCCCAGGCGCTCGATTTCGTCCATGTTGTGCAATGTGGCGTGGCTTACGGTAACTCCGCCCACGTCCACCGGCTCGAGGTCGGCCACGGGCGTGAGGGTTCCGGTCCGGCCGACCTGCGGGCGAATCGCGAGCACGCGCGTTCTCGCTTGCCGCGGGGCATATTTGTAAGCGATGGCCCAGCGTGGCGACTTGGCGGTGGCGCCGAGCTCGTCCCACAGGCGGATATCGTTCACCTTCACGACGATACCGTCAATCTCGTATTCCAAGCTGTCTCGCTTCCCTTCCCATTCCTGAATGAAAGCCATCAACTCATCGAACGACTTGCACAGCCTTCGGTGGGGGTTCACCTTGAAATGCATCTTGTCCAGAGCCTCAAGGTTTTGCCAGTGCTCGGGGAGCGGCTCACGGTTGTTTACCAGGAGGTAATAGAGGAACATGTCGAGCTTACGTTGCGCCACGATGCGCGAGTCGCGTTGGCGCATGGAGCCTGCGGCGGCGTTACGCGGGTTGGCAAAGCGCGGCTCACCTGCGGCCTCTCGCTGCGCGTTCGTCCGCTCAAACGCGTTGAGAGGCATAATGACTTCGCCGCGAACTTCCAATCGTGTTGGATTGTCGATCACCTCAAATTTCTTAGGGACTTGTACGGAGCGGATAGTCTTTACGTTGGCCGTAACGTCTTCGCCTTCCACGCCGTCGCCACGAGTAACGCCATGGATCAGCACGCCATTGTCGTAGGTCAAAGCCATGGAAAGGCCATCCAACTTCAGTTCCGCCACATATTCGACGTTTGAACGGCCTGACAGCTCGCGCACCCTGCGATCGAAATCCTTCAGCTCATCGATCGAGTAGGTGTTGTCCAGGCTCATCATGGGCACGGAGTGCCGCACCTTGGGGAATTCCGCTGCGGGCACGCCACCCACCCGCTGAGTGGGAGAATCCGGTGTGACAAGCTCCGGATTCTTGCCCTCCAACTCCTGAAGCCGGCGCATGAGCTTGTCAAACTCGAGGTCGGAGATCTCAGGGCTGTCCAGAACGTAGTACCGATACTCGTGGTAGCGAATTTCGTCTCGGAGCTTTTCGATTTCCTTTTCCACAGATTTGGCCACGCTGTCCCCCAGGCTAGGCGCGGGCTGGTAACGCCCAGCTCGCACCCATCGGTGTTGCCCTTCCTGTTGGATTATAACTCAACGCAAAAGCCGATCTTGACAGGCGCCTGAACTCGCTGGTAGTGTCGGCACAGCGAGTCATCAGAAGTAGGAGAAGAAAACGCCATGAATCTACGAACCATAGGTATCCCGGTCACCCTTTGCCTGGTTCTGGCGGTGTCCGCGACGGGGCAGGAGAAGACCGTCAAAGCAGGAACGGCGCGTTTCGGAGACCCGTCCGGTACGGCGCGCAAGTACCAGGACCTTCTCTCCGGCGTCATTAAAACAGTTGACGCCAATGGCATGGTGCTGGAAAAGACCAAAGCCGGCATCGACCAGACTCTTAAGTTCCAGCCCAAGACCAAGTTCTTTCACGACGATAAGCCAGGTTCGCGAGAGGATCTGAAAGTCGGTGATCAGGTCTACGTGGAGGTCCGAGAGGATAAGAAGACTGGCGACCTTTATGCGAAGAGGGTACTTACGGGCATCGTTGTACCGGTAGAATAGGTCGGCTCGATGATGGGCGGTCGGCCAGTTCGGTGTCGTAGCTGCGAGTTTACCTCCTAACGTAGTGTTGTAGCGGCGCGTTGACCTCGCCTAAGGGCGGCGTAAAGCCGCTTCGACACGATGTAATCTTGACAGGGCTCCGGGGGGGCTGGTAGTTTATGTTGGAAAGGACAATATGGCGGGGAGTTCGACGTGAGGCTTCAAACAATTCTGCTCGCATTCGTACTCGGGATGGTGGGGTTCGCTACCGCGTCCTTCGCGCAGAGGGGTGGAAAGGGTGTTTCCATGGATGGGGAAAGCCCTCTCACGGTTCGCTCGAATGGCATGGGTACAGCGGGAGACAATTATAAGGGTTTTATTTACGGTATCGTGAAGGCAGGGAATAAAGATGAGATCGTCTTCACCAAGACGAATGCTGGGATGGATCAAGCCTTTAAGTTCAGCAAGAAAACTAAGTTCATCCACGACGGCAAAGGCAGTTCGCTCGAATCCGTGAAATTGGGCGACAAGGTGTGGGTGGACGCTGCCCAGGACAAGAAAACCGGTGACTCTATCGCCCGGAAGGTTGTCAGCGGGGCCTTCCTGATGTAGCCTTATTGATGACCAGAAGGGCACTTCGCCTCGGCTGTAACGTGACACGCTTACGCCCGCTCGTAAGGGTCGATCCCCTTCTGCAACCGCGAGCCTCTGTTTGAAAAGAGCCACCCTCATTTACAATCCGATTGCGGGCCGGCGCCCGGTGAAGCGCGAGCGCGAGATTCGGCGCGCTGTTGCCGTTCTGCGCGAGGCTGGGGTCGAGACTGAACTGGTTCCCACCGAACGGCCCGCCATGGCGCACGAACTGGCGCAGAAGGCAGCCGCGAATGGCGCGGATGCTGTCCTGGTCTGCGGCGGTGATGGGACCATTAACGAAGTTATTAATGGACTCTCACCTAGCCGCGTGCCTCTCGGCATCCTCCCTGGAGGCACTGCTAACATTCTGGCAAGGGAGTTAGGGATTCCCCTCGACCCGGTTCGTGCCGCTGCCGGAGTGGCGCGGTGGTCGCCCCGCCGTATTCCGCTGGGGAAAGCCACTTGGTGCGCGGAACCAACCCCGCCGAACCCATCGATGGCTCGAAATGGGCCGGCTACTCGCTACTTCGTCACGGTGGCGGGAATCGGCTATGACGCTCACGTGGTCTATAAACTTTCAGTTCCCATGAAGTTGTCCTGGGGGGTCGCGGCATATATCGCGGAGGCGTTGCGGCAGGCCTTCCTCTATGGGTTCCAAGGTTTTTCCTGCCGCATAAACGGTGGGCCGGACCGGATTGCCACTTTTGCCGCGCTCCAGCGGGCCAGCAATTACGGAGGATGGCTTCACCTCACGCCCGACGCGCGCTTCTTTCACGACCGGTTCAGTCTGTGCCTTTTCAAAAGCCCTAATCGCGCCCGCTACTTTCTTTACGCGGCCCTGGTCCTGGCTGGCCAACACTTCCTCCTCAGTGATGTGGAACTTGTGGAAGCGCGCAAGCTCTGCTGCGCCGCCCAGGTAGCCGGAGAGGCCATTCGTTTCGAACTCGACGGCGAGCTGGTGGGGACACTTCCGGCCACCTTTGAAATCGTGCCTGATGCGCTTACGTTGCTAGTACCGTAAGTCTGAACTTCGAATTTCGGTCTTTGCGAGGCCGCCGTGGACAACCTCACCCACACCCTCACCGCCGTTGCCCTGAGTCATGCCGGGTTGCACCGCAAGACCCGTTTCGCCACCCTAACGCTGGTCGCTGCCGCAAACCTGCCGGATATCGACATCCTCTCCCGCTTCTGGGGAAGCACCACCTATCTCAAGTATCATCGCGGTATCACTCATTCGATTCTCGGTGTCACCTTGCTTGCCTTCCTCTTGGGCGGCGCCATTTACTTTCTTGGGAGCAAAATGAAGTCCAAACCGGGGCCTTCACTCAGCTTGGGTTGGCTTCTGATTCTGGCGTGGATTGGGACCGCCAGCCACCTTCTCATGGACTTCACCAACTCCTACGGCGTCCGGCCCTTCCTGCCCTTCAACGCGCGCTGGTACGCTTGGGACATCATGTTTATCTTCGATCCTTTGTTGCTCCTCCTGCTGTGCCTTGGTCTTGGCCTGCCCAGCCTTCTGCGGCTGGTGTCGGAAGAAGTCGGCGCGCGCAAATCCCGCCCCACCTGGGGCGCGGTCTTTTCGCTGTGTGGATTGCTCTGTCTCTGGGGCTTGCGCGACGTCGCCCACCGTCGCGTCCTGGGGTTCCTGGAAGCCCACACTTACTCAGATCAAAACCCGCTTCACGTCGGCGCCTTCCCCTCCCCCTTCAACCCCTTCGAGTGGACGGGGGTTGTCGAGACTGATAGCGCATATGACGTCCTCCCCGCCAGCGCGCTCGGGAGCGATGTCGACCCTGGCTCAGTGGTGCAATTTCACAAACCGCAGGACTCACCAGCCATCGAGGCCGCCTTGAAAACGCGCACCGGACGAGTATTCATGGATTTCGCCAGATTTCCCTGGGCCGAGACGGAAGAAAACGAGGAGGGATTTGACGTGCAGATCCGAGACCTGCGGTACTACACGAATCTTGGGGGGGGCGGCTTCCGCGTTCAAATCGAAATGGACAAGGACTTGCACGTGCGCTCGGAATCTTTCAGTTTCGGCATCCCGACTGCGCAGCGCCGGCGCAATAAGACTGCCGATTAACAAGCTCCGGGCGGACCATTCGTCTCAGCAGGCTGGCGAGTCTTCCACCAGCGGGCAAGTAATGTCAAGACGATAACGAGCACGATGCTCACCAGAGAGACCCAGGTGAGGTTGTGCTTCAAAAAAGCTTCCGCCTGGCGGCCATAGTGGGCTCCCAACCAAGCAATGGCCACAAACCTCAGGCTGCGCCCTACCAGTAAGGCAGCGCCGAAGTGGAGGGCATTCGTGCGCAGAGCTCCAGCGGCGATAACGAAAATTTTCAGGGGGGCCGGCGGAGGCAGAAGGGACATGACCAGCATGGCCACAAAATCGTTCTGCTCCAGCCAGCGACGCGCGCGATTCCCTTTTGTCGAAGCGCGCCGGCCACTCCCGGCCAACCTTCCTCCTCCGCGCGCGATACCATACATAACATAACACCCCAAGAGCGATCCAAGAGTGCTCAACAGGGCATAAAAGGGCGCCCGAGCCGGATGCTGGCTGGCCAGAACGATGAGCGCCACGTCGTTGAAGCCCGGGAATGGAAAGAAAGAAGAATCCAGAAACGAAAGGACGAAAAGCCCCCCACCATAAAGGGCCAGCAGATGTCCGAGTTTCAAGGAAAGTGACCTGAAAAACTGCACCCGGCTGCACCTCGCAAGCTAAACCTTTGCATTCTATAGGGTCTCCCGCTCCAGACGCAACGGGGTTCTTGAGAGAGCTGGCGCGGGCATCACGCCCGCTGTTGCGGCGCGGTAGTGGGTCAGTTTGAAATTGTGGCGGCGATCCCGCGTCTGCGGGATCGCCCGATGGCGGCGTAAAGCCGCCTCGACATCAAACTACCGGGTTGACAACGGGAAATTGATATGCTAATAATTTAGCATCTTGCTGAAGAATTAGCATGAGGGTAACCCATGACCGAGCCATCCGATCACAAACTCAGCCGCCGCGAACGTCAAATCATGGATGTCCTCTACCAGCGCCACCGGGCCTCCGCGGCTGAGATTCAAGAGTCCCTTGCCAATCCTCCCAGCTATTCGACCGTGCGCGCCCTGCTCCGCATCCTCGAGGACAAGGGCCACGTCAAACATGCGGAGAAGGATCTGCGTTATGTCTATTTCCCCACTGTGCCCCGCGAGCGCGTCCGGAGTGCAGCGTTGCGGCATGTGGTTGAGACCTTTTTCGACGGGTCCGCGGCGCAGGCCGTCGCGACTCTGCTCGATCCGTCGACGGCGCGCGTCTCGAGCGATGAGCTGGAGCGCATTTCCAAATTGATCGCCAAAGCCAGGAAGGATGGTGTTTCATGACGGGCGCCCTAGCGTCGCTTCAACAGGCGTCCCAGTCTTTCCCTGGCTTTGCCTGGAATGGCCTGGCATTTCTGCTCGAAGTCACCCTTAAGGGAACCTCCGTTCTCCTGGTCGCCGTAACGCTGACCCTGGCGCTACGGCGTGCCTCGGCGGCGGCGCGGCACCTCGTGTGGACGCTGGCGCTGGCCGCGATGCTGGCCTTGCCTCTCTTTTCTCTGACCGTGCCGGCCTGGAACTTACCCCTGATCTCGTCATTGCCCGCCGATGCAGGAGTGCAGAGTGGGTGGCGCGGGCACCTGGCGCGCTGTGTGAGAGCCATCCTACCTGCGCTACTGGGGCGTGAGCGAGCCGCTCCAGCCATAGCGATCGGGACGCCCACCCGACTCATGTCGCCGGAAGATGTCGCTCCCCTTCTCCGGAACCACCACGACCAGGTAGCGCAGCAGCCGTATTCCCCGGCTGCCGACCCCGCAGGATATCCGGTCCGCGCCGGCTTGATTTTGTCCTTATGGGCGGTCGGTTCGATGCTTTTGGCGGCGCGCATCGCCGTGGGGGAGGGCCGAGTCCGCAGGATTGCTATGCGCGCCCGACCTTACGAGACAAACCAGGCAGAATCTATTTTGGAAAACGTCTGCTCACGTCTTCGGATATCTCGCGCCGTGGCGCTTCGAACCAGCCCTGAGATCGCCATTCCGTTCACCCACGGAGCCCTCCGTCCGACCGTGCTTCTGCCGCAAGAGGCCGAGCGGTGGTCCCGAAAGCAGCTCGAGTGCGTGCTTGCCCACGAACTGGCTCATGTACGCCGGTGTGATTATCTGACGCAGATGACGGCTCAGTTGGCGTGCTCCCTTTTCTGGTTTCATCCGCTCGTTTGGCTGGCGGCTTTTGCGATGCGCAAAGAACGCGAACGGGCGTGTGATGACATGGTCCTCGGTCTCGGTCACCGAGCCACGGATTATGCCGAGTTCCTTCTCGTGCTTAGCCGCGGCCTGCGGCGTCTGGACGGCGCATGGTCAACAAGCGTTGCCATGGCCCAATCTTCTCAACTGGAGGTTCGCATGAAAGCGTTGCTTGATCCCAAACTCAATCACCGACCTTTGGCGGCAAGTCGCGTCCTGCTGGCTACGACTCTTGCGGCGGTGTTGCTTCTGCCAGTAGCGGCAATCCGTGCGGGTGCTAAGAACGCCTCGGGAAATATCTCCGGCACAGTTCGTGACCCGAGCGGCGCTGTGATTCCGGGTGTGAACATCACCCTCATCAACACGGCATTGAACTTTAGCATTGCAGGCGGCTCGGGCGAGGACGGCGCATTCGAGTTTCCGGCCATGCCTGCTGGTCGCTACCGGCTCGAAGTTACCAGCCCTGGGTTCGCCTACACGAAGACCGCCGATCTCGAGCTGAAACCATCCGGCGATCTTCATGAGAACATCACCATGGACATTGGGGAAGTGCTTCAGGAGGTCGTGGTGCACGGGCATAAGTCGGCGGAAAACCCGCCCACCCCACCGCCTGCCCCACGACGCATCCGCGTGGGCGGCAACGTCCAAGCGGCCAAGCTCACCTCACAGGTGAAGCCAGATTACCCGGCCAGCGCCCAGAAACAAGGGATTGAAGGCACCGTTATCCTGCAGGCGGTCATCGGGACAAGCGGCCAAATCCTTTCGGTCAAGCCGGACAACGTCGGTGACCCTGAACTGACGAGTTCCGCCATGAGTGCCGTCCGGCAATGGCGATACCAACCCACACTATTGAACGGCGAACCGGTCGAAGTCGTGACGACCATTACGGTGGCGTTTAGACTCGACGAGTAACGATGGAACTGACCCCTCACCCGTCCCGCTCCGGCTCGTGAAAACGCCGGCAGCGGGACACCCTCTCCCCCGGGGAGAGGGATGACTACATATATAGGCTCGTAAAGCCAGCCTTAGAGCCCCTGCACCCGCCGCGTGAGCTGTTCGGCGGGCGACATCAGGGCCACCGCGTATTTATAACCACCGAGGCACCCCCGCCCCACGGCCAAGCTCGCGTAGTAGTCGTTATAGCGGAATCCGTTTTCACCACGCCACATGGGGAATGTGGCGCAGGCCTCCATCCATTTGTCGAAAATCGGGCTGATGTCGAGGTAAGTGTCCGGCGTAAACCCCTCCGCGTCTTCCCAATTATCAGCGAAGAAGATTTTCCGCACCTCGTGAGCCGGCTGCTCGCGGGCCAGCGCGGGCAGTCCGGCGTAAAACACCGCGTCGTCCACGATCTTGTAGCACGCCTGGTGATCTTTGTGCCAACTCCCGCGCCAGTGCGTCACGATGATACTCGGGCGGTGCTTCCGTATCAAATCGCAGACCGCTAATTTCGCCTCCTCGGTCACGGGAATCTCTCCATCCAAATAGCTGAGAAACTCGGCTTCAGCGCCGAGCATGTGCGCAGCGCGCTCCGCCGATTCGCGCTGCAGCAGACCGTATGGCTCAGGAGCAATTCGCGCTGAGCCCCTCTCACCTCGTGAGAGACTCAAGAAGACACCTTGGGCGCCGCGATAAACTTGCAGCGCCACGGGCGCGCCCATGGCAAAGAATGCGTCTCCTGGATGCGCGGCGATCGCCATGATGCTCGAGGGGCTGGAGGCTGGCGTTTGCGCCTCACCTGAAGGTGGCTGGCCTGGCATGCGGTTTGTTTGAGCGCCATCTGCGGCCACCGAGAGGGCAGCCGTACCAAAACCCAAGCCCTTGAGGAAGCGCCGCCGCGTTGAATCATCCATGCGCTGAGATATCTCCTTCTCCTGCTACTCTCGTCGGGTCAGCGGCTCTGTCGCGTACGCCAACCGACCGGTCATTCTACGCCATTCACCAGGAAGAGATTTGAGAGCGCGCGATCGTAAGAGTAAGCGAAAAACTTGCCATCACGAGTGACTCTTACCGGGATGATCGAAGTTAATCCGGCGCGGTCGGTCGGCCCCAAATCGGTAAGGAGTTGGCGCCGCCCAGTGGCGAGGTCGATCCGGAACACCGGAGCATGTGTTATATTATCGTCGCAGATATATCCTATCCTGCCATCAACTGACCAGTTGATCCAAATGTCCTCGGGGTTCAGCCCCGGCAGCGGCTGCGGCTTTCCTCCCGTCACCGGGTAGAGCCAGGCCTTCTCATCCACGTCGCGAGCGAAAGCCCATTTGCCATCGGGCGACACCAGGTAAGATTCGTAGCTCTTGTGGAACACCGAAATGGGAGGAGTGAAGGCCCGCGGGGCGCCACCCGCCAGGTCCTGCGTGTACAATCGCCAATCGTGGCCGTCGTTGCCCGCGAAATAAACTCCCGTCCCTCCCGGCAGCCAGCCCGGGGTGGCGAATTGACGAATCCGGGCAGGATTCAGCTCGCGGGGTTCTCCCGCGCCCGTCGGCAATAAAACCAGGCGCGCCGGGTTAGAGGGTACACTGGCGAGCAGCCATTTCCCGTCCGGCGAAAACGCAGACTCCTCGCCTTTGCCTAACTTCACCGGCGGAGAGCCATCGGTTCGCCGCATGTACGCGATGCTCTCCGCACTGGCTTCTCCCCACCCGAAAAAGGCAATTTGCTTGCCGTCCGGCGAAAGGTCGGTAACGTCTGCACTATCAAGCCACGAGAGGTCCCGCTCCTTCGGATCGGCGGCGGAGCGGAAACTCGTTCCGTCCCGCCATACTTCCTGTGAAAGCAGCACGCGCCCATCGCGCGAAACGTCGTGAAGGCGGAGCATGCCTGGCAATCGCAGAATGATGCGACCCTTGCCGGAAAGGCTGAGGGAGTGTATGGAGTTCGCCCACCCCGCAGTCGGAGTCGCACCGAACCAGACTTCGTTGCTTCGCGGCGACCAAGCGAGCCCTTCCACGCTTATGAAGGTTGCCGAGTGGGCGATTTCCCCTCCCCCGCGGTTGAGGACGACCACCTTTCCGACGTCGCCCTCCCAGGCGGAATAGGAGACAAAAGCCACCGCGTCACCATGCGGCGCGACGCGCAGAAAATCGAGCCAGCTCGAGGATTGGTAAATCACCTTGCCGAGTGGAAATTCGACTTGGCACTTCTCGCCCACCTGGCGAATGGCGGCCAACTCATTCCCATCCGCCCCCCAGTCCGCCGAAATCACATTCTCCGCCAGCTCACGCGGCGCGCCTCCCGAGACCGGCATGACCGCAAGCGTGCCACTGCAGTCGCCGATGAATACATCCTTGCAGCCGATGGAAATCGCCAACTGCGACGGCGACACTGCGAACAGAGTGGAGTTTTCCAGACCCAGCGATCGCGATTCCGGGCCGTTCGGCTGTGTCGCATAAAGTTGGACGGGAAGACCGTTCCACCCCGCGCTGTAATAAATCGCCTGGCCGTCGGCCGCAAAGCGCGCGGAGTAAATCAGGCCCGAATCGAAAGTGAGCTGATGGAATTCCGGAGGTGCGCTGACCGCTGCTTTACGGCCCAGCAACCAGCCCCCTACCGCCACGAAGCAGGCCAGCGTCAACGCCAGCGCAACCGCCGCAAGCCATTTGCCCCGCGGCCAAGCCGCCGCGCCCGGCCCCGCCGCCTGCGTGGTGGCAGGGACCTCCCCTGCCTTGGGGCCAGCCAGGATTTCCTCGAAGGCTATGCGCGCTTCGCCGATGTCGCGCAGGCGCTGCTTCGGATCCTTGTTGAGACAGCGACGCAAGAGTTCCCGCAAGCGCGGAGGCGTGGATTCGGGAAGCGTTGACCAATCCGGTTCCTTCATCAGGACCGCTGCCAGCGTCTCCGACACGGTCTCAGCTTGGAAACATTGCTTGCCCGAGAGCATCTCGTAGAGCACGCACCCGAAGGCCCAGATGTCCGTCCGGCGGTCAATCTTTTTGCCCTTCGCCTGCTCCGGGCTCATGTAGGCCGCAGTCCCCAGAATAACTCCCGCTCGCGTCGACCGGAGGCTGAGCGTGGGCGAGGTGGAGATGTCAACGGCCGGCTCGTCCGGCACGAGCGCCTTGGCAAGGCCGAAATCGAGGATTTTGACCTGCCCCTCCGCCGTCACCTTCACGTTTGACGGCTTCAGGTCGCGATGTACAATCCCGCGCTCGTGGGCGTATTCCAATCCTTCCGCGATCTGCCGGGCGCTGGCCAGGACTTCATCCATCGGAAGCGGTCCCGCAGCAATCCGCTCCGCCAGCGTCGGACCCTCCACCAATTCCATCACCAGCGCATGCACGCCGCCGGATTCCTCCAGGCCGTAGATGGAAGCGATGTTGGGATGGTTGAGGGAGGCGAGGATCTGCGCTTCACGCTCGAAACGCGCCATCGGCTCCGCGTCGCGCGCAAACGCCTCGGGCAACACTTTCAGCGCCACATCGCGGCCCAGCTTGCTGTCCCGCGCGCGATACACTTCTCCCATCCCGCCCGCGCCCAGCGGCGAAAGAACCTCATAGGACCCGAGTCTTGCCTTCAGCGAAAGCGCCATCGTCGATTTCATTGGTTGTGTAAACTATCAAGTATTGCTTTGTAATATCCCTGTAAGCTCTTGTAATGCATTGAGTTCTACAGCCCATGGAAAAGTAGAGCGGTACCATTCCGAGACCCGGAGGCTCTCCTTTTCAGCGTTTCCCACCGCGTGCCTGGCATCCCAGGCGTTGACCCTGACTCGCGCTTCCTCAGCCTTCGCCGTCAGGTTCAAATGGTCATAACAAAAACCCTCGAGGTAATCTTGGACTCGGTAATCCGGATCGTCGGGCTTGCCGGTCCCGAGCCGCTCCGGGTAGTCGCGCGAAGCCTCGAGCCGATCGATCGCCTGGTGATACTCGCCTTTCTTCATATCAGCGAGTGCTTGGGCCACCAGACTTTCCACCCAGAGTTCGTGCACATCGCTCTGGCCTTCAAAGGGCAAAATGGAGGCCTTAGCCAGCACGCCGTAAGAGTCGAGATACCTGCCGCTATCCAAGTACGTCCTGGCCAGCAGAACTCGAAGCGCATCTTCCTTTGGAAATTGTTGGGCAGCCGCTATAGCCAGGCGCAAGGCCTTCTCTTTCATTCCAGCTTGCAAGTAAAAATCTGTCAAGTAGTACCAGGTTCGCCACTCTTTCTTGTCGATCGAGTAAGCTCTTTCGAAGTCCGCCTGGGCCTTCTCGGAATTGACCTGCTTTTCGAGCAGGGCGCGAGAGATATAAGCCGGGGCATAGTCCGGCTTCTCGCCGCACTCGCTCCACATCGCCAGGGCGTCGTCGTTGCGCTGCATTCCCCAATAGATCAGGCCCAGGTAGTACTTCGGCTTCCAATCGTTCGGCTGCGCTGTCGCGGCCCACTGAAACACCGGAATCGACTCGGCGCGGAACGGGAACACCAGGTAAGGCGAGAGCGCGCCGGCGTGCTCGAGTACCTTTCGGCTCTCATCGGGGGACTTTTTCCTGAGAAGGTATGCCTGCCAATAGCGCACTGTAGCTTGATCCGGGGCGACCTCGAGCACCCGCAGCGCGTCATCGTCTAACCGCAGGTTGACGTAGTACGCGGCGATCTCGAGATAAGTCTCGTGTGCGAATTCGTTGCGGATCATGGATTTAAAATTGTCCAAGGTGGCCGGGCTGGGCTCGAGCAGATACAGTTCGAAGCGCGCAAAATGGTTTAAGGGATCGATATCAAGGATTTTGTTCAAAGCCTCGCGCGCCTGATCGGGCTGCTGGTGAAGGCGGCGAGTGGTGGCCAGAAGCTGGTAGGATGTGATGTTATACGCATCGTAGGTTAGTGAACGATGGAGATACTCCTCGGCCAGATCGAAATTGCGCTCGGTGAGATAAATGCCGCCCAAGTCGCTGTAAGCCGCGGAGCGATACTTCATCGAGCGCGCGGCCCATCCCAACGTCTCCTTGGCGTCCGTCAGGTCGTCCAGTTGGCGGGCGATGATGCCGTAGATGTAATTGGCATCCGCATCGTACATGGCGATATCCAGGGCCTTGCGCGCGTACTCGAGCCCGCGTTCGTATTCAGCCCGGCGGGCATGGAGTTCGGCGAGGCGCGTCAAGGCAGGAACGTGCAGCGGCTCGCGCTGTACCACGGATTGATATTTGCGCAACGCTGATTCGTAACTGCGGCTTTTTTCATCGCGCTCGGCAGACTGGTAAAGCCCCTCGACGCTGCTCTCATCGATATTGTGGAAATGGAGCGGGCGCTTCAAAAGGTCAGCATGGGGATCGTCCGTGTAAGAGAGCTTGTCGCCTACCTCCACGCGAAGCTGGCCAGGTTTGACGGAGACCGGAAAAGTCTTTTGATACACCTCCATGGGTTTGAGGATGATACGGTCGTGGGCAACCTGCTTGCCCTCGTTGGAAACGGTGAGGTCCTCGGAAAGGTTTTGGAGCGCGCAGAAACTAACCTCGATAGTATTGCCATTGTTTTGCACGTTGAGGGCGCCGTAAGGGGTGGCCTTCACCATGGGACCGATTTTCTTGTAGGGGAAATACAATTCCCGCCAGTGATCGGCCGAGTCCGGGGCTAAGAATTCGTGATCGCTTTGGTCAAGCAAGCGTCCGGTTTGAGATTCGAAGTAGGGTCCATCGTTGTCAGTCAGCAGGTCTTGCCAAATGGCCCCGGCGCGGGACATCGACCAGAGAAACAGTTTCTGGCCCGGCACCTCTTCATGACGGGCCCAATGGCCATATCCGAATTGCAAATCGTGCCAGTAGCCACCTGAGAATTCCTGCAACATCCCGTGCACGAAGAGGCTCTCATCATCATTATCTTTACGATTACGGTTGAGCGCGAGGTTTCGCCCATCCGGGGTCAGCGGCCAGGGCTCGGAAGGAACTGCGTAGTTGTGCCCAATGTAACGGACTCCCGGCAGGACGAATTCGAGGTCGTCGCGCAACTTCTGACCGACGTTCATCCACACGTAATAAGACTGGTTGAGCGGCTGAGGATTGTACCAGAGGGAACGCGCCTCGACGTAAGCCTTATCCGCCGGAATCCTGTATTCCACTCGCCATTGCGTGCGCGACGCCAGGTCCATGCTCCCCACGATGCAGCTCACGCTGCCGTCCGGGTTTTTGCGGACCAAATAATCTACCGGCGTAGCGGTCGACGGCGCGTGGCCGATCAACCCAAAGTTGGCCTCGATTCCTCCCGAGGTCCACGGACCGCGCATGGCGATGCTGCGGAACTTCTGCACGTGGTTGTAATAGATGAAGTCTTGTTGGGTGCTCTTCTCGACAGCGCCGATCAGCTTTCCGCCGGTGGCCGGCAGAACAAAAGCCTCAACATACGGATTCTCAAGGTGAATCACATTCCAGGTTTGGTCCACACCCTCATAGGCGAAGTCCTGGAGCGAAAAATAGGGATAGATTTTCTGACTCTCGCCTCCATCGGCCCGAACGACTACGGGATCAGCGCCGGAGAAGGGATAAGTCTTGATCACCTGCTTTTCCTCGCGAACGTCCGCAGCCTGACCTGCCAGCGCAAAAACGAACAAAATCAGTAAAAAGGTCAATGAGATCCTCGTCATCGGTCGTCCTTCCGTGTAGTCAACAAACTCTGAACCACAAGGACACGGAGACACAAAGGGTCTGGCGCAATGGCCTGCCTCAGTGGCTCTGTGCTTCGGTGGTTGATTGTCGCACTTTCCCACGCTTGGGTTTTCAGCTTTCCCTCAACGAATGGTGCGTTTGCGTCCAGGTTGGTCAGTCTAGGAGGCAACGCACCAGGAGTCAAGCTTGGCTTGAGGTCGCGGCGGCGGTACTCCGCCAGGTGACGAGGTGAACTGGCCGCGGTGGTTTTGGGGTTCGATTGACACCTTTTGCACACAAAACTGGGTTCATCTGGAGTTCGTTTTGAGTTCGTTTTTCGCTCGGAAAGACGCTAAGTGCTGTGTTTTCAGTAAATCCTTGAGTTCGTTCCCACTATTTAACGTCTTTTTTCATTTTCTCGCCTCTTGCGCACCCTGCGGGGTGATTTCCGATCTCGTTCCCGCGCTCACGAAGGGCGCTTGACATAGGTCACACTCGGTAGGCTACCATGCTCCCATTCTTTTGTCAAGCACAAATTGCAAATGGCAAATGGCAGAATGGTGGTAACAACGTGCACTTCACCCCGATACGATTTGACCCTCTTCGAACCCCTCTGTTAACATGAGCGTTAAGCCTTTGGAGACATTCAAGTGAGAGTAGGCGTTCACACTTCGATTGCGGGGGGACTGGAGAATGCGGCGCATCGGGCCAAGAAAATCGGCTGCGACGCGTTTCAGATGTTTTCCGCCAACCCGCGCGGGTGGAGAGGGCAGGAGCCCACGGCGGAGGCGTGCGAGCGATTTCGCGCCGCCCGCGCGGCTTATGGCCTGTCGCCGGTTGCGATCCATGACAACTACTTGATTAACCTGGCGTCGGCGGACCCGATGATCCGGCAAATGTCCATCCGGGCGTTCCGAAAGGAGCTCGAGCGGGCGGTGACTTTGGGGGCGGAATATCTGGTGACGCATCCCGGATCCGCCAAAGCCGGCACGGCGGCACAGGGAATCAAGACTTGCATCGAGTCCATTCGGCAAGCGGCGAAGGGGCTCAAGCTCGACGGGCTGCGGATTCTGATTGAGAACACCGCGGGACAAGGCTCGTCGATCGGGCGCACCTTCGAAGAGGTCGCAGAAATCCTGGCCGGGATCGAAAGGGACCTGTCTGCGGGCGCCTGCATCGATACGGCACATTGCTTTGAAGCCGGTTATGCGGTTCATACTCAGGCCGGCCTGGACGAGGTGGTGAAGAAGCTTGACGCGGCGCTGGGGCTTGCGAACGTGCGCGTGATTCACGCCAATGACTCGAAGACCGCCTTCGGCTCGCATGCCGACCGCCACGAACACATTGGGAAAGGCCAGATCGGCAAGGAGGGTTTCTGCCGCATTGTTTGTCACCCCAAGCTTAGGGAGATTCCCTTCATTTGCGAGACGCCGATTGACAGGCCCGGAGACGATAGGCGGAATCTGCGCATGATGAGGAAGCTGGCGGGAGTACTAGCTATCAGCTCTCAGCCGTCAGCTCTCAGCAAGCGCCGGCCCGGTGACTGTCTGCTGATAGCTGAGAGCTGATAGCTGACGGCTAATGGCTCACGTGATACCTTAGACTTTAGACTTTAGACTTTCAACTCTTGACTCTCGACTGCATTTATGGACTACGACCCACAACAAATCGAAGCGAAATGGCAGAAGCGCTGGGCTGAGGCGAAAGCTTTTGACGCCGAGGCGGATGAGGCGCGAGAAAAGTATTATGTGCTCGAGATGCTGCCCTACCCTTCCGGCGACATTCACATGGGGCACGTGCGCAACTACTCGATCGGCGACGCCTTGGCCCGTTACATGTGGATGAAGGGCTACGACGTGCTTCATCCCATCGGATGGGACGCGTTTGGCCTGCCGGCGGAGAATGCCGCGATCAAACGCCAACGTCATCCCTCGGAATTCACCTTCAGCCACATCGGCAACATGCGCGAGCAATTAAAGCGTCTGGGGTTCAGCTACGACTGGCGGCGCGAGATTGCCACTTGCGTTCCGGAGTATTACCGCTGGAACCAGTGGTTCTTCCTCAAGATGTATGAGCGGGGTTTGGCCTACCGCAAGAAGAGCCGGGTGAACTGGTGTCCGGTGTGCTCGACGGTGCTGGCGAACGAGCAAGTCGTGGACGGCTGCTGCTGGCGGCACGAAGACACGCCCGTAGAGCAGCGCGAACTCGAGCAGTGGTTCTGGAAAACAACCGCTTACGCCGAGCAGCTCCTGGACGACATGAAGGAACTGGCGCGCTGGCCGGAGCGGGTGCTGGCCATGCAGCAGAACTGGATTGGCAAGTCTACGGGAACAGAAGTGGACTTTGCGGTGGTTGAACTGGGCGAGCCGTTGCGCGTCTTTACCACGCGCGTGGACACCATTTTCGGCTGCACCGCGGTTTTCCTGGCTGCTGAGCATCCACTGGTTGAGAAGCTCGTCGCCCGCTCGAACTCGGCCGAGAAGCTGCGGCAGGAGGTGGAACGGATCAAAGCTTCGGCGGCTCGGGCGCGCGCGGAGGCGAACTTTGAAAAGGTCGGGGTCGATACCGGGTTTCGAGCCCGGAATCCCTATAACGGCGACACCGTTCCAATCTGGATTGCCAACTTCGTTTTGATGGAATATGGGACCGGGGCGGTGATGGCGGTGCCTGCGCACGACCAGCGGGATTTCGAGTTCTGCACTGAATACGGGCTTCCCATCCGCACCGTGATTGTCCCGGAAGAGGCTGGCGGACGCACACCGACATCCACGCCCAAAGAGGCCTATGTCGAATACGGCAAGCTGGTGAATTCGGGTGACTACAGCCATTTCTCGTCCACGCAGGCTATCCTGAGGATGACGGAGGACGCGGAAAAGAAGGGGTTTGGAAGGCTCACCGTCCAGTACCGGCTGAAGGACTGGGGAATCTCGCGCCAGCGGTATTGGGGGACACCCATTCCGATTATCTATTGCGAGCGGTGCGGGGTGGTGCCGGTTCCGGAAAGAGACTTGCCGGTGGTGCTGCCGCCGAACATCAAGCTGACCGGCCGGGGACACTCGCCGCTTGCCGACGTTCCCGAGTTCGTCAACACAACCTGCCCCAAGTGCTCGGGAGGGGCGCGCCGCGAGACGGACACTATGGATACGTTCGTGGACTCCTCCTGGTACTTTTACCGTTACACCGCGCCGCATTATGACGCTGGCCCGGTGGACAAAGAAGCGGTGAAATACTGGTTTCCGGTGGACCAGTACATCGGCGGAATCGAACATGCCATCCTGCACCTGATCTACATGCGCTTTTTCACCAAGGTGATGCGGGATATCGGCTTGGTGGAGTTCGCCGAGCCGGTGGCGCGCCTCTTCACGCAAGGCATGGTGCTCAAGGATGGGACGGCGATGTCGAAATCGAAAGGCAACGTCGTGGATCCGGTGGAGATGTGCGCGAAATATGGCGCAGATACGGTGCGCACCTACATGATGTTCGCCGCGCCACCGGAAAAGGACTTTGACTGGAGCGACCGGGACATCGAGGGCGCCGCGCGCTTCCTGGCCAAGGTGTACCGGCTGGTTTCAAAGCACGCTGAGAGTCTGCGGGGGCGGCAGGAGTTGGGCAGTGAGGGAGACGCGGGGCCGCGAAGCGGGATTGCAGATTTGAAATCTCAGATTTCAGAGAGCAAGAACGAGGCCCCCGAGAGAAATTCTACGGGGGGGCAGAGCGGGATTTCAGATTCGAGATTTCAAATTTCAGATTTGAAATCTCAAATTTCAGGTTCGAAATCTCAAATTGCAGAAGAGGAGCGGGGCCTGCTTCGCAAAGCGCATCAAACACTTCGTCACGTGACCGAAGACATGGAAGGCCGCTGGCATTTCAATACGGACGTGGCCCTGTGCATGGAACTGGTGAACGAGCTCACGGAGCGCCAAGGCGCGATCCAGGCGGGCACTATCCGTCCCGAGGCGCACAAGTCCGTCCTGGAACTCCTGGTGATCATGCTTTCGCTTTTTGCGCCGCACATTGCCGATGAGCTCTGGGAGGAGCTTGGCCACACCGCGCCCCTGCTTCGAGTTCCATGGCCTGCCTTTGACCACGAACTCGCAGCCGAGGATGAGCTGGAGATGCCTGTGCAGGTGAACGGCAAACTGCGGGCTCGAATTCGAGTCTCGGTTGGCGCGGGCGAGGAAGAAATCCTGGCTCGAGCGCAGGCGGAAGAGAAGGTTGTTCAGCATTTGGCCGGTAAGGAGATCGTGAAAGTGGTGATCGTGCCACAGAAGCTGATTAATATTGTGGCCCGCTAGGAAAAGGGAGTGTCTCAAAGCTAGTCGGTGTTGTCGCTAGACGAAGACCCCCTCACCCGGCCCGCCCCGGCTGATGAAAACGCCGGCTGCGGTCCACCCTCTCCCCAAGGGAGAGGGCTAGGTTCCTCGAGGGGCTTTGGACTTGTTCTTGGATTTTTGCCATTTGCCTTTTGCGATTTGCCATTTGACCTGCTCTTAGACTTTTGCCATTTTCCTTTTGCGTTTTGCCTTTTGACTTGTTTTTGGCTTTGGGCGACGTAAAGCTCGGCGGTACAGGCTAACCAAATGGAGCATGCTCGTCCGGTAGTCGTCCTCGATTTCGGTTCTCAGTACACGCAACTGATTGCGCGCCGCATCCGCGAGATGCAGGTCTATGCGCTGATCGTCCCCTGTCATACCCCTTTCGAGGAACTGGTGGGAATGAAACCGCAGGCCCTGGTGCTGTCCGGCGGCCCCTCGTCTGTCTACGACCCTGGTGCGCCGGTATGTGACCCGCGGGTGTTGACGCTGAACATCCCCGTGCTAGGGGTGTGCTACGGGTTGCAGTGGATATCGAGAACGCTCGGCGGACGGGTTGAACCGGCCCGGCGCCGGGAGTACGGGTTCGCCCAACTCGAGATTTACCCCTCGTCGAAACTCCTGAGGGGCCTCGAATCGCCGCTGCGCGTCTGGAACAGCCACGGCGACCACGTGGCGGAGGTCCCTCCCGGTTTCAGCATTACGGGCCGGACCGAGAACGCCATCTCGGTGATTGAGAATCCGGTGGCGGGCATTTACGCGCTGGAGTTCCACCCGGAAGTTCGCCACACGGCGCATGGCACGGAAATCCTGAGGCGATTCGTGCAGGATGTGGCCGGAATTCAGCCTAACTGGTTTCCACGCTCATTCATTGAGGAAACAGTGGATCGGGTGCGGGAGGAGGTGAAAGGCGAAGGCGTGTTGTGCGCGCTTTCGGGCGGCGTGGATTCCGCCGTTGCCGCCACGCTGGTGGGGCGGGCCATCGGCGATCACCTCACCTGTCTGTTCGTCGATAACGGACTGCTTCGTAAGAACGAGTTCGAGCAGGTGGCGGCAACGCTACGCGAGCAGGCCCACCTGAACGTGCGCACGGTGGACGCTTCCCGCCGCTTCCTGACCCGCCTCGAAGGCGTGACCGATCCGGAGCTGAAACGCAAGATCATCGGGGAGGAGTTCATCCGGGTGTTTGAAGCCGAAGCGCGTCAGCTTGGGGAGGTGCGCTTCCTGGTGCAGGGAACGCTCTACCCGGACGTGATCGAATCTGTGTCCGTCAAGGGTCCCGCCGCAACCATCAAGAGCCATCATAACGTGGGTGGCCTGCCGCCGGACTTGAAATTCCGGCTCATCGAACCGTTGCGAGAACTCTTCAAGGATGAAGTGCGCAGAGTGGGTAGAGAATTGGGCTTGGATGAGCGGCTGGTGAACCGGCAGCCCTTCCCCGGCCCGGGATTAGCGGTGCGGATTGTGGGCGCCGTCACGGAAGAACGGCTCGAAATGGTCCGCAATGCGGACTCGATTGTGAGGGAAGAGGTCGAGGCGGCGGGGCTGGCCACCCGCTTGTGGCAGGCGTTCGCAGTTCTGCTGCCCGTCTCAAGCGTGGGGGTCATGGGCGACGCGCGGACCTACGCCTCCACCATCGCCATTCGGGCGGTCGAATCGGAGGACGGAATGACCGCCGATTGGGCCAGCCTTCCCCCAGCGCTCTTACAGCGGATGGCCACCCGGGTTGTCAATGAAGTAAAGGGCGTAAACCGCGTAGTCTTCGACATTACCTCGAAACCGCCGGGGACTATCGAATGGGAATGACACATCCCCACCGGCCTAGAGGGCAGTTCAAGACGCTACACCTTTACAGGGCTACCGGCTTGCGAGCTTCTGAGCCATATAAAGCAGGAGTTGGCGGTCCTTTTCGTCGATCTTCTCGAGAAGCCGTTTTACCTTCTCGAAGAATCGGACTTGCTTTTCCTGCTCGGCATCCAGAACCAACTCTTCCGTGCTTTGAAGCTTGCTCAGGTTGGGCAAGACCACTTCTCCGTCAGCTTCGTAAAAGAGCTGATGAAGGGGGATCTCCAGTGCCGCCGCGAGCCTCTCGAGGGTTTCCAGAGAGGGCACGGTATGGCCGTTCTCGACCCGCGAGATATAACACCGCAAGAGTCCGGTACGCTTTTCAATATCACCCTGGGATAGTGACTTATCTTCTCTTAACTTTTTAAGACGTGATCCAATGACCATGTGGCACATTCTTCCACAAAGTAATAAGTCCGTCAACTATTAAAATAGGAAGGGTGCAAGTGGGTCTGGAGCTCTGTCTGTAACCAATTGGCAACCTCCCTCGTCCCTGCTTCTGAGGGAAGTCCAGAGATGGAACCCGAATGGCACGCTCGGAGTCTGAGGTCACCCACGAAGTCGAGTGCATTCGACGTGTCCAACAGGGGGAGAGTGAAGCCTTCGGTCTGCTGGTGGAAAGGTACCGACAGCGGATCTTCTCAGTGGTGTTTCATCTGGTGCGCCGCCGCGACGAAGTCGAGGATCTTGCTCAAGAGATATTTTTCAAGGCTTTCCGCGCCATTCGAAGTTACAATTTTCAATCTTCCTTTGCCACTTGGTTGTCGCGAATTGCGGTGAACCATTGCTACGACTATTTGCGCAAAATTCGCGCCTCGCGCCTCAGCTACTACTCGGAAATGCCGGAAGAGAGCGCGCGAGAACTGGAGCGCAAGGCGGAAAGCCCTCCGCCGCAAGGTTTGGATCATGGAGAGGAAATAACCCTGAGGGACTTCGTGGGCAGGTTACTCGAGCGGGCGCCGGAGGACGATCGCCTGATCCTCACCCTCAAGGAGCTGGAAGATTATTCCGTGGAGGAAATTGCCGACTTGCTGAAATTGAAAACGAGCACCGTCAAGGTGCGCCTCCACCGCGCCAGGAAGAGAATGCTGGAAGACCTCGAGCGTTGGCGGCAAGAAGGAAAATAGGCAATGGATTGCAAAGAGCTTCGGGAGTTGGTGAGTGAATTGTGGGGCGGCGAACTGCCTGTGGCGGCGCGCGAGCACTTGAGCAAGTGCGCGGGTTGCGAGGTGTTTTGGCGGGACGCGCGCCTGGTGCAAGCGGGCTTCCGACTTTTAGCGGAGGAAGCGGCGCCGGAAGCCTCGCTCGGGTTCGCCTCCCGGCTGGTTCGGCGGTTGCAAGAATGGGAAGGAACGGGGGCGCGGAGCGAATTCTTCGAGACCGTAGGCCGGCGCTTCGTTTATGCCACGCTTGCCTTGACGCTGGCGTTGCTTCTCAGTCTGGCGCTGCCCACCACGGGTCCCGTGCGGGGGGTTGCCGGGGCTGATTTTCTCGGCTTGCAAAGCCACAATCTAGCGTCGCAGCCCGACGTCATCGGAGGCGACTTCGGTGATTCACACGAAGTGATTTCGGGAGGGCCGACCGAGTAAAAGTCGGCTAGAGAGCGCATGAGACGAAGAGCCTACATCTATTTCGCCCTGACCTTTCTCCTGGGCGCGGTGGTCGGGGGAATCTGCGTCTATTACTACGCTTGGACCACGGGGCACTGGCGCCGCCCCTTTGATCGAGAGGGCTTCGTCCACCGCCTCAAGGGCGAACTCGACCTCTCCGATACGCAAGTCACACAACTGGAGAAAATCCTGGATGGCTCGACCGCCAAAATCAGAACCGCCCAGCAACAATCCGATGCCCAGCTCAATGATATCCGCCAGGACACGCGCAACCAGATTCGACAAATCCTGTCGCCACAGCAATCCCCAAAATTCGAGGAGCTTGTACGACGTTGGGATGAGAGAAGGAAACGGCTTAACCGCTGAAGCCCGGCTCAATTAGAACGGCACATCTTCATCCGTGATTTCAGGTTCGGCTGGCGGCTCTGGGGCTGCCGACCTATCGACGGCGGGGTGCTCCGGCATCGGCGAAAAGGCCCGGTCTGCGACGGGAGCAGGTGCGGGCGCGGCTGCCGCGGCGCGTTCGCTTTCCGCCTTCGAGCCCAGCATCTTCATTTCACGCGCGACGATGTCGTAGGATGTACGCTTATTTCCAGCCTGGTCTTCCCATTGCCGGCTTCGGATGCTTCCCTCGATGTAAACCTGCTTGCCTTTGGTAAGGTACTGCCCGCAGATCTCCGCCAGCTTGTTCCAAGCAACGATGTTATGCCATTCGGTGCGCTTTTGCTGCTCGCCGCTACGGTCTTTGAAAGCTTCATCCGTGGCCAGACTGAATTTGGCTACGGGCGTGCCGCTGGGTGTGTACTTCACTTCCGGGTCCTTCCCGAGGCGGCCGATGAGGATCACTTTATTAACGGAGCCAGACATAAGAACCTCTTTCTCGCCACTCGTATGGGTGGATTAGCGGTGTGCCCCCGAGATGGTATAGCCGAGCTTCCTCAGTCTCTGACGCGCCAAGTCGGCGTCGTGGGAGTTGGGATACTGTTCAATAAGGGAACGCAATTCGCGCGCTCCGGCGCTTCTCTCACCCAACTCGAGCAGTGCAAATCCCTTCCTAAGCTGCGCGGCCGAGGCTTTGTTGCCCTGGGGGTATCTTTCGATGCATTTGTCGTATTCCTTGATCGCAGTCGTATATTTCTTCTGGAGATAGTAACTGTCGCCGATGTAGAACTGGGCGTTTGATGCCCGGTCCGTCTGGCTGTAATACTGGAGGTATTCCTGAAACGCCTGAATGGCGAGGTCGTACTGCCCGCCGTTGTAATCCGTCAGGCCCGAATTGTAAAGGCTATCCGGATCCGGAAGATTCGGCTGGGGCCTCGCGTCAGCGCCCGGTCCGGGGGCGCCGGGTGGGGCGGGTTCACCGGGGGCGGCGGCGCCGGGCGCAGGAGCCGCAGTTTGAGGCGGGGCGCTTAAGGTCTGGATAATGTTCTGGGTTTGCGTCAATTGCTCGCCCAGCTTCCCGATGCGCGACTTGGCTTCATCGAGGCTTTCGCTGAGAGCTTGAATTTGAGTGGACATGGAATCAAGGCGGGCGTTGGAGGTAGCCAAGTTCTTCTGCGTGGCATCGCGCAAATCGTCCATGTTGGCTTTTATCTTGTTGACGTTATCGCTGGCCTGTTCGATCAACGTCTTCAACACGGCGCCCTGGGTGTCGGCGGTTTTTTGCAGGTTCGCCACGGCCTGTTGCAGTGCGTCCAGTTGCTGCATCATTTGGAGCATTTCCTTGCTGACCGCATAACTGGGCTGCGCTCCAATCATGAAACTAATGACAGGTAGAATCAATAAGGCATGCTTTTTCAAGGGGAATCACCCTCGCGGTTTATTGTAAACACACGCCAGTGTACTCTTTGGGCGGCCTCGGGGTCAACTAGCGGCAGCGGGTCCAACCTGATGTCGAGGCGGCTCGACGCCGCACTGTCGCGAAGTGCGCTCGCTGCTACGACAGCGTGTCGGGTCGAGTGGACGCAGGCACAGTTCCGCCTTCTTCTGCGTCGGCTAATGTGCGAGTGAGGCAGGCGAAAGCGCCTGGGAAAACAGGCCGGGAGCCCAAAGGTTCCCGGCCAACTAGTTATTACTTCGCCTCAGTACCGTAGTGGAAGTGAGCTCGACGATTCTGCTGCCAGCAGGTCTCATCGTGGTCGGTGCAAGTCGGGCGATCCTTTCCGTAAGAGATCGTGTTCATGAGGTCGCCGTTGACACCCAAATTGACCAGGAAACTCTTGGCGGCAGTAGCGCGCCGGTCTCCCAAACCTAGGTTATATTCTTCGCTCCCACGCTCGTCGCAGTGGCCTTCAATCGTGAACTTGATATCCGGGTGCGCCTTTAAGAATTGGGCATCAGAGGTCAGGGCCTGCTGGGCGTCAGCGCGAATATCGGATTTGTCGTAGTCGAAGAAGGCATCCTTCACATTTTGTCCGAAAGCGTCCTCTTCGCTAACTTCAGCTCTCGGTGCTTCCGGTGGTGGTGGCGGCGGCGGCGGAGCAGTCACGGTAACCCTTGCCGTGGCGGTTTGCGAGCCACCCGGGCCGCTCGCAGTTAATGTGTAGGTGATGGAGTCCTGTGGGGTGACGGTGGTCGAGCCCTGCGCTTGAACCTTCCCCACGCTCGGATCGAGGGTCAGGTCGGTGGCGTTCTGGGAAGTCCAACTCAGCGTGACGGACTGGCCTCTTTCAATGGTGCTGGGCTCAGCCGCCAAGTTGACGGTGGGCGCCGGGGGTGCTGGGGGTGGGGTTGGCGGAGGTGCAGCGGCCACGGGCTTCTTGTGGCACGCACCCGCCAGAAGAACAACTCCCAGTAAACCGGCGAGAAGCGCAAGACTGCGTTTCTGATGTTGCATGCTTAATCCTCCTTGGTCGGAAAAAAGGAACCTCGCGATTCCTTACATAGGCTGAATTACCTTGCTTGACCCTTAATCCGCGGGGCGACGTGCATCAGAACTGCCCTGCGTCAGAAGGGATAATACGTTTCAAAGTCGTGCATAGTAACATCAAAGCAAGAAAAAAAACAAGCAACTCGCGCAAGAATATCGCGCTGTGACAAATTTACGGCCATACTGTTTCTCAATGGGGTCAACAGAGCTTGTGCCATTACGCGGAGCAAAATGATTCATGCTCTTGCAACTCACATAAACTAGTTCGACCAATTCGGGTTCCAATTGTTTCCTTCGCGGGTCAGTTGCACCGGATTGGAGCCATTGGCGAGCATGGTCCAGACTTGGCGTGTGCCGGAGCGGGTGGACTCGAAAGCCAAGTGGCGTCCGTCGGGCGACCAAGTGGGATGCTCGTTGCGTCCCGCGTCGTGCGTCAACTGGATGATTCTTCCCGTGGCGATTTCCATGACGTAGATGTCGTAGGTCCCGGTTTCAGAGAGCCTCCAATGAAAAGTCAGAAACAAACCGTTGGGAGACCAGGAGGGCCCGCTGGCATCGCCACCTCCTCCCGCGGTTGTGACGCGGCGCACGTTGGTGCCGTCCGCGGCCATGATGTAAACCTGGGGCGTGCCGCTGCGGTCAGAAACAAAGGCCATCTCGGTTCCTGTCTTAGGATTCCACGCCGGAGAGATATTCACAGCCCGGGTAAATGTCAGCCGCTGAAGGTTGAGGCCGTTCGCGTCCGAGATGTAAATCTCCGGGTTGCCACTCATGCTCGAGCAAAAGGCAATCTTCTTTCCGTCAGGTGACCAGGCGGGTGTGGTGTTTAGCCCCCTGTAACTGGGAAAGGGAACGCGGTGGAAAGTCTCCAAGGAGAGAATACGAATTTCAGGGTTGCCGGAGGCATACGTGGTTAACGCAATCTTCGTATTGTCCGGCGACCAGCGCGGTGTCGTTGAGAGAGAACCGTAACTGGTAATGGGGTGTTGGTTGAAGCCATCGTAATCCATTAGCCAGATTTCAGAGCGCCCGGCACTCCCCCTGACAAACGCAATTCTGGTGAGGCAAATGCCGGGGAGACCGCCCCCAAGGGCCTGAAGGATCTCGTTGGCAAAGCGGTGCGCGGCTTCGCGGGTCGAGACCTCGTTCAGCGTGGCGACATATCGCTTGGCAATGACGCTGGGATTCGCGGGGTTGCCCAGGTCAAATAGCCGCGCCGTAATAGCCAGATTGGAATTAATGACTTCGGTCTTTCCGAAAGCAAGCATCTGGGCAGAGATGGGCGGCGAGCTCCAGGTCTTAAAGTCCACATCCAAGGGCTCGCGGGGAGAATTCACAGGGTAGTAACTCTTGCTGACCAAGTCGAAAATGCCTGCCTGCTCGAGATCGTGCCACAACACCTGATTGAACTCTTGAGTGAGTGGACCGAGGTTCTGCTCCCCTGAGCTGGCTGGGAAGTCAGAGACGGCCAGCTTGATTCTGGCGGCGCCGAGGTTGATGCCTATGCTGAACCAGTCCTGGCCCCGGCTCGTGTGAAACGCTATCAAGAGCAGTGGGAAGGTAATAACAGAAAGCAAAATGCACAGTCGAATTCGGCGGCGGAAAAAAAGCATGATGGACAACGACTCCCTTGAGTATTAGATGCGCTCTGGCTCGTGAACAGATGTCGCGCGCTGTGACATATTTTGCCGGGCAGGCTAGCGGTGAAAATCAAAATACAGATTCACCTTGACCCTGTTCCCTGCATAATCGGGAGGAAGCGAGGGCAGCGGATTGGAAGCCAAAACGGCCCTTAGCGCCGAGCGGTCGACCTCCGCTATACCGCTGGACTGCGTAATCTCAACATCGGTGACAGTGCCGTCACGCAAAATAGTAAAACTCATATAGAGGCGTGGGGCGCTTAAGATGTTCGGGCTGATCGTCGAGAGCAGCCAGTTGCCGCTGATGCGGTTTCGAACTGAGGCGACGTACCACCCATACCGTTCGCCAAAATCCCCACCTTCGCCGAAGCTGAGACCGCCTTGGCCCGCCCCGCTGACAATTTGAGTGTAACTCATGGAAGGCTGGCCACCCAAGCCATAGGGCACGGCGTTCTCCGCCTCGACGGGTTTCTCCTTCTGGATATGGGTGTTCACGCGCTCAGCTTTCTCCGGCTTCACGGCGTCTTTGAACTTGGGGATCTGGACCGCCATGGGTTCCGGCGCAAGCTTGGGCTGAGGTTCCGTCTGATGCAGTCCGGGGTTCTCGCTAGCCAGGGTGTTGTGCGTGGCCAGCATCGGGGCAGGTAGTGGCACGCCAGGCAAGGACGCAACCGCCCCAATGCGCGTGGCACTGCCGCTTCCCCAGTTCTTTCCCCATCCCCCACCAAAAGACGCGCCAAAAGTCGTGTACCCGACCAGCAACAGAAAAAGCGCAACGTGCAGCCCCACGGACACGACCAGGGTGCCGCCCAGTTTGTCGCGGCGCTCATCGACAGCTAAAATTGAAACGGAGTGCGCGCTCATGCTCGTCACTTGTCACTGGTCACTCGTCACCGCTTCACTTGGTGTCGAGCGGTTCCGTCACGACGTTGATGTTGGTCAGATTGGCCTGTTTCAAGGCGTCCACCACCGTGGCAAATGTGCCGAAGGGCGCTGTCTGACTGCAGCGGATGAATACCGGCGTGGCGCCTGCGCCTCTCAGATGGTCCAGAACATAAGAGCCCAGCCGGTGAATATTCACCGGATCGTTCCCGACGTAAATGTCCTGGTGTTTGTCGATGGTCACCACTACCTTCTCCTCCGAGATCGCTTTAACCGTGTGAGTCTTCGGAAGGTCCACTTCAATCCCTGACTCGAGAATAGGGGCCGTCAGCATAAAGATAATGAGGAGCACCAGGACCACGTCGACGAAGGGTGTGATGTTGATCTCCGCCAAAGAAGTATGCGTGCGGCCTTTAAGGGTAGTGAATGCCATGGATTACCTCGTTCTTCGTCCGTGGTCTGTGGTCCGTTGTCAGTTGCAACGGGCCACGAACGTCCGAACACTGACCACGGACAACTGGCAACGGACAACCGACTAGGTAAAAAACCGCTCCGTCAGATTGAGGAATTCAAGCCCGAAATCGTCCATCATGGAGCCAAATTCTTTGATGCGCTGAATGTACTGGTTGTAGGCGATGACGGCGGGAATGGCGGCAAACAGGCCGGCAGCGGTCGTGATCAGAGCCTCCGAAATGCCGGGCGCCACGCTGCGCAGAGACGCGGTGCCTGCCGTGCCCATTCCGTGGAACGCGTCGATAATTCCCCAAACGGTTCCGAAAAGCCCGACGAAAGGTGTGACGGCCCCAGTCGTGGCAAGCCAGGTAAGCCATTGCTCCATCCGCGTCAGTTCGCTCGAAGAGGTCATCTGCAAGGCCCGCTGCACCGCTACCAGACTTCGGATGTGAGGCTTGCCCGGATTCTCGTTGACGGCGGCCTGGCTCTCGATTTCACGATAGCCAGCCTGGAAAACCTCCGCTAGCGGAGTGGACTTGAGGCTACGGCTAAAGGTGCGAATTTCGGAGAGCCGCTTGCTTTGCCGAAACACCCTCAAAAACTCCTGCGACTCCCGGCGAGCCGCTTTGAAGTCCCTGTATTTGTGGATGATAATTGCCCAGGAGAAGATTGAGAAACCCGCCAGCAATAACAAAACAATCCTGGCCACCAACCCCGTGTTCGCTAATAACTGCCAGACTTCACCTTGGTAGAAATTCTGTAACTGCGCCAGCAGTGCAGGGAGCAACTCGCCTCCTTCACAAAACATGAACTGCCCAACGTTTCAACGTAACACAGCACTTAGGGGCAGTCAATTAAGCGTGTCGGAGGGTGGTGTCTCAGTTTGCTGTAGCGGCGCTCTCCGAGCGCCGAAACTCCTCGACAATTGAAGACCGGCGGTCAGAGACCGCCGCTACAAGAATGAAACTGAGACATTGTGCGTCAGAGATACGCGATCACGTCGATTTCGACCAGCGAGTTGCCCGGAACTCCAGCCGCAGCGATGGTGGTACGGACCGGGGGCTCGGGCCCGAAACGCCCCTGGAAGACTTCATTCATGCCCGCGTAGTCCTTCAAGTCGGCCAGGTAGACGTTGCACTTGAGAACCTTGTCCATGGAAGAGC
>Ga0326728_10007003_pt1 | contig 29680 bp, 27 predicted proteins | sample MB3enrmetagenome_FD_207602 | JGI IMG/M metagenome (GOLD analysis project Ga0326728, IMG submission 207602) | Lab enriched peat soil microbial communities from McLean, Ithaca, NY, United States - MB31MN | ecosystem: Environmental > Terrestrial > Soil > Wetlands > Peat | place: USA: New York... | reverse complement strand
CTGTTCGGGCGCGAACACCTGATTAAGTGCGTTTGGAATCTGCTGGCGGGAAACAACATTTACCTCGTCGCGCCGCGGCGCTTTGGCAAGACAGGCGTTATGGCCCATATTCTCAAAAGGCCTGCTGCCGGCTACCTTCCCATCTATCTGGAAGTGGAAGACCTCCATGATGCTGAGGGGCTGGCAGCGGAGTTGATTGCCGCCCTTCTGGAACACGACAAACTTCGCAAGCATCTCACTGCTACCAAAGGCCTGCCCGCGAAACTCGTGAAATTCCTGGGCGAGCACATCCAAAAAGTCAGGCTGGACTCCTTTCAAGTCGAGTTGAAAGAGGCGATCCATGATTCCTGGCAGGACACCGCCAAGGCGCTCATTTTGGAAATGGAGAAGGCCGACGACACCGTGGTCTTTATCCTTGACGAGCTTCCGCAATTCATCGAAAACCTGGAAAGAAAGCAGGGAGCGAATGGTGCACGCGAATTCCTCGAGTGGTTCCGCTCGTTGCGCATGAAGCAGAAGGACCGGTTGCGGCGTTTCCGTTTCATTCTGGGCGGCTCGACGGGCATCGATATTGTTCTGCGGCGGCTCGAGGTATCCGACAAGCTCAACGACTGCTTCCGCGTTCCCGTCGAAGCCATTAGCCCGGAGGCGGCAGAACAGCTCCTCCAGGGCCTGGCGGGACCGTACCAGTTGAACTTCACCCCAGGGGCCTTCGCTCACACCCTGGAATTGATCTCGCCGGCCGTCCCCTACTTCCTTCACCTTTTGGTATCGCAACTCATCCTGGAACAGAAGCTGCAAGGCCAGCCCTTAACGCCGCAGGATATTGACGATGTCTACCAACGGCGAGTGATTGGCCCCACGGCGCGCCCCTATTTTGAATATTACCGCCAACGTCTGCGGCGCTATGGAGCGGCGTGTGAGCGGGCGGCGATGGCGATCCTGCAGGAGATTGCCCAAGCCCCCACCGGACGGATCTCCCAGAGCGGCCTTTACGACGCCTACCGCCGCGCACGTGGCAAAGGCGCTTCCAGCCTGGAATTCGATGAAATCATGGCCGACCTGGAAAGCGATTGGTACATCGTCCTGGACCGTCTCACTAACGAGTACTACTTCCTGCTGAGCACGATGAAAGACTGGTGGAAGCGCTACTATCGGACCTTCCGGGCCAAGAAGCGTTAGGAGGCTGACCCATGCCCCTTTCGAGATTCGTCTACGACCCTTGGGAAATCCCGCCGGAGCAACGGAAGGCCACTTTCGTTGGCCGGGAGCCCATTCTCGATCGACTACTCGCGGCCATCCGGGAACAGGAAGGCCGCGCCACGGTGCAGCATTACATTCTCACCGGGCCGCGCGGCATCGGAAAAACCAGCCTCCTCTTGACGCTTCGCGACCGAATCCGCCGGGACGCTGAAATATCCCCAAAGTGGTTCTGCGTCCAGCTCCGCGAGGAGGAGTACTACGTCCACAAGCAGCGCGATCTGTGGCAACTGGTGCTGGAAGCTCTGGCCGTCGAAGAAAAGGTGGAAGAAGCGCGGCAGGTTGTAAAGCAAGCTGAGGAAATTCCGGACAATGAAAAAAGCTCAGCGCTCCTGGTGGATGGTCTTAGAAGCATCTGCCAGCGTCACGGCAAACGCTTGGCGCTGCTCGTCGATAACTTCGGGCAGATTTTTCCCACCACCGCCGCCGGCGAGGCCAAACACCGCAAGCCCGACAGCGAGTATCGGGCCTTTCGCAAGCGCCTTAGCACCGAGTCATTTCTGATGCTCATCGCCACCTCGGTAAAGCTCTTTCAGGACATCTATGCCTACGACAAAGGCTTTTTTAACTTTTTCTCACCCGTGGAATTGCCGGAACTGACGCAAGAAGAATTTGTTGAAATGCTCCGGCGATTGGGTGAAGCGGACGAGAGCGCGGCTTTTGTGTCACGGCTCGAACGATCCAAGGGGAACCTCCGTACGCTTTACTTTCTTACGGGCGGAAATCCGCGGTTTGTCACTGTGCTTTACCAAATTCTTGCCCAGAATGAGATGAGTGATCCCGTACAGGCGCTATGGGAGACGGTGGCGGGACTTACTCCTATGCTCCGGCATGAGCTTGCCGACATGCCGCGCCAGCAGAGTAAAACCTTGGACGCGCTTCTGCGGCTGAATGGCGTAGCCGCCCCCGCCGAAATAGCCAAGTCCTCGCGCCTGCCCTTAAATGTCGTCACCACCCAACTTGGGCGGCTCAAGGAAGCCCGGTACGTAACCCTGGAAGGAGGAGGAAAGGGGAAAAAAGCGACTTACCGCATCGCCGACCAAATGTTCAGCGTGTGGTACTGGATGCGATATGTGCCGGTGGCTCGCCGGCGCATCGAGTTGTTCACTGACTTCCTTCGTGCCTGGTTTTCATCGGAAGAAAGAAAACGCCTATTTCAGGAACGCTGGGAAAAATTTCATAAATATCAATCGCGCGGTTCCGTCGGAATGGCAGGAAAAGCCCTGCGGGATGCCGAGTACTACGCGGCGAGCTTTGACGATCCCACGGAGCGGAAGAGCGAGATGGAACGCATTGCTGACGCGTACACGACCGTCGGCGACTTGCCCTCGGCAGCCGGGCTGTTTGCCGAGCTAGCCGGTACCAAAGTGAAATCCACACGGAAGTTCGAGTCTCTGGGCTACTCGGTTCTCGCTAACCGCCTCGTGAAGAAAGGCGATCTGAATGGCGCCCTGAAGAGCTATTCAGAGGCTCTGGCGAAAGACCCGCAGAATGGACAAACCCGTGCACTCTTTGGGCTGTGCCTTGGACAAAAAGGGAGACACGCCGAGGCGAAAGAACAATTCGATCGGATTCCCCAGAGAGCTCGCTTAGAAGCTTCACTGCGCTCGCTGGTATTAATCACTCGCGGCGTGGCCAGATCGCACCTGGGGGATCCCCAGGGTGCGCTGGCAGATTACACAGCGGTGGCGGAGCTAAGTGGAGCTCCAGCAGAGATGCTTGCCCTGGCCCTCGTCAAGCGCGGTGCCACTAGAGGTGAACTGGGCGATCTCCAGAGCGCGGTTGCAGATTGCAACGCCGTATTGGAGCTAAAGGGGGCACCGACGGACCAATTGGCCATGGCTCTGGCCCTCCGTGGCGCCGCCAAAAGCGAACTGGGGGAAACACCCGGCGCGGTGGCAGACTATACCGCCCTCGTGGGGCTCAAGGGCGCTCCGACCGAATTAGTGGCGACCGCGCTCGGTTTCCGTGGAGCGGCCAAAAGCCAAGTGGGAGAAATGCAGGGTGCGATGGCGGACTACACCGCGCTCGTGGAGTTAAATGGCGCTCCGCCAGACGCAGTGGCGCTGGCCGTATTCGATCGTGGTGTCATCAAAGCGCAACTGAATGATCTGCAGGGCGCGATTTCGGACTTCAGCCTAGTGTTAGAACTGAAGGGTGCTTTGCCAGAGCAGGTAATCAAGGCGCAATTTAACCGCGGTAATGCCAAAGGTCGACTGGGCGACCCCCAGGGCGCGGCCGCGGACTACACTGCGCTGGTAGAACGTAAAGACGCTTCGGCAGAGCAGGTGGCAAAGGCCCTCGTCAACAGAGGTGCCACCAGAAGCCAACTAGGTGATCCCGAGGGCGCGATTGCGGACTATAGTCAGGTTTTAGAACTCAAGGGGGCTCCGCCAGAACAGGTGGTCAAGGCCACCTTCAACCGTGGCTTGATCAAAGGACAACTTGGCGATCCGCAGGGTGCGATTGCAGACCTCACCGCGCTGGTGGAGGAAGCGATCGCTCCGGCAGAGCAGGTGGCCATGGCCCGCATGCTCCGCGGGTCGGCATATATTGATATTGGCCAGCATGGGAATGCTGTAAGCGATTTCACGCTGGCGCTCGAAATCCATGGGCCCCCAGAGAAGCTTCGAATCGAAACCATGCTCTATCGAGGTATGTCCCACGAGAAACTGGGAGAGCCCGAACAAGCCCTCGCGGACTACAGTCGATGTGCCCAAGGCGGCGTCATGCCTTTTGTGCACAAAGGCCTCCAGTCCACAGTGGGCCTGCTCCTATTGCAAAAAAGGGTCGATGAGGCGCTCGGATGGGTCCATCGATTCCATGAACTCGAACCTCGCGAGGCATCCCTGGAAACCAGGCTTGAGGCAAGGCTCGACATGATCCGTGCAGCCTCCGTGGTTGCGTCTCTCGAAGAGGCGAGCCGCCTGGTTGATGCCCTTCTTGAGGCCGACCCCGAAGAACTTCGAGCTCGCCTGCAATTCCTCAAACCCGGTTTGGAACTGGCCAGAACCCACGACGCATCGGTATTGGCCAACCTGCCCGAAGACGAACGGAAAATCGCCAAGGAAATTGCCCGCTCGCTGGCGGAAGCGGCCCGTCCGACTGTGGTCCCGCCACCGGCCAGCGCAGGGGAGGCGCCCCGTGAGCCAACAGATAGCCCGCCCCAAAGAACGGGACCTGACAGCACCCACCCGGCGTCCACAAGATAGGTCGCCTCCCTGATACATACCGCCACGCCCGGGGATAACAACGGCGCAAATGCCTCCTGCTCCATTCGCCTAGACTTCCCGATCCTGTTTGCCGGCGACCCTTTGCCCCTAGGCGGAGCGTTCCGGGCGGATGACGCGCCACTCGGAAGTTGCTCAATGGGTGTGTCGAAGGATTGGGCCCGAATAACACCCATCAACGCCGGAATGTAGCTCGCGCTGTGGGCCAGTTGATGGGTGGCCGGCATTCAGGCGCGGGCGCCCATCATCAAGCCAGCGTGTTATACTTCCGGTACATTTCGTCATCGGGGCAAGACAACTCGTGGGGTGAAAGGAGAACTCGCTTGAACTATTACGGAGGCAAGGAGTTAGCCGAAAGTTTTCGCACCGTCCGGAAAAACACGATTACGATTGCTGAGGAGTTCCCGGAAGAAAAATACAGTTTTCGACCAGCCCCCAACACCCGCACGGTGGGTGAATTGTTGGCGCATATTTCACTGGCGCAAAATTTTCAATACCAGATTCATGCCCAGGAACGCCGATCTTCGCTCGAGGGATTTGACTTTCCCTCGCTGATGCAGCGCATGCTGGCCGAGGAAAAGATGCCGCGGAGCAAGGATCAGACGCTGGAGATGCTTCACAGCTCCGGCAAGAAATGGGCGGACTGGCTGGCAGGACTTACGGAGAGTTTCCTGGGCGAGCGGGTGGAGATGCGTGCCGGGATGACCCCTTCATCCAAGAGCCGTTTCGAAATGATCCTGTCGGTTAAAGAACATGAAATGCACCACCGTGGCCAGTTGATGCTGGTGGAGCGGATCGTGGGGATCGTGCCGCACCTGACTCGCGAGATGCAAGCCCGCCTGGCGGCGCTTCCCGTAAAGAGCTGACGGCTCGCGGGCGGAAGGGAAGAATCCACGTTCAGTGGCCTGCAGCCAATCGCGCCTGCCCTGCTGGAAGCACTCCCGTTTGTGAAAAAGGGCGAAGTGCGATAGATTGGCGCACCCACCCCTCCGCCAACCTTTTGACTTCTTTCGTAGGTTACACCTAAGCGGAAACATGGCGTTGAGCGTGGGAAAGTTGGGCGACGGAGTGTACCCGGTCACATAGGCGTTGCCGGCGGAATCCACGGCGATGCCGGTGGCAACGTCACCCAAAGGTACAGAGTTACTCACCCCTCCGCTGCCGCCTAAGTAGGTGGAGTAAAGCAACACGGGGTCGATGACCAGGGGTTTGTTGTGGTCGTAGAACGGGACTTCGAATCCCACCCGGTTATCCGCTTGCAGAACGAAATGGCCTTCCACGGGTGTCCGTTGTCCGTAGTCCGTTGTCCGTTGCCCATTCTTCATCGCGGGTTGGTAAACCACGGGCTTGTGGAAACGAACCTCGCCGTTGCCGGTCTTGACCACGAGGCCGCCATCGGCATCAATTTTGAATCTTGAATTTTGAATTGGCCCCTGCCTACTTCGACCCCGCCACTGAGGGCCAACCGAATAGCGCGCGGGTCAGCGTCGGGGGCAACCACAAAATCATATTCAAGCTGACCGCCCTGGGTGCCGTAATAAACCAAATCCACGCCCGGATAGACGTTGTGGTATTTTACCTGGGCGTAGTTCGGCACGTTGGTGCGCCACTTCTTGGGGTCGTTGCCGATAAAGTAGTTGCTCTTGCCCGGCAATTCCTCCGCCCCCTCGACTTTGGCGCCGGCGTTGGCGCCTACCAGGCGCAGGCGAAGAACGGCGTCCGTTGTCCATGGTCCGTGGTCAGTTGCCCGATGGCTGCCGGTGGCTGCTGACTCCTGACTTCTGACTCCTGGCTTCTGCCATTTCCCTACTGACGACTGACCGCTGACAACTGACGGCTTCTTTAACGTCAAGACCGCCTCGTCCCCCGTAAGGAACAGCGAATACCCCCTCCCACGCGAGAGGAACTTGACCCGAGAATCCGTCTGGCCCTGATTGGCTTCAAAGCCCAGCGGCAGCTTGCCGTAGTTTTCCGCCCAATGCACCTTTTGCCCAGCGATCGCCGCCGGCGAGACTGCCGATTTCGGCGCCGCCAGAGAATTTGGCCCCGCTTTTACCACGTAGGGCCGAAAGATCGCCACCCCTGCCAGGATCGCCAGCATGGCGGTCGTGCAGGAATAGATGAACTTCATCCGCCGGACGCGCCCTCCCAACGATCGGGTGGTGGCCCTCTTTCCCTGAGCGTCGTTCTTCCGTGGGTACGATCCTTTGTTTTCCATAATTTATCTCCTTTTGTTGACTTTGCCCTGTCGCCTGCCAGGTCGCTCCTGGCATAAGGGCCACTAAAACACAGGGGCTGACATAATGTCTTTAAGGTAGGGATGAATTGTTTTTAATAATTATGAATGACCTTGATGTCTTTAATTTTCAGTGGGTTAGATTAATCGTGGGGGAAAGGGACCGCCCTACCCTGGGTGGGTCCGTGGCCTGCGGGAGGGGTGCCGGGACGGTTACTTCAACAATTGCGCGAGCGCATCCCAGTTGAGCGAGCACCAGACGCCGACGATGGGAACAACTTCTTTCTCATTCCCCACCTCGGTTTATGCGCAACGCCTCCACCGCCTGCTCCGGGGTGGTGATGAGCGTGACGATGTCCATGGCGGGGGCGATCCAGGTGGGGTCTCCATTTTTGAGCTGGCCTTCCTGCCGCAGGCAATCGATGACGGGTTGCCAATACGGAGCCATCACCAGCAGCGGCTTGCGCCCGCCCACGGTTTTCGAGAGGCTGCCCTTATTCATCATCTCCCAGGCCAGCGCCAGCTCCGCCAGCGTTCCCGTGCCGCCGGGCAGAACTACGTAAGCGTCGCCGCGTTCGATGAGCGTCATCAGACGCTGGGGAAAATCTTGCGTGCGGACTTCCTCGACAATGTAAGGATTGGCCGGGCGTGGCCAGATGGCACAGGTGATGCCAATGGTGTGCCTGCCGGCTTCGCGCGCGCCCCGCGCCGAGGCTTCCATCAGGCCGCCGTAACCGCCATTGCAAACCGCATAGCCCGCTTCCGCCAGCAATCGCCCCAGGCGTCGCGCCGCATCATAAGCCGCGCTGCCTTCCCCGGGCAGGGAGCTTCCAAATACCGTGATGGTTTTTCTCATTTCTTCACGCAATCAAAGACAAACTTAAAACTATCGACGCCCACGCCCGGGGCGACGTCGGTGCGTTCCACTTGTTCCGCGCAACCTTTCCGGCTAAGCGAAATGGAGCTACGGCCGGGGAGCAACTCCATCACTGCCGTGCCGTCGTCGCTGGAAGTAGCTTTGAGATCTTCGAGCACCTGCCCGTTGGAATAAACGGCGTCGATTCCAATTCCGCCGGCGGGCTGGCCGCCGCGGTCAAAGACCCTGAGCAGCGAGGGTTTGTGCACCAACTTCTTTGCCTCGTAAATCTCCTGGGGATAAAAAACCAGTTGCGTGCTGACGCTGGGGGCGGAGCTGGTCAGTTCCTCGTGACGAAAGGTCGTGGTGTCCTCCACGGAGCCCTCGCGGCGCCCCGTAACCCAGTAGAGGGCCAGGGGCAAGTGGGAAAAAGAAAATCGCCCGTCCCCCTGCGTGACCTGCTGATCAATCAACTGCCCTTGTTCGTCCTGGAGCGAAACCCGGATGCCGGCGCGCGGCTGGAGGTCCTGGCCGAGCGTTGATCCGCTCAATTCACCCGTGGAGCCGGGAAGGGCCGGCCGCAATTCGATGGTGATGGTGTTGCTCGCCACTTCACCCTGCCAGAGCGTGGCGCCGAGGTTGCGCTGGAATTCATCTCCGTTGGAATAGCTCGCCCCGTAAACCATGGTTAGGCTGTAGGCGCCCCAAATCGGTTTCTGCCCCTCCGCCAGCGCCGGCCGCAATCGCACAATCGACACTTCCTCGTAATCACCACCGGCCTCCAGCTTCACCAGCCGCGGCTTGGGCATTTGCACGTACTCGAGTACCGTTCCCTCCGCCGGTGAAACCGCCGCCGGCGCGGCATGATCATCGGCGGGCTCCAGCTTGACTTCCACGGTTGAGCCCCCCGTGGTTTCGGCAGGCTGGTTTTCGTCGTGGACGCGCTCCTCCGGCGGATGCTTCCCCTTGGCGCGCCGGTAGAGCCAGAGGGTTTGCGATGTTTGGTTGAGGATGTGGAGTTGGATGCGCGCCGCTACCGGTTCCACCGCAAACGGCTGACTCATGGTAATGAGCACCTTGAGGGCGGCGGCGTTGGTCTGGCCGCGCGCCGGCACCAGCGACACGAGCCACAAAACTCCCGCCATACCAGCCATCACCATAAGTCGAGATGTTCCAAATTCTCTCTTCGCCATCGGGTCTGTGTCTCGATCATGCTTCACAATACTCTCAGGATCAAGCACTTCAAGTAATGCGTTTCGGGGACGGTGAGCAGAATGGGATGGTCGCGCGACTGCGTGCGGCGCTCGACCACCACCACGGTGCGGTGGGCATCCAGCGCGGCGTTGGCGATCACTTCCAGCAGGTCGGCCTCGCTGACGTGGAAGGAACACGAACACGTCACGAGAGAGCCGCCGGGGTTCAGGATTTTCATGGCGCGCAAATTCAGTTCTTTGTATCCGCGCAGGGCCGATTCCAGGCTGGCTTTCTGCCGCGCGAAGGCGGGAGGATCAAGCACCACGATGTCGAAGCGCTGCTTTTCCTGGTCGGCGGCCTTGAGAAAATCGAAGCAGTTGGCTTCCTTCCATTCCAGGTTAGTGAAGCCGTTCAATCCCTGGCTGCGTTCCGCCTGCCGCAGCGCGTCCGCGGAGGAATCGATGCCCAGAACCGACTCGCAACGGGGGGCCAGGGTAAGGGCAAAGCCGCCCGTGTAAGTAAATCCGTCCAACGCCCGCCCATGCGCGTAATTCGCGGCCGCGGCGCGATTCTCACGCTGGTCGAGAAATCCCCCGGTCTTCTGCCCGTGCAGCAAATCGAAACACATCTTCACGCCGTTCTCTTCCACCACTACTTCGCTGACTTCTTCCCCGGCCAGCATGCCGCTTTGCTCCGGCAGACCCTCGAGGGCGCGCACGGCGGCGTCGTTGCGCTCCAGGATCGCGCGGGGTGCGAATTCTTTTTGCAGGATTTCAACCACCGTGGGCTTGAGCCGGTCCATGCCCTGGCTCAGGGTTTGAATAACGAAGCAATCGCCATAGCGGTCGATGACGAGTGAGGGAAGTAGATCACCTTCGGCCGCCACCAGGCGGTAAGCCTGCGCCCCGGCTGCCACCTGCCGGCGGAAGGCGGCCGCGGTGCGAATTCGATCGGTAAGAAAGGCCGCGTCAATGGGCCGCGCATAACGAGTCAGAAAGCGCAGGGCGATTTGCGATTGGGTGCTGTATAGGGCTTGCCCCCAGAAGCTTTTCTTTTGATCGACGAGGCGCACTACGCCCGGTTCGACGCCTGCGGAGGTAACGACGTCGGAGCGGTAAATCCAGGGATGTCCGGAGGCGAGCCGTTCCACACCCCGCTTGCTGATGGTGACTGTGGGCGCAATCATTTTGTAACTCTAGCACATAAGGATAGTGGCGAGTGATGAGTGACGCGTGAGGAGTGGAGTGAAACCGAATGCGGGTTCCGGAATTGGAAAATCGGTGCGAGGGAAAAGTAATAAGTGACGCGGGACCAGAGACAATTCAAAATTCCGAATTCAAAATTCAACAACGGCGATTCTGAATCCAACATTCCGCATTCACAATTCACAATTCATAATTCATAATTGCTTGCGCATGCTTCTCGAAGAATTTGACTACACGCTTCCTGCCGAACTTATTGCCCAAAGGCCGCTGGCTGAGCGTGATGCTTCGCGCATGATGGTGCTCGACCGTGCGGCAAAGCAATGGGAAGACAAAGCGTTTTGCGAGATCTCACAAGTCCTCCAGCCCGGTGATTTGCTGATTTTCAACAACGCCAAGGTTTTCCCCGCCCGCCTGCTGGGACGGCGGCGGGGAATTACCGCGCAGCCGGTGGGAAAAAATAATCCCGCCCAGCGCGGGTTCCTGAGCGGCGAAACCGAGTTCCTGCTGACCCGGCAGGAAGGCGCAGACATCTGGCAGGGATTGGTCCATCCCGGGCGCAAAGTGCGAACGGGGGAAGTGCTGGTTTTTGGCGACAACGAGTTGGAGGCGGAAATTCTGGGTCGAGGCGAATACGGTGTACGCCGGGCGCGACTGCGGGCGAACACGGGAACGATTGAAGAAGCCATCGACCGGCTGGGCCATGTGCCCCTGCCACCTTACATTCATCGCCGCGACGAGTCGGGCGACCGCGCCACGTATCAGACCGTCTACGCCAAAGTGCGGGGGGCTGTGGCGGCGCCCACCGCCGGACTGCATTTTACCGAGCGGGTTCTCAGCGCACTCGCCGCGCGCGGCGTGGAATCATGCGAAATCACCCTGCACGTGGGACTGGGAACTTTTCAGCCTGTGCGCGTCGAACAGATTGAAGACCATCACATGGAGGCCGAGCGCTACGAAATTTCAGAAGCCGCGGCCGCGGCCGTCAACCGTGCCCTCGAACAACATCGCCGCGTCATCGCCGTGGGGACCACGAGCGTCCGCACGCTGGAAAGTGTGGCGCGCGAGCACGGCGGCGGCGTGGCGCCCGGCCGCGGAGAAACCCGCCTGTTCATCTTTCCGGAATTCCAGTTCCGGGTCGTTCGCGGACTCCTGACCAACTTTCACCTTCCGCAATCAACACTGCTCATGCTGATCTCCGCCTTTGCGGAAAAGAATTTCGTGTTGCGCGCCTACCGCCATGCGGTGGAATCGCGTTACCGGTTCTACAGCTACGGTGATTGCATGTTAATTGTGTAAATGTTTTGTTCAATCGGCCCCCGGAAGTAACCCTTCCTCGCGCGATTGCATCCAATACTTTGGGCTGCAATCGTTCAGCCTTCGGCTAACTAATTTTAAAGAGAAGCGTCAAATGTAGTGGGGCGAGTCCAAACTTAGTATTCGAAGTTTACTTTTGGAAAGGCAAAAGCCGGACGAAGTGAGTTATGAAGAATAAGCCAGGTTTACCCATTCCGTTTCTAATCCTGATTCTGGCGGGTGTGGTGTCACTCTTCAGCATTCTTGCGGACCACGTCGGCCCGGCCGGCATGGTCAGGGAAGATTCCGTGCAAATGCAAACGGTTGAGCAGGAACGCCTGGCGGGATTTTACTTTCATATCTTGTCCTGGCTTTCTCAGATCACACCCCGGGCGGCGGAGCCGGTGAAAGCCCATCCTCAACCCGCGCCCGTGCCCCAGGTCATTAAATCCCCGCGGCGCCGTGAGCGCCCAGGCAGGATTGAACTCTGCACGTTTACTTCGGTGCAAAATCTTGCCACCGGCAATCGCACCACGCACCAGTTGAACTGACTCTCCCGAATCAGATCCTGGCATTCCGTCTAATCGGAGAAAAGCGATGTCTCGACCCGGGCGGGCAGAAATCTGCACTTCTGTCGGCGGTTCAGGCGTAAAAATCACAGCCGCTTGCGAAAGGCATGTTGAGTTTTGATCTGGTCGTACCCGCGGGCCGCGTAGAACTTGTGCGCCTCATGGCGAATGACGTTGGAGCGCAAGGAGACAGTGTGGCACCCCATTTGACGCGCCCACTCCTCCACCTTCTCCAGTAACTTCCCCCCCACGCCTTTGCCCCGATGGGATTCACCCACCACCAAACCTCCGAGTTCCACAAACGTGTCGCTCTCCACCAGGCAGCACACGTAGGCGTGCGCCCATCCCACGACGCGGTCTCCCGACTCGGCCGCCACGATGAAGTGCTTCGGATCATCCAGCACTACGGTCATGCGCTCCTCAACCTGGCGGGGTGAAGAGGGGTACCCGAGTTGAGTGGCGAGGCTCGCGAATGCGGGGGCGTCCGCGAGCCTCGCAGGCCGGAGGGTAACTGCGGGGAAGTCAGCGGGGAGAGGAGTTGCAGTCATGGGTGCGCTTTCTACCAGTGTATCCGCACGCGATACTTGAGTTGCGCTTCGCTGTTGGCCGCCACCGGCACGGTGAAGCGCGCCGCAAAAGCCGCGGTCTTTTCGAATTTGAAGGTCGAATTGAGCATCGTCCAATCACCACCGATGGGCTCATTGACAAAGACCGTGATGGGATCGGGTTTGTGGTTGCGCAGCGTAATTTCGTACTCCACCTCCACGTTGTGCGAGCCCAGGCGCTGGAAATCCGTCTGCTTGCGCTCCGCGACCACGTCGAAGGCGTTGCCGATGTGGAGGCTCACCGTTTCGTCCTTGGGGGTGTGATCGATGTGATCTTCACCAATGAATTGCACGCGCCCCTTGGAATCACCCTGGTAAACGCGTACGGTTCCCGCCGGCAGCGGGACTCCCAATGAGTTTGCTTCGGCGTTTTTGAATTTGATCAGAACTTTCACCGGCTCTCTGGTCGCTTGCCCGGGACTCTGGGCGTTCTGGTAGTAGTACTGCTGGCCGTCAACTTCAAAGACCTTTTCCACCGCCATGCCGGCCGCGGCCAGCAGGCTGATCTGCTTGGTCTCATTATTTTGGATATTGGTGTGGCGTTCGAGCGTGTAAAGGTGGTACTCGGAAAGCGCTTCCTGTTCGAATTGGGGCGCCGGCGCGGCTTTTGCCTCCATGGCCATCATGCGCACCCTCGTGACCCCTGATGGCGCCACACGATTCAATTCTCCCGCCACCAACTGGAGTTGCGCGTTGCGGAAAGACGCGCCGCTCTGGTTCACCACCGTCACCCAGCCGTTCAAATCCGCCAATTTCTGGTCGGAGTGCACGGTGAGCACGTAGTCGGCATTCCAGTTCACCTGATTTGTCAGGTAGGAAGCCTCCACTGTCTGTTCACCCGCTTTGCGATTGTCCAGCAGCCAGACTAGGGTGGGCTTGCTGTAGAGGTTTTCCGGCAGGTCGGGAAAAACGTAACGGTCGGCTCCCATGCCGGTGATAATCTCATTGCCCACCTTCCAAACGGGCCCTTCATTGTCGGCCAGGAGTACGGCTTTCACGAGAACTTCCCGGGTGGAGTTATTCTCCGTGACGACGCGGATCAGCGTCAGTTCCTTGCCGACGTATTTTTGCAGAAGCTTCTGCGGGCTCAACAAATCGTACTCGTAGTCCTGTTCAAGCACGTTGAGCTCCTTGGGCGCGGTCAAAGAAACAATGTGCACGGTTGCCGGATTTACCTGCGCGGCGATGTCCATATAGCGCAGGTCGATGGCGCCGTCGGGCAGGCGCACGCGGCGGACGTCGCGCACCAGGGCGACGTTGGAGTTATAAACGGTTACCGCCAGTTCTTTCTGGTCCTGCTGGGTGGAGGTTACGGCGGTTTGCGCGCGAGCCCCCGCGACTGATCCTGCCAGAACCATTGCCACCATAAGCCGCACCAGAGGTTGTTGTTTGATCATGACTCACCTTTCCGATTCCGGAATACCTGCGCCGCCCTTCAGAAGTTTCCAGCCTACCGCTTGCCGGCCGGGAAAGATAGCTGGGCCACGTCTTCCCACAACGGGCGAATTGCTTACAAGTATAGAACGGTCAGGGGATGATTTCTTGCATCGGCAAGTAAGGGAGCGGCGGAGGGGACCGTTCAGCGAAACAAATCGCGGACATCGCGCAGGTCCACGTCCGCGAATTGCGCCGCAATCAAGTCCGCCTGCTGGAGTTCGGCGGGGGGCCGGCTGTGGGTAAGCGCCAGGCATTTGAAGCCGGCGGCTTGCGCGGCAACCACTCCCAAGGGTGCATCCTCGATGGCGAGGCACTCCTCCGACTGGAGCGATTGGTCCCGGAACTTGGGCAGCGCTCGCAAGCGGGAGAAAGCCATGAGGTAGACCTCGGGGTCGGGCTTGGAGCGCCGGCAGTCATCGGCGGTCGCCAGTACGGAAAACTTTTCGCGCAAGCCCAATTTTTTGAGCAAGTGATGGATTTCCGCGCGCAGGCTGCCGCTGGCAATCGCCAGGGGATAATCGTCAGCCAGCACGGTGACGAACTCCACTACCCCCGGCATGGGAGGCAGACCGTCGCGAATGATTTCCTGATAACGCTGGCCCTTCCAGGCCACCAACTCGTCGCGCCGGGCAGTATCCACGGGGCGCCCATGGCTGGAGTAGAGGTGTTCGACGATCCCGCGATCGTCCAACGCCAGGTAGTCACGGTAATACTCTTCATCGCTGACGCTCCATCCCTCGCGGGCGGCCATTTCCTGGGTCAACCTCAAGATGAGGGGCTCACTGTCTACGATAATGCCATCAAAGTCGAAGATAACGGCGCGCAGCAAGTTGGGTTCTCTCCTCATTGCCGATTCTCGATTGTCGATTGACGATTGAAATCATCAAAAACCAACCATGGGCAATCGTCGGAGACCAATCAAAAATCGCCAATCGGCAATTCACCATCGACAATCGGCAATTCACCGCGCTATGGTACACTTGAGTTGGAAGCAGGTACAAGGGTGGAGTGTCGATTTCCTGCCCCTTCTGTCACCCAAACGGGTCTGCTGCGTCTAATCAAGTGAGGAGCATGGCCAAGTCATGACCCACGAGTTGAGCATTTACTATTCGTTCTTGGCAGGTGTCGTTTCTTTTCTGTCACCGTGTGTGCTGCCCCTGGTTCCGGGTTATATATCCATGCTTTCAGGGGCCTCGATTGAAGAGTTGAAAGAAGGGGCAGGCGGGGAGCTTTTTCGCCGTGTACTGCGCAATTCCTTTGCTTTTATAGTTGGGTTTACCGTGGTCTTTGTGCTTTTGGGCGCCTCGGCAACGTGGGTGGGAAAATTCCTGTTGGCACAGCGCACGACCTTTAACATCATCGCCGGCATCATTGTGATCATTTTTGGATTGCACTTGACCGGATTGGTGAAGATCCCGCTGCTGTATCGTGAGGCGCGGCTGGATACGGGTGCGCCTCGGCGCACTCTGGGTGGAGCGTTTCTGCTGGGGTTCGCGTTTGCCTTCGGGTGGACTCCCTGCATTGGACCGATTCTGGCAGCGATCCTGGTTCTTGCCGCCCAGCGTGAGACCGTGTTTCAGGGCATGTTTCTGCTGGCGGTTTATTCGGCGGGCCTCGCCATTCCCTTTCTACTCACCAGCGTTGGGCTTAGTGGTTTCCTTAAATTCTATAAGGGATTCCGCAAGCATTTGCAGGCGGTGGAAGTGGGATCAGGGGTGTTGTTGATTGCGTTGGGTACGCTGATGGCCTTTAACAAGCTGGCGATTATTTCCAGGTACTTTTCGTTCTTGAACAGGTTTGCATTGTAGGGGCGAGCGGCGCTCGCCCGGGGGCCGAACGCCCTTCGGCCCAAGAGGATGGAAAAAGTTTGCACCCGATTTTGATCAGCATCGGTTCGTTCCACCTTCCCACTTACGGCGTCCTGCTGGTGACGGCGATGCTGGGCGGGATTTACACGGCCGTGCGCTTGGGCCGGCGCGTGGGCCTGGATTCCGCACTGATACTGGACTTTTGCACATGGGCGATCCTGATCGCCCTGTTCGGCGCGAAAATCCTGATGGTCCTGACGGAGTGGAGCTATTACCGCGCCCATCCCGGCGAGATCTTCAGTTTCTCAACCCTCATGGCGGGCGGGGTTTTTTATGGCGGCTTTCTGGCGGCGCTCTTCTTTACCATCTGGTACGTGAGGGTGCAGAAACTCGCCTTTTGGAAGTTGGCGGATGTGCTGGTGCCGGGTGTGGTGCTGGCCCAAAGCGTGGGCCGGTTGGGATGCTTTAGCGCCGGTTGCGATTACGGCAAACCCACCACCGCGCCCTGGGGAGTGGTATTCACCAGCACCTTTGCACACGAGGTTGCAGGGGTCCCGTTGGGCGTGCGGTTGCATCCGGCGCAGCTTTATGAATCCATCACCACGTTTGTAATCTTTGGCGTGCTGCTGTGGTGGTTCCCCAGGAAGAAGCGGGATGGAGACATTTTTCTCGGTTACTTGGGCCTGTACGCGGTGGCGCGGTTCTTCCTGGAATTCCTGCGCGGCGACGAAGACCGGGGTTTTGTGTTTAATCACCTGCTCTCGACGTCCCAGTTCATCGCCCTGCTGGCGCTGGCAGGGATTGGCATGGTGTTGCTCTGGCGACGCCTTCATCGCGGCGAAGAACTGAGCGCCGCTTCCAGAGGCGGGGATAAGCAGCGCGCCCCGCAAGCGAGCGGAGCAGTGCAGCAAGGCAGCTTCGGCCGGGCGCCAACGGTGGCCGCGGCGACGGCCACTAAACGTACCCGGCATTGACGTGAAATCACTATGAGGTGTGGGCTGTGGAAGAACAGACACCAAGCGAAAATACACCGCAGGCATCCAAGGCGCCGGAGAGTTCTCCCCCGGAGAACCGCGCGGCCCTCCAATCCAAGTTGCTCGCGGGCGCTCTGCTGGCCTTGGTTCTCGTAGTGGGCTTGTACTACGTGAACCGCTATTGGATTGCGCCCGCCGTGAGGGCACAGACGAAAAGCGACGGGGACCATCCCCTGGCGCCGGCGTTTTCTTTGACCGACATCACCGGCAAGCCGCTCAAGCTGAGTGACTACCAGGGAAAAGTGGTGCTGCTCGATTTCTGGGCGACGTGGTGCGGACCCTGCCGGGTTGAGATTCCCGGCTTCATTGAGTTGCAAAAGCGTTACGCCGACCAGGGCTTTACCATGATCGGCATCTCCATGGACGACAGCCCGGAACCGGTGGTGGGATTCTACAAGGAATTGCAGATGAATTACCCTGTCGCCGTCGGCAACGACCGGCTGGGGGAGCTTTATGGCGGCATGCCGGGACTCCCCACCACGTTCGTGATCGGGCGTGACGGCCGCATTTACGCGAAGCACGTGGGCGCCATGGAACCCGGCGTCTTTGAGACCGAGGTCAAGGAGTTGCTGGCAGCCAGCCCAACGGACGAACTCAAGGACTTTCACCAGGCGGGGAGGATTTTCCAGGATGACAAGGTCGTATTGGGCGATCCCGCAACCATCGATTCGGAAGTGCCGGGGATTAATCTGACCAAACTGACCGCCGATCAGAAAGAAGCCTATAAGAAGATACTGTTAAGCCAGCAATGTCCCTGTGGCTGCAAGCTCAGTTTGCTCAAATGCCGCCAGGTGGACCGCCGGTGCTCCGTCAGTCTAAAACTTGCACAAGATCAGATGGACGCGTTTCTTAAGAACAGGAGTTCGGGCGTCGCCACCAAATAGATGCTGGTATATGTGATGATCAGACCGGGGAGATTGAATTCAGAAGTGAGCTTGCGAACCGCGAAGGAGCGAGATTTTCGGCTTATGAGGATGCTTCTGTGGGGCGGGGTCTTAACGCTGATGGTAACGAGCCTTGGATGGGCTCAGAACGGCAATTCCGTGGTGGAAGCCCGCGCGGTGGTGGCCACCGACGCGGTGCACGCCAACTCTCCGGTGAAGCTCGCCGTGCTGGCGCAGGTGGCTGCCGGTTTTCACATCAACGATCACAAACCGACGCTGGATTATTTGATCCCCACCGAGCTCAAGGTGGATCCCAGCGATCACTTCACGGTAAAAAGTGTCGTGTATCCCAAAGGGACTCTTAAGAGATTCGCGTTCTCAGACGCTCCGCTCTCCGTGTATGAAGGCACCGTGGTGGTGGGCATGCTGTTGCAAGCCGCGCCGACCGTGCCGGCAGGAACGTATACGCTGAAGGCAAAGTTCGCGTACCAGGCTTGCAACGATCACGCCTGCCTGCCGCCCACGAGCGTGCCCGTGCCCGTGACCATAAAAGTCGTACCTCGGAATGTCCCGTTGAAACCGGTGGAATCCGATGTCTTCCAACGAATCAAATTCGAATAGCGCTCCGCCTCCGGCGGCCCCCGAACGAAAACCCCGCAATTCCGCCGGACTGGTGGCGCTGAGTCTGGTTTTGCTGGCGGGATTGGTGTGGGCCATGGCTCCGGCCCGGGGGAGATATCAGCCTGCCCCACTTGGGCCGGTGCCGGCGGGCTGCCCCCAAACCACCTCCGACTTCGTTCCATCGGACGCGACGGAGATTGCCGGCATCGACTTGACCCGGCTTTCGAAGGCCCAGCGAAATCACATACTCTATCGCCTGAACATGGAACCCTGCCCTTGCGGTTGTAACTCCAGCATCGCCTCGTGCCGAAACAACCATCCCACTTGCCCCGTTTGTAAGGGCTTGGTGGAGAAAATCGTGGCGGAAGAGACCGGAGCCAAGACTCAGGAGCCGGAAGCTAAAAATCAGAAATAACCGAACCTCGAAATTCGAAAGTCACAATTCCACACTTTACGTCCGAGTTTCGAATTTCGAGTTTCGATTCTGACTCCTGACTCCGCACTCCTGACTCCTATGCGAATCGGCGTCGTTTCCGACACTCACGGATATTTTGATCCGCATTTCCCCTCACGCTTAAAAGGTGTGGACGAGATCCTGCATGCCGGTGACGTAGGATCCGAGGCCGTGTTGGACCAACTCCGCGTCATTGCGCCGGTCCATGCGGTGCAGGGCAATATCGATTCGGCAGCGTTGGGGCTCCCGCCCACCATGACGCGGCGGATGGGCAGAGTGCAAATCCACATGCTGCACGAACTGCCCAAGGCGCAGGGGTCATTGCGCGACTGGGCCCAGGCGGATCCCCTGGAGGGGAGACCGGCTGAGCACTGTCGCCGGTTTCTGGGATGCTTTCCACAAGAGTGCCAGGTCGTGATTTTCGGTCACAGTCATGAGCCCTGCGCGCAGATTCTTGGCGGTAAGCTCTTCTTCAACCCCGGCAGCGCGGGCAAGAAACGATTCTCATTACCACGCTGCTGTGGCTTGCTGGAGATTTCTGCGGAAGGTGTGCGCGCGACATTTCTCGGTTTGGGAAGGTATAATGAAGACATGCCGGAAGGCGTCTGGCTGCCGATCGGAGGAGCAAAAGCATGTGGAAACTGCTGAAGTTTATGAAAAACGCCACGGAAGTGCTGGCAACGGCCGGAGCAGTTCTCGCCGCTGCCATTGTGGTGGTGGAAACCTACCAAAACCTGCGCAAGAAGATGGACGCCGCCAAAGGGTCTTAGCCCGCCAACGGGGCGGAGCGGTCCGCCGTGGAGCGCAGATGATCCGCGGCACGGCGCAATCGCGCCACCACGCAATCGCGCCCCATCACCCGCATGACATCAAACAGGCTTGGCGCCACGGCCTGACCGGTCAGCGCCACGCGCGTGGCGTTGATCAGCAATCCTGCTTTCACACCTTTTTCTTCCGCCAGGCTGCGCAAGGTCTTCTCAGTTCCCGCCAAATCGAAGGGCTCGGTTGCCGCCAGGCGTTCGGCAAGCGTATCGAGAAGGGCCGATAACGCCGGGTCTTTCCAGAATTTTTTCACCGCCTCGGGATCATATTCAATATCATCGGTGAAGAACGCGCGGAAGGCGCCCGAGAAGTCCTTGAGCGTCCGCGCCCGCGATTGCAACAGGAGCACAGTTTGCCTGAACGGTTCTTGATGCTGAGTCCCGTGTCCCGTATCCCGAACCCCCAGTCCGGCTCCCGTCAATTCTTTCTCGACCAAGGGCAGCAGCCGCTCCGCGGGCAGGTTGCGGACGTACTCGCTGTTCATCCAAGCCAGCTTTTCATGGTCGAAGACGGCGTTTGATTTCGAGACTGCGGCGAGATCAAAATCGCGAATCATCTGCTCGATCGGCACAATTTCCTTCTGGCCGGGAGGCGTCCAGCCGAGCAACGCCAGGAAATTGACCAAGGCTTCCGGCAGGACTCCTTGCTCGCGATAGGCGCCCACCGCTGTCGCGCCGTGCCGTTTCGACAGGCGTTGCTTATCCGGTCCGAGAATCAGCGGCAGATGCGCGAAGATCGGCACGGGCGCTTCCAGCGCCTGGTACATCAGGATCTGTTTGGGCGTGTTGGAAATGTGGTCGGCGCCGCGGATCACATGCGTGACGCGCAGGTCAAGATCATCGGCCACCACTCCGAGATGATAGGTCGGGTGGCCGTCCGAGCGCAGCAACACGAAGTCTTCGAGATCACGATGGTCGACTTCAATGTGGCCAAAGACTTGATCGTCAAAGCTGGTCTGGCCGCAGTCCGGCACGCGGAAGCGCACCGCCGCGGGGCGACCCTCCGCGCGCAGTCGCTCCCGGTCGGTTTGAGTCAACGCGCGGCACGTGCCGTCATATTTCCACGCGCGGCGCTCGGCTTCCGCCTTGGCGCGTTTGGCCTGAAGTTCCTCCTGGGTGCAAAAACAAGGGTAGGCATGCCCCAAGCGTTCGAGATTCAAGGCCATCGCGGTATAGCGGTCGAGGCGCTGGGATTGATAGATGGGCCCCTCATCCCAAATGAGGCCGAGCCATTCCAGGCTTTCCAGGATGGCGGTGGTAAGTTCGGGCTGCGAGCGGTCCACGTCCGTATCTTCGATGCGGAGGATCAAAGCCCCGCCCACGTGCCGCGCGAAAAGCCAGTTGTAAAGCGCTGTGCGCGCACCTCCCACGTGAAGGTATCCCGTGGGTGAGGGCGCAAAGCGAACGCGGATGTCGTTCATGTTAGGTTTTGGCGGGGGCGGGGGCCTTGGGCCGAGTCAAATTGGCAGGTAACTCCGAAAGATACTTGCCCAATATCGAACCCACGGTGGAGAGTTGCGCCATGTCCGCCTGCGTAAAGTCAGGACCGACGGGCTCGCCGGGCCGCGCCTTGCGGCTGATTTGGATCACGCCAACAATCTTCCCCTCCACGATCATGGGCGCACTCATGATTTTCTGGATAGGCACAGCTTTCTCTTGCTCAGAAAGGTCAACGGCTTCAAAAACCGTCGGGTGTTTGTACGTGGGAAAATTGTTCACGATCTCGCCGCGCTTGTCGCGCACGGACTTGGCGGCCAACGAGTGGGTGGTGGTAAGGGGAATGTTCCCCACCACTGCGAGCTTGATGGGAAAGATAAAAGTCAGCATCCTCGCGTCTGGGGCAAGGCGCAAGATGGCAACCTCCTCTTTCTTGGCCTTGAAACCATTGGAGATTTGAGCGGCCAGGCGGTTCAAGTCCTGATCGGAGGGAATACCCCCCCCCTTTCGCATCTCGTCGACCAGTTTGGCCACAATTAGAACCAAATCCATATCTGCCATTACGCTTCGCTCCGTTATGAGTTCCTGGGTAACTATAGATTATACTGGAGCCGCCCACGGCAAGCAACGACGCATTGCATTTTTCGGTGAAATTCCCCGCACGCGTCTTCTCTCTCCGGCTGACAACATGGGCCTCAGTTTAGGTTTGACAAAACCTTCCGCGCATCCTGATAATTGTTATTTCCTGGTTTATGCTGCTGAGAAGATTGGGAATACGTGCGGTAATCTGTGCGCTGCTGATAAATTGCGCAGGACACGCCGCCCTGCCGCGGGCCTTCGCCCAAGCGCCTGCCGACACACGTCAAGTGGCTGAGCAGGCGCTGGAGCGGGCGATTATCATTGATACGCACGCCGACACGCCACAAGTCATGCTCGAGGAAGGCTACGACCTCGCCAATCCCGCCAGCCCGTTCATGATCAGTATCCCCAAGATGCGCTCCGGACATCTGGGCGCCGAGTTTTTTTCCATTTGGGTGGATGTGAATTGGCCCCAGCAGGACCTGATCCATCGCGCCCTGGACCTGATTGACGTGACCGATCAGCAGGTGGCGAGGCACTCGGACGTGCTGGGACTGGCCACCACCGCCGACGACATCGAGCGCCTGCACCGCGAAGGGAAAATCGCCATCCTCATGGGTGTTGAGGGGGGCCACCAGATCGAGGGCGATCTGCATGCGCTGGGCATCTTCTACCGCCTAGGCGTCCGTTACATGACCCTGACCCACACGAAAAATGACGAGTTGGGTGATTCTTCCGGCGACAAACCGCGTTGGAAAGGGCTTTCGCCCCTGGGCAGGCAGGCCGTGGCGCGCATGAACGAACTCGGCATGATGGTGGACATCTCGCACGTTTCCGACAACACCTTTTACGACGCCCTGGCCGCCAGCAAGGCGCCGCTGATTGCTTCCCATTCTTCCTGCCGGGCTTTGTGCAGCGCCCCGCGCAACATGACCGACGATATGATTCGCGCCCTCGCCAAAAACGGCGGGGTAATGGACATCAATTTCTATTCCGGATTCCTCAGCCAGGCCTACCTTGACGGCTACGGGAAGATTGAGAAGCAGGTCGAAAACGAACTTGCCGAGGCACGGGCGCGTTACGCGAAACAAGGCAAACGCCTTTCCTACCTCGAAGAGGTTCGCATCGAACAGCGCTTGACCAGGGATTTGCCGGTGCCCTCTTACACGGCCATCGCCGACCACATTGACCATGCCGTCAAGGTGGGGGGAATCGATCACGTCGGTCTGGGCTCCGACTTCGACGGCGTGGACTCCGCGCCGCAGGGCATGGAAGACGTCTCCAAACTTCCGGCCTTGGTTCGTGAGCTCGCCCGTCGCGGTTATAGCGAGGAAGATCTGGAGAAGATTCTGGGCGGCAACGTCCTGCGCGTCATGCGCCAAGTGGAGCAGGTGGCGCGCCAGATGGCGGCTGCCCGCTGAAACAGGAGGAGGTAATTGGACGCAGCGCGGACCGGTTTTGCAAGTCCGCGGTTCGTCCCCGATGTGCAAGGAAAAGCCGCGGGCCGACAAGAACGGTCCGCGCTACACCCGCTGGTTCCGGCCGTGCCGGGAAAGCATGGTGTAAGAACCAAGGAGGATGTATGAGGAAGCAGACCGTTCCCGTTCTGATTGTGGCGACACTCGCTTGGGCACAGATGGCCGCCTTCACGTGGGCCTCTCCCCAAGCTACTTCGACAACCAGGAAAACCACCAGCAGCACCGCGCACCCAACCTCACCCACGAACTCGAGTAGCGCCTCACTGCTCAAACCGGCATCGCTTAAGCTGCAAGCTCCCGCCGTTTTCGATGCCAAGTTCATCACCACCAAAGGGGATTTTGTCGTCGAGGTGACGCGCGCGTGGTCGCCACGGGGGGCCGATCGCTTCTATAATCTGGTGAAGTATCACTTTTACGACGGCGCGGCGTTTTTCCGCGTGATCCAGGGGTTTGTGGTGCAATTCGGCATTAGCGCCCGGCCGGATGTTTCCCAGGCATGGGAAAATGCCAAGATCCCCGATGAGCCCGTCACCCAAAGCAACACGCGCGGCATGCTCACCTACGCGAAGACGGACGCCCCAAACACTCGCACCACCCAGGTGTTTATCAATCTGGGGGCGAACGCGAATCTCGACGGCATGGGATTCTCTCCCTTCGGCAAGATCATCAGCGGCATGGAGGTGGTGGACAAGCTGTATAGCGAGTACGGAGAGGGGCAGCCCAGCGGTAACGGCCCTGACCAGAACCGGATTCAAAAAGAGGGTAGGACGTATCTCGCCAAGGCGTTCCCCTTGCTTGACACCATCAAGACCACCGTCATCATGCCGGCCGCGCCTGCGGCGCCGGTTGCACCGAAGACGCCGGCAGCGGTGAAGAAATAATGTCTGTACCGCAGAGGCGCAGAGACGCAGAGGAAGGGAGGTGTCGGGTGTCAGGTACCAGGTGCCAGTAAAATCCTGACACCTGACACCCGATACCTGATACCTATTCTGGACCTCTACGCCTCTGCTTTGAGAATGGATGTGCCAAAGGCGTCTTGGACTGCGGCGGCTCGACGCCGCCTTGGTCATCGTCCCCGGCGCTTCGCGCATTTTCACGTATCGCAATCCCGGCGCCCTGCCGGAATCTTCAAGTGAATAGGAGAACTCATGAGCGATCTAAAACCGGGGCATTATGCTGTGTTTGAAACCACTCTCGGTGAAATTACCTGCGAGCTTTTTCCCGACAAGGCGCCGGTGACGGTCCAAAACTTTGTGGGGCTTGCGGACGGGACGAAGGAATTTGTGGATTCCCAAACCCGCCAGCGCACCAAGCGGCCTTTTTACAACGGCCTGGTATTCCACCGGGTGATACCGAAATTCATGATTCAGGGAGGCTGCCCGCTCGGCTCCGGCACGGGGGGGCCCGGTTACAAATTCCAGGACGAGTTTTCCGCTGACCTTTCCTTCGACCGCCCCGGCCGCCTCGCCATGGCCAACGCCGGACCGGGCACAAACGGCTCGCAATTCTTCATCACCGTGGCGCCCACGGATTGGCTCGACAACCATCACACCATTTTCGGCCAGGTCGTGAAAGGCCAGGACGTGGTGGATAAGATCGTGAACACCCCGCGCGGCGCAAATGACCGGCCCAAGACCCCGGTGATGATGAACACAGTAAAGATCGTGGAGGTGAAATAAGAGCAACCGTAGCGCGGACCTGTCCTTTAGGTCCGCGGCTTTTTATCGTCGAGACGAATGAAGCGCAGACCTGGCGAACAGGTCTGCGCCCGCTCGCCGACCTCGTGTGGACAATCGAAGAAATAATTGATGGGGTGAGCCTGCAAACGAGAAAGGCCAGAATATGCAGGAAACTTCTAAAGGAGCCCAGGGCTGAGTTTCTACATTTTCTCGCCGAGTAATCACTCCCGGCGATGATCTGTATCGGAGTGTATGGAATCCTACCGCTGTCCGATTTGGAGGGTCGGAAATGTTAAGGTGGGATTGTTGACGATGACAAACTTACTTCCGGAAATGGCGATGCCCACCGTGGTTCCCCCGGAAGAGCCCGTGCTGAGCGTGCCAGCAGAACTCAAAGAATAGGTGTCTGAGCCGGAGATCCCTGTGGCCTGGCTGAGGGTGGAGGCGGCGTCGGTGGTGCTGGTAATAATTCCCGTACTCCCCAGGGTCAGGATGCCCACTTCAGCTTGTACGCCCTGGTTGACCACTTCCGAGGTGCCCACAAAGTAAGTTCCGGCCACGGAGGCGTTGGTGAGGCCCGTCGTCTGGGGTTCAAAGGATCCCACCGCAACCGTGGAATCCGAACCCAGTAGATAGCCGGTATTCGGGGTATTGTTAAAGTCATTCAGATAAAGGATGGGCGAATTGGCTCCGCAACTGCTGCCCCCCACTGTCACCCGGCCATTAAAAACTACCGAATAGGTACAAGTAGAAGTGGAAGGATTGGGAGTCTGCCACACACCCCCCAGATCTCGGTAAAGCTGCGTCGTGACGGAACTAACTCCATCGGCGACCTCGGGTGCAATCGACACGTCCCCACCCACCCCGGATTGTATTAATCCGCTTGAATAGGAGGCGATATTTCCGTCGTAGGAACTGTGACTAAAGCCGTTAATTGGCGGGCTTTCCTGAGTCCATTCTCCGCTAAAAGTAGGGCTGGGATCGGAGTTGATGACAAAGAGTTGCGTGGCGGATGCCCAATAGAAGGTGAGATCAGAGACGCTCCCCCCCACTAACAGAATCCCGGTGCCCCGCCCATTCGTATCCGCAATCGTGTAGGTGTCGAGCGTCGTGTTGGTGGGAGAGTAGGTATTGGTCGTATTGGAGACCGTACCGTTATCGTTGCAGTCCTGTTCCAGAGTACCAAACTTGAAGGTGCTGCCGGTCACCAGCCCGACGCAGGCGACGCGGCCGGAAGTGGAGGGATCCCAGCCTGCCGTCCGTAACGTGTAACCTCCCGTGAGGGCGGTGATAAATGCGGAAGAGTTCTGTTGAAGGATCTGGCCGGCGGCAATATAGGCGCTGGCGCCGGGGCTGTCAAACTCAATGATGCGGCCTTGGGTGGCAACCCCTGCGGAGACGCCCCCCAGAGCGAAGCGCGTGAAAAACGTTCCGAAGGGAGTCGCGAAGGTGGCGCAACCCCGGTTATCCGGCCCTACCGAGTAGGAACTGGCGCTGGTGATGAGGTTGCCATTTTGAGCGCCCAGGATACCGTTGGTGTCAGCCTCGCCGGTGGTGATTTTGCCGGTGCCGTCGGCGGTGAAGGAGCCCACCACGGCAAGAAAACCCACGCCGTTATACCCGCGAAGGCTGAAGGCGTATTGCCCCACGAGAAGAGAATTGTTGCCCGAACTCGTGCAAGCTGTAGGCGTGGCGTTGATGGTGATGCTCAGCGGCTGGGTGGAGGTTTGCTGCGGCACGCTAGTGTCCGACACTTCCACGGTGAAGGGATAGGTGCCGGGTGCGCCCGTGGGAATGCCCGAAATCACCCCCGTCGTGGGGCTGAGCGCCAATCCGGGCGGCAGTCCCCCCGTGGTGACCGTCCAAACGAGGGGCGGCTGGCCGCCGGTGGCCACCAGTTTCCCCTGGTAGGCTAAACCCGCGGTGCCGTCGAGCAGCGCGGACGTCCGGATGGTCAGGGGTCCGGAGGGCAGTACGGTGATGCTGAATGTCGAGCTGATGTAATACTGCTGTGTGGGGCTGGAATCAAACACCTCCACCACAAAGGAGGTGGTGCCCGGTACGGTGGGCGTACCGGAAATCGCCCCGGTACTTGCCTGCAACACCAATCCCGAAGGCAGACTGCCGCTATACAGGCTCCAGGACATGGGAACCAATCCCCCTGAAACCGGAAGGGTCGTGCTGTAAGGGATGCCCACCGTGGCTTTCGGGAATATAGCGGTGGGGACGGTGAGGACGCCCAAGACGGTGAGGCTAAACGATTGTTGCGCTGAGGCTGCCCCCCCCGGCGCCCCCGATGAATCCGTCACCTTGAGAGTGAAATTGGAGGTGCCCCCGGTGGTGGGTATTCCATTGATTTCTCCCGCGCTGTTCAGGGTCAAGCCTGCCGGTAGGGTTCCGCTGGCCAGGCTCCATTTTAGGGGCTGTACACCGCCGGAGGCCTGAAGGGTGGTGTTGTAAATATATGTTGGCGTGGCGGTGGGCAAATTGGTGGTTACGATACTCGGCGGCGGCATGACGTAGAATGTCGACGAAGCGTACTGGGCCGTTTGGTCCACGGAGGTTGCCGTCACCGTAACGCTTAAGAGGGCGGAAACCGATGTCGGAGCAACGTACGTGGCCGAGGTGGTGGAAACGTTGGTAAATGTTCCGCACGCCGTGCCCGCGCATCCAGGCCCCGTGGCGGTCCACGTGACGCCCTTGTTCACGCTCGTGCTGTTGTCGGCCAGGGTCGCAATGAACTGCAAGGTCTGGCCTTGATCGATGTTGGGTGGAGCGCTGGGAGCAATCGAGACGACAATGAGTGTGGATGGGGGGTTGCTACCGCAACCGCACATCAACACCAGGAGCGAGAATGCCAGCGCGAACTTCTTCATTATTTATGCCTTCCCTCTACCGTAACACATCCTTCAGGGCTTTGGGTATATCGGGCTTAACAACCTGCACGTGAAACGCGGGGTAGTGGTGCAGTTTGAGGTCGTAGTGGCGAGTTTACCTCGCCACATGGCGGCGTAAAGCCGCCTCTACGTCAGACTGCACAACTTCTAAACGCCGGCGCGCGGCCATCGGCGCAAAGCCTCAAAGGAAAGATGATGAAACTTCGCCAAACGCTGCTTGGCGCCTCGCCGAAATCGCGCCGCGCGGCCGTCCGGCCGGGGGTCCCCCAGCCACACAAGCCGCCCCACCGTCTCCGCGATCAGGAAGAGGTGTGATCGGTTGACGTGGAAGTGAACGAAACCTGAAGCACTCCCGCTAAAACGGGCGATCGAGAGTGGCGAGCACAGCCGTTCTTGCAGAACGAATAAGCAAAACCCGTCTTTGCCAGGATTGACATCCAAGCCCCCCGGCAAGAGCCACATATATTTCTACCTGCGTCCAAAAGTAATGTCAATTCTTCTTGCTCTTTGCTCAAGGAGTACCTGCGGGCGGGGATTCCGCGTCGAGGAAACGCAGGCGTTTCTCCATCCACGCGGATTCATCGTTCAGCCCGGCTTGCGCGTAGAAATCGCGCAGGCGCCGGTAACGCTCGAGCACATCAAAGCCTATGCTCCACTGGAGCTTTCGCAAGTCCACGGGGCACAGGTGCAGCGGCGCGGCGTCAAGCTCCTCGAGATGATTGCATCCGTTCATGGTGCAGCGGAACCAGATGCAGTGCTCGATGCCAAACATGTGGCTGGCTTCGTGGGCAAGGATCTTGCAACTGCGGCGCAGCAGCAATTGACGGGAAGCGGGGCCGGGAGCTTCGCCGTAAAACTTCGGGTCGTAGCGAGCGAAGCTGTAGACCCCTACGCGCGCGCGCAAGGACGCTTGCCCAAATACATAATTCCAGTCGGGGGCGGGGTAGAGGTCGGTCATGGTGATGCCGAGCAGCGCGAAAGCGTCATCCGGCAGCCGGCGATAGAGTAGATTCAGGATGTCGCCGGTAAGCATCTGCAGGTTGTGCGTTTGAGGTGCTTGCCGTGTGGTGATGTGGTTGCGCGACAAATCGAGGGGCGGCAGCAGGGCCACGTCCATCATGAAAAATGCCGAGGTGAACCGGCGAAGCTCCGCGAGGGATACTCCCGCACTCTCCGGGAAGCTTCCGAGTGGCTGCAAATAGAGCTTTTTGCGCCGGGAATCAGGCCGGTGGGGCTGCGCCTGCACGAACTGCGCGAAGGTCTGGCCATGCTCCTCGTGATTCGCCAGCCAGTCGAGGTCGCCCGGCTTCGGCATGGGCTGGAAACCCTCACGGGGATCGAGCGCCCGCCACAGCACCCGTGACAACGCCTGCGTGGGGCCGATCGCCGCAAGCTGCTGGGCGCGAGTGGGAGGGTTGAATTGAAAGAGAGTGGTCTGCGCCGCCACCGCCGCGACCGTGGCCAGGAGAATCAAGAGCCCGGCAACGGGGCGGCGGCTTCGAGAGGCTCGATCTTTACGCTTTCCTTTTCCAGGCACGATGACTTTGTACCGGCACGCTACGAAGCCATCGTAAGGCGGTGCACGCCAAGGAGCAAGTGGTCCCACCGCTCCATATCACCTTTTAGGTGGGTTGCTTTCCCAAGCGCTCTTCAACGCTGCACTCCAGGCAAACGTAGCGCAAGGGTAGCGCACACCTCGGTTTTTGTCTTTCACGCCACCAATGCCGCCGAGGATGTTCTATTCCCAGGTGACCAATGGCAATGTTGGTATGTGGCTCCACCGCCCCAATGCAGTATTCCCGCCATCAGTCCATCCAAACTCTGGGGCGAAACTTGCATCGAAGCAAGGAGGGCCTCCCGGCCCCAAGGTGATTTTGTCTTTGACTGCGTAGGCCTTTTGATGGTGAAATGGCAGATTCTACTCCGGCCGTCCGTTTTGGTTGGGCGGTCGGTCAACGCTCGGGGGAAAAGGGAATGAAGGCAAAAGTCCTGGCATTATTGATAGCCTGGTCGCTCCTCGGCAGCATGATGACGCCCCTCTTCGCGCAGCAGGAGGAGAATCCCAACGTCGACGAGATCACGGTTCCGGAAGGTACGGAATTC
>Ga0326728_10007002_pt1 | contig 29681 bp, 25 predicted proteins | sample MB3enrmetagenome_FD_207602 | JGI IMG/M metagenome (GOLD analysis project Ga0326728, IMG submission 207602) | Lab enriched peat soil microbial communities from McLean, Ithaca, NY, United States - MB31MN | ecosystem: Environmental > Terrestrial > Soil > Wetlands > Peat | place: USA: New York... | reverse complement strand
GGCCATTTGCAGGCGCAGGTAAAGGCGGCGCATCATTTCGCGGTCGGGAGCTGTCATGGAAAGGAATTCCACGGCCAACCCGTCGGGAATTTTCGCGCGGACGACGGCCGCGGCGCGGAAGTAGTCGGCGCCGACCTGGATACCTAGCCGGAAGATCGTTCCGGCTGCGACCTCACGCGAAGTCTTCACGGAGAGGCCGAAGGGGCTGAAGTCGAGCAGGGGAGCGGTAAATTTCACGTCGGTTCCAACAAAGCTGACCTGCGCAGCCGCTTTGACTCGAACCCGAGTTGCTCGCCTGGTTGCCACTTTGTGCCTCCAGTGTTCGGCATCCCTACTATGATTCGGACTCTGGTAAAAGGCCCGCATCCGCCCTTTGACCACCATCCTACAGGCTATAAGTGAAGGCGTCAACTGGCACAACAGCAACAGGGTGCCCGGGATGAGATAGGAAAGAAGCTGAGGATTGAGGGTGGTATGAACGGTATGAGATGATCCGCCTGGAGGCGAACATGAAGAAGCCGCCCAGCCGTAGTTTGTAGTAGAATCCCGACCGCGACCGCGCACAGGTTTCCTGTGGGGGCCGGGTGAGAGCAGCAGGGCGCCAGATTGCCAAGGCGACGTTGGGACCACGCAAGCTTCGCGGCTCTCCCCGTTGCGGCCCCCCGCCTTGGTGGTTTGGACTCGCCCTGCCGCGTATGGATTTCTTATTCAAGAAGGTGCTGCCATGAAAAAGCTGTTCTTCCTGGTTCTTCTGTTCAGCTTGGGAGTAAGCATGGGATTTGCCCAGGCGGCGAAGACTCGCTTCGCCATCGTCGGCCTTGACCACGATCACGTGTGGGGCCGGATGACTACCCTCTTGAAAACCCCTGATGCGGAGTTGGTGGCCATTTCCGACACGCACCCGGAACTGATTGAGAAGGCGAAAGCACGAGTCCCCGCCAGGGTCAAATTCTTCAGTGACTACACGGAGATGCTCGAACAGGTGAAACCTGACGCCGTCATTGTTACCACGGCCAACAATCTGCATCTCCCCATCCTGCGTGCCTGCGCCCAGCGTCATATCCATTACTTCACCGAGAAACCCATGGCCCAGAGCGGCGCCGACGCACGCGAGATGGCGCGCGTGGCAAGTGCGGCGGGCATCAAGCTCATGGTGAATTACTGGAATACCTGGTCGCCGGCGACGCAGGAAGCGGCGGCGCGCCTGAAGGCCGGCGAACTCGGTCCCATCCAGAAGATCATCGCCGAGTTCGGGCACGAGGGCCCCAAGGAGATCGGCACCTCGAAAGAATTCAACGCTTGGCTCTACGATCCCGAGAAGAATGGCGCCGGCGCCCTGATGGACTTTGCATGCTACGGCGCGAACTGGGCGATGTGGGTCAAGGGAAAGCCGCAGCGCGTCTTTGCCTATTCCCTCAAACTCAAAACCGCCCAGCACAACGAAGTCGAGGACGATGCGGTGGTCTTGCTGGAATACCCTGACGCCACTGCCATCCTATTGCCCTCCTGGGATTGGCCCTACGGCAAGGGCCAAGCCGAGTTATACGGCCCCAAGGGCAGTTTCCTGGTGATGGGCGATGGATTGCTTTATCAGCCCGCCAGGACTGACGCAACCCTTGACCATCCGAGCGGGACGCCGGTTTCCATCCACCCGCTACCGCCCGAGAAGATGGATGGAATCTATTACTTCCTCGACTGCATCCGGAATAACAAACCGATAGAAGACCCGGACTCAGCAGAATTGAATGTGGGAGTCAACGAAATCGTCGACGCCGCGATCGAATCCATTCGCACCGGTAAAGCGGTGAGCTTGCAACGGTAGCTCTTCAAGCCAGCATGTGTAGCGCTGGCATTACTGCGGGCCAACCTGCGCCATCCCGCTCACCGATTCTGGGAGGATGACATCAGTTTTGTAAATGCGATTGAGCCGTTCGGCGAAAGACTCGTGGGACATCGCCAAGTGTCGGATGCGTACCTGCTGGGCTTGGTGATCCACAAGAAAGGAATGCTGGCGACAATGAATCGGGGGGTCTTAGCCCTACTGCCGGAGAAAAGCCCAGAACGGGAGAGGATTGCCATTATCTGATCTTCTTGTCTGGCAGTAAAGTTGCCGGCAACATAGCGTGGACCCCGTGCTACCGGCTGATACTTAGAGGGGGTCGACGTCCACCCAGGCGCGTTTGCTCCATGACTCCAGGCCTTTCTCAGCAAGCTGCAAACCTTTGGCGCCTTCGAGTAAGCTCCAGCGGAACGGCTCATCTTTCACCACGTGGCGCAGGAACAACTCCCATTGATGTTTGAAAGCGTTCTCGTAAACTTCCTGCTCCGGCACCTTTTGCCATCCTTCGAAATAATTCAGCGCGCTGGGGACGTCCGGGTCCCACACGGGACGAGGCGTTGCGCCATAGGGCTGAGTCCAACAGTCGCGCAAACCCGCCACCGCCGAGCCTTTCGTGCCGTCCACCTGAATCGTGAGCAAGTCATCGCGACGCACTCGCGTGCACCAGGAAGAGTTGAACGGCGCGAGGATGCCGCCTTCGAGCTCGAAGGTCGCGTAGGCCGAATCGTCAGCCGTGCACTCATAGGGCTTGCCTTCCTCGTCCCGCCGCACGGCGATGTGGGTTGCGCCGCGGCAGGAAACAGCCTTCACCGGGGCGAAGAGGTTGTCGAGGATGTACCGCCAGTGGCAGAACATGTCGAGGATGATTCCGCCGCCGTCTTCCTTGCGGTAGTTCCACGAGGGGCGCTGCGGGGGAATGGTGTCGCCCTCAAAAACCCAATAGCCAAACTCGCCCCGAACCGCGAAAATGCGGCCAAAGAAGCCCATGTCGCGCAACCGTTGGAGCTTCACCAGCCCCGGCAGCCAGAGCTTGTCCTGAACCACGCCGTGTTTGATTCCCGCAGATTCCGCCAAGCTGTACAGTTTCAGCGACTTTTCCAGAGTTTCGGCGACCGGCTTTTCGCAGTAGACGTGCTTGCGTGCGGCGATGGCTCTACTGACTGCCTCAAAGCGTTGGGCCGTCGTCTGAGCATCGAAATAGATGGAATACTCCGGATCGGCGAGGGCCGTATCGAGCTGGGTTGTGTAAGGCAGGCCGCCGAACTCCCGCGAGATGACCTCCAGCTTGGCGGCGCTTCGCCCCACCAGGAGCGGACGCGGCACGATTCTTTCCGCATCGGTAATCCTGATTCCGCCCTGCTTGATGATGGCACTAATCGAACGGCGCAGGTGCTGGTTCAGACCCATGCGTCCGGTGACGCCGTTCATGATGATTCCAACCGAAGGACTCTTCAGGTTTTCCATAATCAGACCTTTTCCCATCGGGTGATCCAGTGATCGGATGAGCAAGAAGCAAGGCACGCCAGGGTTGCTGCTTGCTCACCTGATCTCCCGATCATCGGATCTCCCGATCGCCGTGCACTGGGGTTCGGCGCCGGGGGGGAGCGCCGGAACGTCCACGCCCGCGCGGGGCAAGGTCCCTTCCAATTCCTGACGCCAATGCGCGACGTCTCCGGCCGGACCGTAGCAGTAAAGCATGCGCATGGTTGTAGAACCCCTGTTGGTGAGTTGGTGAAAAACTTTGGAAGGAATATAGACGGCTTGGCCTGCCTTGACCGTTGCTCTTTCTGTTCCCAAGCACATTTCGCCGTCGCCTTCGAGAATCAGGTAAATCTCTTCCTGCTCCTGATTGTGCCAAGGGACTTGGCCCCCATGGGGCTCCAGCGTGACGCACCCTATCGAGAAGTTTCTCGCCTGGATGGGGCTGGCTCCTCCCACCAGATTCTGCGTTCGGCGCCGCGCCGGATAAGTGCGGCCGGCGATTTCCGCGAGGTCAGCAATGATCACAGTACTCTCTCCCCTGCTCGACAAAGTGGCGTTCCGCTGGTCCGAAGTGAATACCCCAGAGCTTCGAATGCCGCGGGCACATTACGCCCCAGCCCGTCGTTCACGATCGATCATGCCTGCGAGCGCAGCGCGCACAGAGGCCGGCAACACGCCCTCCTAGCCCGCGGCGCGAGACATTTCAAGATACCCTTGCCTCCTACCGAAATCAATTCCGGGCTGATTTAATGGGAAAACCAACCGTCCGGCGGCTCATGACCCCAAGAAAAGATCCCTTAAGGTTGCCGCTTGCGGCGCGCAAAGTGAGAGACTCCGGCGGCGAGGCTTCCAAAGAGCATCCCGGCAAGGATGGTGAGAGCTACCCAGAAGATAAGCTGGGGAAAGAAACCGAGCCACAAATATTTTGCCAGCAGGCCAAGGCCGTCGGGAAGGTCCGACGGAACTGCGTCGTAGTGAGTCCCCCAATCTCTCCAAAAGGCGAAGAACATCACCACGGCCACTGGCACACGGGCTGCGTAAGCGTAAGCCACCAGCGTGCGAAAGAGCGCCGCCCAGCCTGGCAGAGTGACAAGCGCCGCCACGGCGAAAACCGTCCAGCCGTAGAGAAGCCGCCCCCGGAAGTGCTGCTGAAGGTGGAGCCGCGCCCCTACAAAACTGAAGGCTAAGACCACCGCCACGCCGAGCAGCGCGAACCCCACGGCGCGGCCCAGGGACTTGGGTCCTTGGCCGTGGGCAGCCAGCTTCAACGCAAAGTAGATGCCGAAGATCGGCGCCAACCAGATGATTCCCACAATCGCAAATGGACCGCCCGGCTCGGAATTGAAAAACCTTCCCGGCCCATGCAAAAGCTCCCCCGCCAACCGCGCCGCCGTGACGGCCAGCGTCACCAGCGCCGGAACGAGAATCAGGCGCTTGATGTCGAGACTTGTCGTGGAGGGTTCGTTCACAGGAGCATCCTCTAGCGCAGATTTCTCATCACGGGTTTGGCAGGGCGGGCCTTCAGCCCCGCCCTGCCAAACGGCAGAACTGATTCGATGTCAAGGCGCCGCGTGCGTCGTCTTGCCGCGAAACACCAGAGCAGTCACGATGGAGCCGACGAGCGCGCCCACCAGCACCGTGAAGGCTATCCAGATGACCATCTGCGGCAGAAAAGCAATCTGCATATACTCGCCTAAAAAGGATGTCGGCCCGGAGTAGTTGGGCGGCAGCACATCATAATGTGTTCCCCAATGACCATGGATGGCGAAAAGCATGACGAGAGCCACAGGGATGCGCGCCGCATAGCCGTAAGCCACCAGCACTTTGAAGAGCGCAGGCCAGCCCAGCGTGACAACGCTCGCCGCCAAAGCCAATAACAAGTATCCCACCAGCTCTTTGCCGGGGAACTTGAGTTTCGGCAGGAATCCCACTATGACCGCAGCGATGAAGATGACGATCCCCAGCGCCGCGGATCCAAGAGCCTTCAACAGGCTGGGCGCGCCATGCCCCGCGCGCGTTAGTTTGATTGCGAAGTACGGGCCGAACAGAAAAGGAAGCCACGAAATTCCGACGAGCGCCATGCCCCCGCCGGGCGCCGTGCTGAAAAATCGGGGCGACCAGTGCGCCAGTTCTCCGGCCAACCGCAACAAGGTGATCCCCAGGGTGATTACAGCGGGGACCAAGATCAATCCTCGAATATTGAGGGAAGAACCTGAAGTCGATTCCGGCATGAGCACCTCCTTCCGCACAAGGCGGTTTCATCCTAGAGCTTTGAGCTAAGAGTGGTAACTTGCAAGAACCCGAAACAGCCTGCGCATTCTACTCGATTTGGTTTGTCGGAGCCAGCGCATGGTGAAGGCCTGCGGTGAAGGTACTGGGCCCGGCAATCTCCCCCGCATCAGATTAAGGTCGATTTCCAAGGCTCCCGCGTCACTTCCGACGGCGGCCTGATTCTGGTTTGTGAGCTGGACGAGCATCTGGGCTTCGGTGATCTCGTCCCAGCACCCCACCGACTTACGGCGAGGGAAGAGCGCGCAGCTTCGCTGGCCGCCCTCTTGCGCCAGCCCGTTTACAGTTGGCTGGCCGATAGGTGAAATATGCCCGCTACTACTGGCTGTTGCTGGCCGAAGGGAGAAGAATTGTGGCGTTGTAGTTGCCAATGGGGTAGCCCAAGCCTGGGTGACAAACAGATCCGTCCGATAGGACGCAAGAGAAGGAGTGGCGTCTGAGGTATCGGCTGCATGAGAGGCAGATCCGGGTTCCGAAGCGCTATCCCGCCAAAGTGTGCAAAATTGAACAGACAAGACGCCGCCGCGGCTGCTTTAATCAGTTGCGAGGGCTTCAAAAATGGAAGCCTTGGCTGTAGCGTCAGCCGCTCGGGGCCCAAAAGGGAAATCCCGACTGCGCTTTTTGCTGGAGCGGCAACTCTAATAGTGTTAGACTTTGGGCCGAGTCGCGGAACCTGCCGCTTGGGGCTTTCGGCCAGCAGATTATTTGCATTTCCCGAGGATCCTGCCCTCGTAGGTCTCACCTCCCCGCGTTGCTGAGGTGTGCGAGAGTCAGGGGCAAGAGGCAGGGACAGGGCTTCGCTTCGAACCCAAGGGCCTGCGGTCAGGGTGCGTCGTGGCGCCGTGGGCGGCGCACAATGGCAAAGAGTTTCCATTGGTCTCACCTGGGAGGAATATTTATGAAAGTCCTGCTGGTCTACCCGGAGTTTCCTGACACGTTCTGGAGCTTCAAACACGCTCTGCCCTTCCAGGGCAAGCGTTCGGCGTTTCCTCCCCTGGGACTGCTCACCATTTCCGCGATGCTGCCCAAACAATGGCAGAAGCGCCTGGTAGATTTGAATGTCCAGCGCCTGAAAGATTCGGACCTGGATTGGGCGGACGTCGTGTTCTTCAGTGGCATGATTGTACAAGGGCCCTCGATGCAGGGGCTGATTGCGCGCGCCAAACAGCGCGGCCGGCGAACGGTGGTGGGCGGGCCGATCGTCAGCGCTCACGATCCGGCGATTTCCGAAGCCGACCACATTGTGGAAGGCGAAGCCGAGGAGATGATAAGCCAACTCGCCGAGGATCTTGAGCGCGGGACACCGAAGGAGCACTACGTCGACCCGCAAGTGGTCGATGTCACGCGTGTCCCGCTCCCCGACCTTCACCTGGCCCCGCTACGCCGCTATAGTTCCATGTCCGTTCAATTCTCGCGCGGCTGTCCCTTTACGTGCGAATTCTGCGACATCATCGAAATCTACGGCCGCCGCCCGCGCACCAAAACCCCTGACCAAGTATGCGCGGAACTCGACCAACTTCACCGCCTCGGCTGGCGCGGCTCGGTCTTTATGGTGGACGACAACTTCATCGGCAATAAGAAGAGCGTGAAAGCTCTCCTCCCCCGCCTAACCGAATGGATGCGCGACCACAAGTTTCCCTTCACACTTTACACCGAGGCTTCGCTGAACCTGGCGGAAGACGAAGAACTGCTGGCGATGATGCGCGAGGCCCATTTTACGCGGGTTTTCCTGGGCATCGAAACACCGGTGGCCGAAAGCTTGAAGGAAACCACCAAGTTCCAGAATCTCCGCAAAGATTTGCTAGAGAGCGTGCGGCTGATCCAGGCCTACGGCATGGAAGTCATGGCGGGCTTCATCGTGGGATTTGACAACGACCCACCCGACGTCTTTGACCGGCAAATTGAGTTTATCCGCCAAGCGGCGATCCCGCTCTCCATGGTCGGCCTCCTCACGGCCCTGCCCAACACCCAGTTATGGCGGCGGCTCAAGGCGGAGGGCCGGCTATTGAAATCCAGCCTGGGGAACAACACGCTCGCTGACTTGAACTTCATCCCGCGCATGGATACCCAGGTACTTCTGGACGGCTACCAACGCATTCTCCAGACCATCTACAACCCGCGCGAGTACTTCCAGCGCGCTTCGGCTTTCCTCTCCCAATTGGGCAGTGGGTCGCGCTCTCCCCTCGTGTTCTCCGACCTGGTGGCGCTCGGTCGCTCGCTTTGGCGGCAGGGATTGCTCAGCAACTACCGCCAGGAGTACTGGAAATTCCTCGTCCAGTCACTGCGGCGCCATCGGCACCACTTCAGCAAGGCCATAACGCTGGCGATCATGGGGCACCATTTCTTCGAACTCACCGCCCCCACGGAGGCCAACTGAATTCTTAATTTTGGATTTTAGCTTTTGGATTCAGCGAACGACCAGATACTGGGAAGCAGGCAGCAAGGGCATCCCCCGTGGTGAGTCCCAGGGAGGCCCGGCCAATCTAAAATCGAAAATCCAAAAATCTTTACCCCTTCTTCAACTCCGCCAAGACCATCCGGCCGCACTCCTTCAGGGTCTCAAACACTCCTGCTCCTTTAAAGGCCACGGCCTCAAAAGCGGGCTCATTTTTCTTCAACAGGGCCTTTTTCAATTCCTCCACCGGAAGCACATTGGGCAAGTCGCGCTTGTTGAGCTGGAGCACATAAGGAATCTTCATGAAGTCGTAATTGTGCTCGTGCAGGTTCTCGTGCAGGTTTTCCAACGCTTCGATGTTGGCGTCCATTCTTTCTTCCTGGGAATCCGCCACAAACACCACGCCGTCCACACCCCGCAGAATCAGTTTGCGGCTGGCGTCGTAGAAGACCTGCCCAGGCACGGTGTAGAGGTGGAAGCGGGTCTTGAACCCGCGAATGGTACCGAGGTCGAGCGGAAGGAAATCGAAGAAAAGAGTCCGGTCGGTTTCCGTGGCCAGGGAGATCATTTTCCCGCCGGTTTTCCCCAGGGTCTGATCAAAGATCCACTGGAGGTTGGTGGTCTTGCCGCCCAGACCGGCGCCGTAGTAAACTATTTTGCAGTTGATTTCCCGGGCAGCGAAGTTAATGAAACTCACGCGGTAAGATCCCCTTCCCCAAGGCTCGAAGCTTTGCCGCTATACAGAATTTAAAAGGTCTGGCCGAAGTGGGTCGCCCGTCCGGTAGATTCTTACCTCTTGGCGATCTCCAACGTCCAACGTATATAACACAGCGGCACTCTGCTGACAATACCGCTGCATCCTCGCCGGCAAATCGCCGCCAGCTGAAAATTCGCGACCGCGTCACTTAAGCCTCCCCCAGCCGATGGGCTTTCTGCATCAATTCATTCCCTGCGGCCAACCAAAGCGCTTTCGTGCCCGCGGCTATTCGTCTTCGCTTGAGCCCAGCCACCCCGAAGCCGTCATGTCGGCAGGCTGAAACCCCGATCGACAAGAATCATCGGGTGTTGAATTCCACCATAATCTTCCGCTCCCATTTCTTCGCTCGCTGGATAACTCGAGAGGAGCCGAGGTGTGTTTTAGGTAGGTCATTGCCCCGGCTCTCCCGGTCCTGTATGAAGCGACCCCCTTAAGGGGGTGGGTAGTGGCTAGATCATCAGTGGTTCACGCTGGGTACATCATGCCACAAATTAAGGGCAAGGCGCAAAATAATTGATGTGAATCATTTTTTATCTAACAGCCCCTCCACGTTTTTCAGTTTGATAAAAATATCTCAAGCTTGTCGGAAACCCAAAGAGGCGCGTCAGACCAAGAGCACAACTCATTTGGATTCAATAACATTCTGGCCTCGCAGCGATAAGCTCTTTATTTTTCTTAGACATTCCGGACTCGTAATGAACTTGAGCCACGTCAATTTTGTATCTCACTTGTTTTCTAAATGCATTCTGGATAATACCTTCATTTTACCATCGTTTTTGCTGCTTGTCCCTAGCCTATGCTATTGTTTTGTAGGTTATTTATTTTAAGATTCTGAGTTTTTGCCACGGTGTCTCCGCAGGCGATCCTCGCTCACCCCGGGACCGTGAGGGTTACATCTCTGCTTAGCCGCTGGCGCTGGGATGTCTGCGGCGTTTTCATATGAGCTACAACCTCCCAGTGCTGCGACAGCGCCATTTCTACAGCGCCAGCGTTTCAGACTGGGTCCTTTTCGGGCCCGGCCTCGGCGCCGCAGGACTCGATGAAGTCATCGATTTCGCTGATGGAAGCAACATGCCGAGGATAGTTGATCACATGCATGTTAAACGCAAAGCGGTTGTTGGCACCAGAGGCATCAAGCAATCGTTCGCGCAGACGCTCCGCCACGCGGTCGGCGTCTTCCTCGAGTATCCCGGGCAGTAGGATCCCGAACACTCCCTGCGCGAGCAGATAGACCGTGTCCTCGCCACGGAGCATTCGGATCGTGGCCTTGACCGCGTCCGCAATCACCGTCGAAGTCTCCTCGGACTCGAGCACCTGCCGTGAAGGTCTGAGAACAGTGAGCACCAGTGAGAGCGGCTGCTGGAAGGTCTCCGCGCCGGAAAACTCAAGCTTCAATCGGGTCCGAAACTTCTCGAGGTCCGGTAAGGTTTCGAGTAGGTCGGCGCTCGCCTGGCCGAGCAGCCTCGCCGTCCGCGTCCGTTCTTCCCGGAGCTGCTGGCGCAGGTGACGAACCGTCAACTGCCTATCGACGAGATATGCGACGAGAAGCAGAGACAGAACACAAAAACTGAAGATGATTTCTCGCAGCGATACCCCCTTGGGGAGCGCAGGACTCCAGAGGGAAGAGAAGTACATGAGCAAGGCCATTCCTCCGGCTAGGATGCCGATCATGGTGATAGCCATTATCCACAGCTCCGCGTCACGCCGCTCGAGCTTTCGGGGGTCGATATGATCGAAGACCTGCACAGTTCCTCCAGTGGAGATTGTCGGGCGTAGCGTTGTCTTCGCGGCCCTATCAAACGTGCCCAGGCTATTCTATCGGGAATTTCGAGCCGAGTCTTTAGGATTGCGAAGAACGACCTGCGCGATAATTCCCTCGTTGTAGAAGTGCAACCCCTGACTGCCCGAAAGTCCCCTTCGAGAATCCGAACGCCGTTTGGGGACGAGTCATTGTGCCATCTGGGGTGTTGATGATCCTCAGCACTTGTCCGGGTACCCGCAATAAACGCCGTTGTGTTTACCGGTCCCGTCTATGATTCCTCTACCGCATGGATCAAACTGGCCCACGACCCGGGCGCACAGGCAACTTGCTCCAATTCCATGAATCTGAGAATATGACACACTTGAGCAAAAGGGCATTCTTCATTCAAGGGAGGCTATCATGCCAAGCAATTTGAAGCAGCGCAGTCACATTATCACGGACGGCCGCGACCGCGCCGGGGCGCGCTCCATGTTCAAGGCCATCGGGTTCACGGACGAAGACCTGGCCAAGCCGATTGTCGGCATTGCCAACACCTGGATTGAGACCATGCCCTGCAATTACCACCTGCGGCGATTGGCGGAAAAGGTGAAGGCCGGCGTGCGCGCGGCCGGCGGCACGCCCATGGAGCTCAACACCATCGCCATCTCCGACGGCGTGACCATGGGCACCGAGGGAATGAAGGCTTCCCTGGTCAGTCGCGAGGTAGTGGCGGACTCCATCGAACTGGTGGGGCGCGGGCATATGTTTGACGCCATGGTGGCGCTGGTGGGCTGCGATAAAACTATTCCCGGCGGAGCCATGGCGCTGATCCGGCTGAATGTCCCGAGTGTGCTTCTTTACGGAGGATCCATCGCCGCCGGACGCTTCCAGGGCCGCGACGTGACGATTGGCGATGTTTACGAAGCCGTAGGTGCCAACGCCGCCGGGCTGATGACGGACGCGGAATTGAAGCAACTGGAAGACCACGCGTGTCCTGGCGCGGGCGCGTGCGGCGGGCAGTTCACGGCCAACACCATGTCAACCGTGATGGAATTCATCGGCCTCTCCCCCATGGGACTCAACGGCATCCCCGCTCTGGACCCGCATAAGGATGAAGCCGCTTATCAGTGCGGCCAGATCGTCATGGATCTGCTGAAGCGCGGAGTAAAGCCGCTCGACATCCTCACGCGCCAAGCCTTTGAGAACGCCATCGCCAGCGTGGCGGCCACCGGCGGCTCCACCAACGCCGTGCTGCATTTGCTCGCCATGGCGCGCGAAGCCAATGTCCCCCTGGCGATTGAGGACTTTGACGTGGTGAGTTCGCGCACGCCCATCATCGCGGATTTGAAACCCGCCGGGCGTTACGTGGCCGTGGATGTGCATCGCGCCGGCGGAATTCCGCTGATCGCCAAGAAGTTGTTGGAGGCCGGTTTGCTTGACGGCTCGCAGATGACTCCCACTGGCAAGACGATCGCCGAGGAAACCGCGCACGTCACTGAAACTCCCGGGCAGGACGTCGTGCACTCCGTCTCCGACCCCATTAAGAAAACCGGTGGTTTGGTGATCCTGAAAGGGAACCTTGCGCCGGAGGGCTGCGTCATCAAGGTGGCGGGCTACGAACGCACACATCATCGCGGGCCGGCGCGCGTTTTTGATTGTGAAGAAGACGCCATGCGCGCGGTGATGAGCAAGAGCATCAAGGCGGGGGACGTGGTGGTGATTCGCTATGAAGGCCCGCGCGGGGGGCCGGGCATGCGCGAAATGCTGGGCGTGACCGGGGCGCTGGTAGGCGAGGGTCTGGGCGATTCGGTGGCCCTGCTCACCGACGGCCGCTTCAGCGGCGCAACCCACGGCCTGATGGCGGGTCACATCGCGCCGGAAGCGGCGCGCGGAGGGCCCATCGCCGCCGTGGCCGATGGCGATACCGTGGTGTTCGACATCGAAAAGCGCCGCATCGATATGGAAGTCCCCGACGCCGATATTGTGGCGCGTCTGGCGAAGTGGAAGGCCCCCGAGCCGCGTTACAAGCGCGGTGTGTTTTCCAAATACGCGGCGCTGGTTTCCTCCGCGTCGGAAGGCGCGGTCACATTTGTGAAGTCGTGACCGCGGGGGCTGTTCCAACTTTTCCTGGCCAATTGTGCCCGCCAGATGTGGGACGACACTTGCTGAGATAAACTCACGACGGTCATCCTGAACCTCCAGACGCGGGAGGCGCTCGCTGCCTACTGTCTGCTGTCTACTCCCTGCCGCCTGCCACCTACCACGTACCATCTACGGTCTCCGGCTCCTCGCATTTCCTTGCCGCTCTGCCGGGGAATATGCAAAAATATTGAATGATGGAAGGTGCGGCGCGTGAGGGACGGCGCGTGCGCCTTCCCACTGGGGGGACACCGTGCATCCAAGGAGAGTAAGTGCATCCTGACCTTAAAGCCGTCGTCGAGGTCCAGCAACTTGACCAGCATGCTGCGGATTTGACGGTGCAGATCGATTCCCTTCCCGCACAGATTCAAACCCTGCAATCGCAACTCGATGATTTCATCCACACGCACGAAGAACGCAAGAAACGCCTGGCCGCCAATCTAAAGGAGCGCAAGGACCTGGAAGGCGAAATCAAAGTCATCCAGGAGAAAATCACCAAGCATAAAGACCAGCTCTACCAGGTGAAGACCAACGAGCAATACCGGGCAATGCTGAAGGAGATCGAGGGGGAAGAAGGCAATATCCGCACGATCGAGGACCAGCTCCTGGAAAAGATGATCGAGGCGGAAGACATTCAGGCGCACATCCAGGAGGCGGCGGCGCGGTTGGAGGGCGAAAAAGCGCGCGTGGCGGCAGAAATCAAGCGTCTACAGGACGAGCGGCAGAGAGACCTGGATGAGCGCGCGCACTTGCAAGCCCGACGCAAGGAAGTGGCCGCTGTTCTCACCGAATCCGTCCTGGCGCTCTACGAACGCATCCGCACTTATCGCCCGGGCGCGGCGGTGGCGGCGGTCCGCGACGGTCTTTGCACCGCGTGCAACGTTCGCTTGCGGCCCCAGGCGTACAACGAAGTCCGGATCGGCGAAGCCGTGATGACTTGCGAAAACTGTAGCCGCATCCTCTATTACATTGAGCCTCCCGCCGCCGAGCGGGCCGAGGGCGGCGACCAGAGTGCCGTGGTTAGTGGGTAGGGATGGTGAATGGTGAATAGTAAATAGTGGCTAGTGGTTAGTGGTTAGTTGCCAGCCACTTGCCATTCGCCACTTGCCCCTAGGCACTGCTTACCTGCCACTAACCACTAGGCACTATTTACTGGCCACTATTCACTTGTCACGAGGCACTGTCTTTTTCCCATGCCGACCTCACCTGAAATCGTTGCGCACATCGACGGCGGATCGCGCGGCAATCCCGGCCCCGCGGCCTATGGAGTGGTCATTGAAACGGCGCAAGCCCAGCCCGTCGCGGCGTTGGCAAAATTCATCGGAGAAACCACCAACAACTTTGCCGAATACCAGGGGCTGCTGGCAGCCCTGGAGTTCGCCCTGAGCCATGGATATCCGCGTCTGCGCGTGTTGACGGATTCGGAATTAATGGCCCGGCAGATTTCCGGAAGCTACAAAGTCCGCAGCCCTGACCTCAAGCCGTTGCACGACAAGGCCCGGGCGATGATCGCTCGCCTGGAGTCCTTTTCCATTCGGCACGTTTATCGCGAGCAAAACCGCGAAGCCGACCGGCTGGCGAATCAGGCCATGGACAATGCCGAGCGCGGCCTGGCGCCGCACGCACCCCCGCCACGCGCCTTGATGCCACAGGCTTCCAAAACGCCCCCAGCAAAACCTCTGTGTATTTCCGCGACGTTCCAGAATGGCGTCCTTCGTCCACACACGCAGCTTCCGCTGCTTGACGGCGAGGAAGTGGAATTGGAAATTCGCCGGAAAAAATAATCAGGCGGCACGGTGAGAGCTTGCCTCGATCCCACCCCATAGGACGAAAGAGAGGGGACCGGGCGCGATGCTTTGGACGGGGACGGCCGGTTAGGGCGGCGTGCCTGATTTCCTGTATAATAAAATTGCAAGCGGGCGCGGCGTGCCGTCGGGGAAGTGCCGTGGCAATCTAACAGCGAGCTATACTGAATCGGAGTGAGAAATCCAGGGAGAAACCTCTCTATGGCACAGCGAATGGTAAAGTGCGTGAAGCTGAACAAGGAACTTCCCGGCCTTGAGGAGCCTCCCTGGGCCGGAGAACTCGGCCAGCGCATCTACGATACCGTTTCCCAAGAAGCGTGGAACCAGTGGCTCAACTTCTTAAGGATGTTGATCAACGAATATCGCCTGGTGCCTTCGACGAAGGAAGCCCAGGAATTCATTGCCAATCAGATGGAGCAGTTTTTCTTCGGCGAAGGGTCGGCGCATCCACCCGGTTATGTTCCGATCAAATGAGGGTCCTGGTTCATATGGCAAGGGAGCGGAGGGGACTCACCCACGGGTTCCCGCAGACTGACTCCCTGCTTTAGCGGCGTACACGAGGAGCAAACGCACCGTTAGGATAATGCTTGATTCTCCCTGGGCCCCTCGATAACATCGAATTTCCTGATTTAGAGCTTTCCGCAGTGCGCTGCCGCTTCGTCCTGCGGCTCGCCTGCAAGCGATATGTTTCCGGGCTGTTGACTTCAACCTCGTTTTCCAATTTGAAGGAGCCAAATGCGATTCCAGGTATCAACGATCATCAAGATATTAGGAGCGGGAGCTTGCTTGCTCGTCTTTGCCTTTGCGCTTCGGGCTGGGCCGGCGCCCGACAACGCCGGCGATCTCTTCAAACAAAAGTGCTCGATGTGCCATGGCGTCGACGGCAAAGGGTATCCCGCCCTGAAGACTCCTGACTTCACGGATCCCAAGGTGCAGGCCTCGTTGACGGATAAGGAAATCGTGGAGACCATCAAGAACGGGAGAAAGGGCACGGCGATGCCGGCCTTCGCGGACACGCTGAGTGACGAACAGATCCATTCGCTGGTCACTTACATTCGTTCCCTCGACAGCGGCAAGAAAAAGTAACCGCCGGGTCCGGCAGTGGACCTTCACTTTCCGGGCGCTTTTGCCGGGCAGGCGCCGTGTGGCACAACCTCGCGGGGAGTTCCTTACGATTCGCGGCGCGCTATTATTGGTCCTCCAATCACCTCTTGCCAAGCTGGGGAGATGAGGGTAGCATCAATTTCAAGTTCAGGCAGGGAGGTCGGGATAAGCCTAAGAATTGGACGCCTCGCCGGAATGCATCGTAGAGCTTTGTAACGTTGGTAAGCGCTACGGGGAACACGCTGCCCTGGAAAACTTTTCGCTCACGGTGCGACGAGGCGAATTCCTGACGCTTCTGGGCCCGAGCGGAAGCGGCAAAACCACGCTACTGCGCCTGGTGGCGGGATTCGAATTGCCCCAGGATGGACAGATTCTGATTGACGGGCGCGATGCTTTCTCCCTGCCTCCCTACCGTCGCAACGTCAACACCGTCTTTCAACATTACGCGTTGTTCCCCCACCTCACCGTTTTCCGCAACGTTGCCTTCGGCCTGGAACAGAAGAAGCTGACACCGAATGAGATTCGCAGCCGTATCCACGCCATCCTGGAAATGGTGGAGTTGCCGGGCAAAGAGGATCGCTATCCCCATCAACTGAGCGGTGGCGAAAAACAGCGCGTGGCCCTGGCGCGAGCGCTGGTGCTGGAGCCCGCCGTGCTCCTGCTCGATGAGCCGCTCGGCGCCCTCGACCAGAAACTTCGGCAACAGATGCAGGTGGAATTAAAGCGCCTGCGCGCGCGCCTGGGCATTACTTTTATCTTTGTGACCCACGACCAGGAAGAAGCCCTGGTGATGTCCGACCGCGTGGCGGTGATCAACCACGGGCATCTCGAGCAAGTGGGCACGAGCGAAGAAATTTATGAACGCCCGCGAACGCACTTCGTGGCCGACTTCATGGGAGTGGAAAATTTCTTTGAGGTGAATTGCACTGCCCACACCCCGGAGGGCACGCGATTTGAGATGGATGGCGGGCAGGCCCTGTGGGCGTCGAACTCTGCCGACCTTCCCCAAAATTCGCGCGCTACGCTGGCGGTGCGGCCGGAGTGCGTGCGCTTGACGCACTATCCTCCCGCCGCAAATGGCGGCCCGCTGAATCTGCTGGAAGGCGAACTTGTCGAGTCGATCTACGAGGGAGGAAGACGCCGCTGGGCGGTGCGTGTTTCCAGTGGCCAGCGCGTGGTGGTGCGGGACTCCAGCGCCTCGCGCGAATCGCCTCAAACCGGCGAAGAAAAAGTTTATGTCTCGTGGGATGCAGCACGAAGCCTGGTCTATCCGCGCGACGGCACAGGGCGGCGCTGACGCACCTCGAAACATGTAAGCAATACAAAAATTCAGGCCAGCTCAGGAGGCGGGCTGTAAGCGCTAATTCAACGGCTAGACAGGCTCCGGAGAAGCGCTTCCCGGCTGGCATTCTGGGCGAAGCTTTGGAATGCGGCAGCTTGGAGGTAGTCTCAGAACTGGTAAAATCACGGTTTTCAGAACGAATAATCAATGACTTACGCTGTGTAAAAATCTAAAATACCTAGGTTTGAGACAGCCTCCTTGCTGCCGCATTCCTCTCCGGGAGCTTGCTCGCAGGAATTTTCAACTCGAGCACAAATTCCAGGCAGCAAGCTGCCGCACTCCAGAGCTTCGCAGCCCCCACAAAAAAGGAGGGAATGGTTCGCATGGAAAAAGTGGTGAAGTCGGACGCGGAATGGAAGCAGATCCTCACCCCGGAGCAGTACCAAGTAACGCGCCACGGAGGCACCGAGTGTGCTTTCACCGGCCAATTCTGGGATTTTCACGAAGAGGGAGTTTTCCGCTGCGTTTGTTGCGGAGCCGATCTCTTTCCCTCCCAAAAGAAATTCGAATCCGGCACCGGCTGGCCGAGCTTCTGGGACCCGGTGGAGAACCGGAACATCCAACTGAAAACCGACACGAGTTACGGCATGCGGCGCACAGAGGTGCAGTGCGCCCGGTGCGATGCGCACCTTGGGCACGTTTTTGAGGATGGTCCCCCGCCCACACACCTCCGCTATTGCATTAATTCCGTGGCGCTGAAATTTGTGAAGAGCGAATGAGGAGTCTGCTAATGATACAGCCAGCGGAGTTTTCGCTGAAGCCAGGTTCGGTTTTTCTCTGCCGCCACGTCCGGCGGCATCGGGGGTAGCGAATCCAGAAAGGCACGGGAAACCGCGCCGAAGACAGCGAGATGGGCGTCAAGCCGCCCCGGAAAGATATGGGAATGGTCGGGCAGGCAGTTGGGGCAGAACGGAAAATCAAACCGGTAGCGCCCGCGGAGGAAGGCGTCCACGATTGTGTCCACCGGCGGAGGCAGCACGATGAACCAAACACCAAAGGCTTCGGGAAGGTCCTTGTGGAGAACATTGCCCCGCGCCGGACCGCCACAATGCATGCAAATATCGGGAAGTTGCGCCCCCGGCTGCACGACTAGTTTGTGCGAGTCGCGGTAAGCATTACGTGAGGGGCCGCTTGTTACAAGGCATGTGTAGTCAGCGCGTCGCATGACCGGCTCTCCCCGCGGTAATTTAAATCTTGCGGATCAGGGGGTTCCCCCGGCGCGATCGAGCGCGCCCAAATCCTCGAGTTGCTTTTCCAAATCCCTAAGGGCGTTTTGGAGCATTTCGCGGTGGCGCGGGTGCTGACTCGCTTGCATTTGTTGTTGCAGGTGGGTGCGAGCCAGCAGCAGCGTTTCCTTCTTGCGCAGCGCTGCGGCCACTTCCGGGTCCAGGCGCTTCTTGGGAGTCTCCTTCCGCTCCGCCTGCGAGGATTCCATCTGCGACTCAACCGATTTGCTTTCCCAGCCTCTGGCCATAAGTTTCCAAGTTGAGGAACGCCCCGCTCTTCCAGCCTCCCCGGGGCCGGCCGGGCAAAAGCTGTTTGCGGGCCCTCTGAGCATTTTACTCCCACAGAGTGCATTGTGAGTCACAAAGCAGGGTCGTGCCACGGGCCCCTGGGGTTGCAAATGCCCACCGGTTCATCTATTGTCATGCGCGTCATCGCAGTTTTTTCTTTTGGCCGTGGGTGTGACCTGATTGGCAACGCCGGCGGCTGCGCAGCAGGTCGCAGAGCAGGGAGGGGTATGAAAGGCTTAAGGGGAAAACTTCTCGCGGCGATCACCGCCGCTCTCACGCTGGGCCATCCACCAGCTCAGGCGCAAACTTACAATCTGATGCCGCAGCCGGCGGAACTGGCGCCCGGCTCGGGCCGGTTGGTGATTGACGAAGGCTTCCGCGTGGCGCTGGAAGGGTACCAGGAGCCGCGGCTTGAGGCCGCCGCTACCCGCCTGATTCGGCGCCTCTCGCTCGAAACAGGAATTCCCTTCCGCGGCGGGCTGGAAAGCGAACCGGGCAAAGCAACCCTGGTGCTCCATTGCGATCACGCCGGAGAGGCGGTCCAATCGGTGCGGGAAGACGAGTCCTATCAACTTGATGTCACCCCGCAACAGGCTCGCCTGACCGCTGCCACGCCGGTGGGTGTGCTGCGAGGGGTGGAAACTCTTCTCCAGCTTGTCGAGCTCGATGCGCAGGGATTCAGCGCGCCCGCCGTGCGCATCACAGACCGTCCGCGATTTCCCTGGCGCGGCTTGATGATTGATGTGTGCCGTCACTGGATGCCCGAGGAAGTTTTGAAGCGCAATATCGACGGCATGGCCGCCGTAAAGCTCAATGTGCTGCATTTACACCTCACTGACGACCAGGGCTTTCGTATCGAGAGCAAGAAACATCCCAAGCTTCACGAACTGGGCTCGGACGGCCACTACTACACCCAGAGCCAGATGACCGAGCTGATCGCCTACGCACGCGACCGCGGCATCCGCGTCGTCCCGGAGATTGAGATGCCGGGCCACTCCACAAGTTGGTACGTGGGGTATCCGGAACTCGCGAGCGGCCCCGGCCCTTATCAAATCGAGCGCAGGTGGGGCATCTTCGATCCCACCCTGGACCCGACCCGCGAAGAAACCTACACATTTCTCGATAGCCTGATCGGCGAGATCGCCACCCTCTTTCCCGATGAGTACCTCCACGTCGGCGGTGACGAGGTCAACGGCAAGCAGTGGGACACGAACCCCCAGATCGCGGCTTTCAAACAGGCGCACGGGATGAAAGACAACGCCGACCTCCAGCTTCATTTCAATCGTCACCTGCTGCCCATTGTCCGCGAACATGGCAAGAAAATGATTGGATGGGACGAGATTTTTCATCCCGACCTCCCCAGAGATATTGTCGTGCACTCCTGGCGCGGGCCGGAGTCTCTGGCGCAGACGGCGCAACTGGGCTACATGAGCATTCTCTCCAATGGCTATTACCTCGATTTCGCCTTGCCACCCGCAGACTACTACCGAGTCGAGCCTCTGGCCGGCGCCGCTGCGAGGCTCACGCCCGAGCAGGCCTCGCGCATCCTGGGCGGCGAAGCTTGCATATGGAGCGAGCTCGTAACACCGGAAAACGTCGACTCGCGCATCTGGCCCTCCACCGCCGCCATCGCCGAAAGATTCTGGTCTCCGCAGGACGTGAAGGATGTAGATTCCATGTATCGGCGGCTCGAAGTTGTCAGCCGCGAACTCGACTGGGTGGGCGTGACGCATCACTCCAGCTACCCGCTGATGCTCGCCCGCCTGGCAGGGATGCACTCACCGGAGATTCTCGAAACGTTGGCCGACGTGGTCGAGCCCATCAAGCACTATGCACGCGAGAACGCGCGCGAATACACCAGTCTCACGCCGTACAATCGCCTGGTTGACGCCGCGCGACCGGAGAGTGAAAAGGCGCGGATTTTTGCCGGCATGGTAGATCATTGGCGTGAGAATGAGAATGCGGTTCGCCGCCAATTGTTGGTTTGGCGCGATAGCCGGGAGTCTCTGGTGTCTCTCCTGATGAAGTCGGCACTTTTGCACGAGGACGTCCCCTTGGCAGAGGATTTGTCGGCGGTAGCCCGGGCCGGGCTGGAGGCGTTAGACTACCTTGACTCCGGCCATCCCGCCCCTCAAGCCTGGGTGCAGGAGCAGTTCGTGCTGTTGGACTTGGCCGCCAAACCCCACGCGGAACTGTTGCTGATGATCGTGGAGCCTGTGCGCAAGCTCGTCGAGGCGGCGCAGAAAGGTTCAGGGTAGGAGGGTGAGGGAAAACATGTTGCCCTGCGCCTGGGGACGGGAGATGAAATGAGCGGGATCTGCTCCAGGCGGTGGATAGAGTCGATTTGCTTTACGGCAGTGGCATGTTTGATTCTCGTTGCTCCCTCACCCTGTCAGCGGGACAACCAAGTTCCCCTTTGGCCCTTGGCGGCTCCCCTGGCCAAGGGTGCGGGCTCGGACGATACTCCCACGATTCTCCTTTATCTGCCTTCCTCGCATCAGCCCACCCCCGGGATCGTCGTCTGTCCGTCTGGCAGCTATATGTCAATCTTATTGGACCGTGATGGCCGCCAAGTGGCGGAGTGGTTGAACAACCTGGGAATTGCCGCTTTTGTTTTGAAATACCGCGTTGCGCCGAGGTACCACTATCCCGTGCCGCTTCTCGATGCGCAACGCGCGCTGCGCTACGTTCGTTCCAACGCCTCACTTTATAACCTTGTCGAGAATGAGATCGGCATCATGGGCTTTTCCGCCGGAGGGCATCTGGCGGCGATGGCGGCGACACACTTCGACGCGGGCAAAGCCTCTCCCAGCGACGGCATCGAACGGATGAGCTCGCGCCCAGACTTTGTGGTTCTCCTCTATCCCGTGATTACCTGTTCGGAGCCCTTTCTGCACGCGTTGTCATGTGCAAATTTGTTGGGAGACCATCCCGATCCCAGCCTGGCTGCATTAGTTTCAAACGAGAAACACGTGACGCCGAAAACGCCGCCCACGTTTCTTTTCCACACCTACGACGACCCGACGGTCCCCGTGGAAAACAGCTTGGCCTTCTTCGCCGCCTTGCGCAAGGCGGGAGTTCCCGCCGAGCTTCATGTCTACGAGCACGGTCTGCACGGCGTGGGCTTGGCGCTGGATGATCCCGTGTTGTCCACTTGGCCGACACTGTTGGAGAATTGGTTTCGAGTGCGCGGGTTGCTTCCCAGGAATGTGTTGCCGTAGCGGCAGTTCTCACCACGCTTCGACGGTCTTTGGGGCCCTCCGGAGGGGCGTGGCTTCACGGGTTGCGGAAAATGGCTTCCCTGTAGGCGCCCTTCGGCTATCGATGCTCAAGATGACAACGAGGACTCAGAGCAAATCTGGGGGCCGCTGTGGGGGTCAACTCCGCGCGCAAATTAGGGAAATGGCCTTGCTTAGCCCATCTTCGAAAACTTCACGCGTGGGCAGGAGGCTCAGGATGAGAAAGCCTTCGGAGGGAAAATCGTAGAAGTGTCCCGGATGTACCGAGACGCCCTCTTGGGTGAGCAATTCCACCGCCCAATCCTCATCGCTGCGCGTCGAAGGCACCCTCAGAATGGCGTACCAGCCGCCTTCGACTTTGAACCTGCTCACGGGCAGGCCGGGGGTAAGCAGTTCATCGAGCTTGCGCAGATTTACTTGCACCCGCTCGAGAATGTGCGATTGAATGGCGCGCCGGTGCGCGAGCCATTGGGGCGTGGCCAGTGCCACGGGTGCACTAACGGAAAGGTAAGTGTCGGCAATCACCTCGAGGCGCGCTTGTGCCTGACTCCGCAATTCCGGCGGGCCATTCACAACCATCCAGGCAAGCTTCATCTGCGGCAAGGCGGAGATTTTCGACAGCCCGCTCAGCGTGAAGGTGAGAGCCTCCGAGTCTTGAGCGTGGGTTACCACTCGTTCCGCGTCCGCACCATAGCCATAATCGGCAAAGACTTCATCGGCGATGATGGCCGCCCGGTTTTGGTGACAAATCTCGATCATTCGACCCAGTTCGCGCTTTTGAATGTAGGACCCCGTGGGATTGTTGGGGTGGACAACCAGCACGGCGCGCGCGCGTGATTCCCATCGCGAGGCGAGCGCTTCCAAATCCACCTGCCAACCCTCGTCGTAGACCAGGGGGTAGGGAATCACCTCAACATCATTCAAGGCGCCGAGAAAATCGAAAAGGGGATAGCTCGGCTGGGGCGCCAGGATTTTGTCGCCCGGGTTGGCGAGAAGCCGGAACACGAATGAGTAAGCTTCGCTGGTGCTGGTGGTGAGGAAGATTTGGTCAGGATCAAGGTGAACTCCGCGCCCGGAGTAGTACTGCGCCACCGCTTCCCGTGCCGTGCGCATGCCGCGCGGGTCCGGCTGGTACGTAAGCGAACGGGAATTGTGGAGCGGGGCAAGAATCTCTTCCCCGTCGAGCGCGAAGCCGCAACGCGTCGGATTTGATTCCGTCAGGTCCAGGATCGGCAAGCCGCGCGCCCGGCGCTCGCCCAGGAGTTCCGAAAGGCGATTGGGAATTAGCGACCAGTTGGTGCGGGATGAGAACATGACGTTAGTAGCAGGAGTCAGAAGTCAGGAGGCAGAATAAAAACTCCGCAGAGCTTCGCTATGCGTCAACCGCGGTCCTCTTCGAGCTTCGAACTTCTGGCTCCTGACTCCTAGCTCCTAACTTCTGATTTTAAGACCTTGAACAAGCCTTCCAGAGACTCGCGCGTGCTTTCCACTTTGTTGCCGTCCGGGCGGCGGTAATGGGTCTCGAGTGACATTGTCTCGTGGTATCCGTCTTTGACGAGGGCCCGGAACTGGCCCTGCCAATCCACGACGCCGCTGCCTACGGGCATCCAGTGGGCCTTGCCGGTCTTGGGATCGCGCGCGACATCTTTGATGTGCATGTGGCGAAAAAGGCCGCGCACGTGGCTGTACCCGTCGGGGTAGGGAACTTCATTCAATTCCACGCCGTTGGCCGGATCCCAGTTGCCGAGCAGCCAGGGTGAGTTGATATCGCGGAGCATCCGCCCCAATTCCTTCCCCGTGCCGACGTTGCACGAGGGCTCGTTCTCGAGCACCAGCAAGATCTTGTTCTGTTCCGCCCAGGCCGCGGTTTTCTTCAATCGCTTAACGATGTGCGGGTACGCTTTGTCAGGGTCCTCCACGCGCCAGTAACTGAAGATGCGAACCTTCCCGGTGCCGAAAAGCCGCGCCATCTGAAAGGACTTATTCAGCAAATCCTCGGCGTCCTGCTCCGTGAATTGGGCTTTAAAGGTGTCGCGTTTTTCGGAAGGCAGGGCGGGCATTTCCGGCAGATTCCATTTGTAAATCGGCGAGGCGATGTCAGATACGTGGAAGTGATGCTTGTCGATGATCTGTTTGGCGCGCTCGAGCTCCGGCGGGGACATACTCATGATGTTTTTGCCGCCAATGCTGCGCAATTCGACGTAGGAGAGCGAGTAGCTGGCTATAAACTCCAAAGCTTGATCCAGATCCTGAGAGATTTCATCATTGATGATCCCCAGCTTGGACGGCACGGTTTCATTCCCGGGCGCCGCCGCGCCGAGTGTAACTCCCGCGCCCAAGCCGCCCATTGCCCAACAGAACTCTCTTCGTGTCCATCGGTTCGTCATGCCATGCCCCTTTCGGCACGCCGCGTGCCGCTTCCAAGAATTTCCAGCAAGTTGTCGATCGCTAGCTGTCAGTGTTTCGCAGTGCCGCCAGCCGTCCGAAGCTGATGGGAGTAATTATGGCAGACTAGGTTACAGGAGTTCGTCGCGCGGTTGTAGGAGATTGGAACCGCGCCGCTCGGGGCGACGACGTTGGCATCAAAATTCACCAAACTGTCGCCAGAAATGGTGCCCGATTGTGCGCCCATCCCGTGGGCCGTATGGCATACCGAGCACGAGAATCCGTCCTGCTTAACGTGGCGGGCGTGTTCGCTGAAGCTGGTGTTATTCAGGATCTGGGTGAGATCGTGGCACTTGGCACACAAAGCATAGGGGCTGCCGCTCGGGCCGCCTTCGGCGCTTAGGATCGGGTTGGGGAACAGATTCGTAACGGGCTTGCCCGGAAGCGGCGCCTGACTGAACTCATACCGGCGCTCCATGATGTGCGCAAAAATTGATCCATGCGGTCCGCTGGGTCCGCTGCCACCGAATTCTCGATTGTCGTCGCTATTGTGGCAGTCGGTGCACAGGATGCGGGTGCCCATGCTGCGCCCGAGCGTCCTGCCATCAAGATTCAGCATGTTCGCACGGAGGCTGGGTTGCGGAAACACGCTGCTGCGATCATGGAACACCGGATGACTTGAGGTGGCAAAAGTGCTGAATTCCGGAATAACATTCAGACGGTCGCTAGCGGCAACCACGCGTAAGGGTAAATAGCCGAAATTGACGCTCGTTTTCTTGCCTGTGCTCGTGCCATGGCAGCGCAAACAATTCTCATATTGGTTGACGGCCGGACTGGCCACGGTTTTCCCGTCCGTGGCACTGATCCCCCTAACCATAGTCTGTGAAAGACGGATGGTGGGCGCAGCGGGAAAGGAAGTGACCCGATTGGTCGAGTGCGGATTATGGCAGTCGACGCAGGTAACATGGAGGTTTTGATTCAACAACACGGCCTCATTGGCGTGGTGGGGCGTGTTCCCCACCGAAAACGCATGACCATATTTAGGCGCCACCATTTCGGCAAGAACATTGGAGACGGCAGGAGAGATATTCGAGCTGCCGTTGTGGCAGTTGAGGCAGGTCTGGTCGTCAACCCCGCGCAGCAGCGAGTTCTGCCCCTGGGCGTTATGCTCAACGTGGCACGACGAACAACCATTCTTGGCCACGGTGGGGTAAGGCCCCAGGGATGCCGGCCGCGAGCTCGTGGTAGCCCGGCTGGCAACGCCAGAGTTGGCGGCAAGAGATATCTGGGGCGCCACCTTGTTGGTCGCGGTCGAGTGGATGCCCGTCGTCCACCCTGCCAGCGGATTGGTATTGCTCGCTGCTGCCCTGGCGGTAAGCTGGGACCCCACAGCGCCCGTCACGTTTTGGCTAGCGGTAAGGGGGTTGGTCATATCCAGCGGCGACACGGTGGGGGTCGGATTGTGGCAGGCAAGGCAGAGCGCGCTGTTGGTGTTGCTGATCACAAGGAACTCCGCGGACGGGTCGATGTTCTGCACGTGAGGATTGTGGCAGCTTGTGCATTCGACATTTCCGTTGATGAGCCGCACCTTCCCAGTGGGATCGGCCGTAGAGGGCGGCTTGGCGGTCAAGGACGAAACCAAGTCAGGTGAAGACTTCAAGGGAAGGATGAAGCTCACCGGATGCGTCGTGGAGAGGTTGGTGCCAAATACGTCCGCTGAATTCATCTGCCCACTCATCGGAACCTGCCCGTAAGGGACCAGCGCGCCCGGCGACCCTGCCACCGTGCCATCATGGCAACTGAGGCATAGGGTGCTGTCCGTGCCCAGGGTCGGTGAGGGGTTGGGAATGTTTACCAGTGTCGTACTGGTGTAAACCGTGTAGGACTGGACGCTGGAGAGCTTCTGGTCCCAGAGCGGAGTTTGGGCGGTGCCGGGGGTGCCATTCAAGCCGGAGTGCACAGCATGGCAATAATAGCAGGAACCTGAGACAGTCCCCTTGATCGGCGAGGTACCCCCCGGCGACAGGTTATGCGAGCCGATTACATCTGTCGGCGGCGCCTGGATCGGTCCTGGCAGTTGCGCCCGCGCGGCGCCGGCGAACCCCAGAAGAGCCAGCACCAAGACGCCAAAACACAGCGCTGACAGGTCGGCAGGTCGGCAGGTGGGCAGATAGGGAAATACCCACTGCCCATCTGCCCATCTGCCTATCTGCCTGCATTGTCTCTTGGTGCTGATCATTGTTTCCCCAGCGCAAAGTACTGAAAAACCTGAACGCGACGATGGCAGGAGTCGACCACAAACACGCGGTCGTTGCGATCGATAAACAAACCGGTGGGCAACTGAAATTCTCCGAACCCCGTGCCCCTCTGCCCGAAGTAATAGAGCAGCCGTCCTTGACGGTCGAAGACCTGCACCAACCCACTCAACCCTTCCACCGCGTAAAGGTGCCCCTCGGAATCTCTACCGATTCCCTTCGGCCGAAACATATACCCCAAACCGTCCCCCATCTGCCCGACGGCATATTCGAACTTTCCGGAACGATCCAGAACCTGCACCCGGAAGTTCATGGCGTCAACGACGAGCAGGTCCTGGCCATCCAGCCGCAATTCGGTGGGGAAATTGAATTGTCCTTCGCTCGCGCCGCGCGCGCCGATCTTCTGCACGACATTGCCCTGCATATCGAGCACCCAGATCTGGTTGCGCAAGGTGTCGGTTACGTAGATCCGCTGGGCAGGGGAATCAACCGCGATGCCGGTGGCCCGCTTGAAATACCCTTCCCCCTTGATGCTCCCGATAACCCGCCGAAATTTTCCATTGGCATCGAAGCAGAAGATTTTGCCCGAGTACGAATCGGTCACGTAGATGTTGTCGTCGGCATCCACGTCGACGCATTGGGGCGAAGACAACCCATCGACGTCTTTGAGGCGGGAAATGAACTTGTATTTGTGCTGGGTGAAATCAAAGATGTGAATGCCGCCCGCGCCGGGGTCGGTCACGATGATGCGATTTTGGGAATCGGTCACCACGCTGTAAGGGGCGATGAGGGCGTGGTACTCGGGTTCGCCCGCCACGACGTCGAGCAGGCGACCCCAGAAGCGAGACTTGTTTTTGACTTCTCGCTCGGAGTTGACGCTGCCTTCGTACAAGAGCTTGCGTCCGCCCGTAAGCTCCAGTTCGGGCAGGGTCACGGGTCCTGCCGGTTGCGATTTCGACCGCGCCGCCGCGCCGCCGGGAAGCAGCAGGAGGCACAGTAGGCAGCAGGCAGTCAGCAGATGGGCAGATAGGCAAATGGGGAATAATTCCCTTCTGGCCACTTGTCCACTGCCCGCTGCCTGCCTTTCGCCTGCCGATTTGCCCTTCTTTCCATCTGTCCACCTGCCGATCCGCTCACTCAAAAGAAATTGAACCATCTCGTGACCCCCACGTAGAACGATCCTACCATCGTCGGCGGGGTTCCGGAAACGCTGAATCCCTGGACTAACCTGCTGTACCCTGCAACCAAGCTCACTTTTCGAAGGTAGTAGGTCATGAAAACATTCAGGTTTTCATTATTATTGTTCGAGTTCGTCGCACTACTCTGGGTGTCGCTGAGGGCCTTGGCGAAGCTGGCGGACAGTGTCAGCCCGCGGGTCGGGTGCGCGCCCAAGCCCGCCGAGAATGATTTGCCGTTATAGAACACCACGGCGGCCGGATTGATGGCGGGCAGGGGAACCGAAGTGGTCACCAAGCCCGTAGAGGTCAAAAGCGCATTGCCGCTGGACTCCGAGAAGGCGCCACTGATGCTGTACTGGGCCACGGAAAGCGAGGTTGAGTAGCTTTGGCTGGAATTGGCGGAGTTGGGCTGGTCCGTCAACAAGCTCTTCGTGCCGCTTGCGTAAGCCCCCCAATACGACCGGCGACCGATCCTGCGGCCCAGGCTGGCGGAATAGTTATAGCCCGAGGTCGTGTATGCGATCAGCACGGTTTGGGTGTCCTGCGAGTAGCTGAAGCCGCCCCCCATGGTCCAACGATGGATTTGATGCGTGTAGTTGACGGAGCCGTTCAGGCCCAGCAGACTCTGGTGGTTGGTATCGATCGACGTCCGGGTCACCCCCAACACGCCATTGAAGGAACCGCCCAGCAGCGTATTGAAATAAGTTGCCGTCCCGTTGTAGGAGTCGGACGCGAGCGAGATTCCCAGGTAGGTTTGTTGTTGGCGTTCCAAGAACGCATTCAGATCCAGGTGCTGCGCCGGCATCTCGTAATTGGCATAGCCCGTCAGGCTTAGATCATGTGACGACGGTTGTCCCTCGTTCTGCGGCACACTGACCCCGGAAGTCAGGAGCGTGTTATAAAGCGTCCCCTCCAGGTTATCGGTGTAATAGGTGCTCCCCCCCACATTCAAGTGCGTCCGCGGAGCGAAACTGATCCCGCCGCTCAACGTGTCCATACTGGTGTTGTAACTCTCGCCGGAGGTGGTGTCGCCCACATCGGTGCTGATGTTCAGGTGGCTGGCGGCTGCGGAAATGCTTCCATTCCATGGCAATTTGTGTCCGACGCCGAAGGAAAACGAATCGACGCCGGAATTGGAGTTTTGCGCTGGTTCGCCCGTGAGAAACTCCGGCGTGAGTGTCTGCAAAGCGCTGTGCTGATAACCACCGTTCAGGGTGAAACCTGCAACTTCATAGCCCGACCTGACCGAAAACAGGTCAGAGTGCAGCGTCCCTTGCGCATTGGTCCCGTAGATGGAATAGGCGTTGTTCGAATTCGAGAAACTGAAATCTAGACTGGGTAAATCATTTAGGTGAACGCCCCAATTGACGGCCAGCACATCGTTGTCCCCATGCGTGGTGTAATTGGCCAAGCCTGGAACATTAAAATTCCCGCTGCTGTTGAAGGACGTAGAATAGCTGATCGAGCCGGGAAAATGGCTGCCGCCGAAGATCTGGGTGCTGGCGTTCACGCCGCTGCTGGCGGTAAGCGACTGGGAAGTGGAGTTGTCTCTCGATTGGTTGTAAAAGGGTTGAATATCAAAGGAGAGAAAACTCGGATTATAGTAGGAGCCGGACAGGTCGGCGGCGCCGCCGAAGACGACGCTGTGGTCGGAAGCGAAGAAGTTCGTATAGACGTCACTGTAGCCGGCCGAGACCGTACCGTTCAGATTCAGGCTGGTCTCGCCGTGCGTTACCTGCGCCGACGCGCGCGGGGCAAGTGTCAGGACGAACAGAGCGAGAATAGCGACATTTTTGCTCACGGCTTGTGACTTTCTGCACGTTTTCTTCCAAAGGCTAGGTAGTGGGTCACTTTGATTTATTGTAGCGCCCCCGGAGCCTGTCCTAACGCAGGAAGGGACCAGGATTGTTTAAATTGCGTTCAATTGGGCGGGTGTTGACCAATCGCTCTGTCGTGTGTTGTCATGAACACAACGCCAAAACTAAGAATTCTTCCTCCCTCTCCCCCAAGGGGCGAGGATTGTAAATTCAAATCAAAATCACCCTCTCCTCAATCGAGGCGTAGGGGCACGCCATGGCGTGCCCTTACCGCTACGCCTTCTCGATCTTGGCCGTCTTGCTCAGCTTCGTGGCAAGTGCGAAACGAAGTTGCTCGGTCTTTTGTTTTGTCAGTTGGTCGCGCAGCGTCTCCTTAATTGTTTCGAACTTCTGCATGCC
>Ga0326728_10007001_pt1 | contig 29684 bp, 27 predicted proteins | sample MB3enrmetagenome_FD_207602 | JGI IMG/M metagenome (GOLD analysis project Ga0326728, IMG submission 207602) | Lab enriched peat soil microbial communities from McLean, Ithaca, NY, United States - MB31MN | ecosystem: Environmental > Terrestrial > Soil > Wetlands > Peat | place: USA: New York... | reverse complement strand
TCCCATACGGTGCCCGTCTCTACACCCGGGACTCCGCAATTTGCCCACAAAACGCCCCGCGGCGGCCCCTCCCGAAACTGCAAGCGGAGTTTTGAAACGGCCTCCCGGGGAGAAGGCAGGGGAAACATTATGACAGGGTCCCGATCTGATCGGGATAAACTCCCCCCGCCGCCACGAGACCCAGCAATCGGCAATCATCAATCGACAATCGGCAATTCCGTTACATCCCTTTTTCCGCGATTGCCGGCGTAGCGCTGACCTTTAGGTCGGCACGTGCTGACGTAGCGCCGACCTTGAGGTCGGCACGTGCTGAACTAAAGTTCAGCGCTACAAAATGGCGGGGCAAACTCACCGCGGCAGCTACTCCTCCCCATCGCGCGGCCCACACCTCCTCGCCATAGTGCGACCCACACTCCCCCGCATCGTTATCGGCAGGTGGGATGACGAGGATGAAGAAATCTCGGAGCGGGAATGAAGTGCGGGGAGCCGATGCTGTGGGCGGGGTGCAAGCAATCAACGAAGTAACCCCTCATCCCCACGACCAGCAAAACGTGGGGCCCCGGCCCCGCATGGTTAAAAGCTGTGACAAGTGGCCCGCCGCGGCGGGACTAGCGACAGCCAAGGCACATGAGCGGAAAGACGGGAGAGTTGCCATCCCCAAAGCGGGCGAGTACCCATCCCCAAGGCGGGCAGGATGCCCGCGCTCCGACCCGCGCGTGACACTCCCCCGCTTCGTTATCGGCCAATTCGATCAGGAAGATGAAAAGATTCATCCCGCCCACCGGCGGCCATTGCCGCAATAGCATGTTCAGGTGGCGGGGTCCCAATAGGATCGGGATAAATTCCCCCGCCGCTACGAGACCCTGCCATCGACAATCCGTCAGCGGGACGGACCTTCGGTCGGCAATCATCAATCGACAATCGGCAATCGACAATCGGCAATCGGCAATCGGCAATCGGCAATCGGCAATTCAGGTTACAGCCCTTTTTCTGCTAATTCGAAGGCGCGGAGGACGGCGCGGGCCTTGTTCATGCTTTCTTCGTATTCGCGGGCGGGGACGGAGTCGGCCCTAGCAAGAAGTTCATAGCCCATAGTTTATAGTTCACAGTGAGAAATCAAGAGCGCATGGTCGGACTACTATCGACTATCGACTATCAACTATAGACTTCATCACAATCCATTTTCCGCAAGTTCGAAAGCGCGCAGGACGGCGCGGGCCTTGTTCATGCTCTCTTCGTATTCGCGGGCGGGGACGGAGTCGGCCACGATGCCGGCGCCGGCTTGCAGGTAGGCGATTTTATCTTTGATTAATACCGTGCGGATGACGATGCAGGAGTTGAGATTACCGGAAAAATCGAGATAGAGCACCGCGCCGCCGTAGAGGCCGCGGCGGGTGGGCTCCAACTCGTCGATGATTTCCATGGCGCGGACCTTGGGGGCTCCGGTCAGCGTGCCGGCGGGGAAGCAGGCGGCGAGCGCGGCGTAAGTGTCGGCGTCCGGGCGCAATTGCCCGGTGATCTGCGAAACCAGGTGCATGACGTGGGAATAGCGCTCGACGAACATGATGTCTGTGGGGCGCACGCTGGAGAACTCCGAGACCCGGCCCACATCGTTGCGGCCCAGGTCCACCAGCATGATGTGCTCGGCGCATTCCTTGGAGTCTGACCGCAGTTCCTCTTCCAGGCGCTTGTCCTCTTCCTCCGACTTGCCGCGCGGGCGCGTGCCGGCGATGGGCCGGTACTCCACCTTGCGGCCTGCTACCTTCACCAGCATTTCCGGCGATGAACCCAGCACGGTGGAATCCCCCGCGCGCAGGTAATACATGTAGGGCGAGGGATTGACGACGCGCAAGGCGCGGTAAACGTCGAAGGCGGGAACGCGCACGGGCACTTCCATGCGCTGCGAGAGCACGACCTGAAAAATGTCTCCGGCGCGGATGTATTCCTTGGAGCGCTCCACCATCTGCTCGTAGCGCGCCCGCGGCATGTTGGGACGCACGCGCAACGCTCCCTGCGGCTTGTGCAGGCGCGGCAGCTTGAGCGGGCGGCGCAAACGGCTCTCCAAAAGGTCAAGGTGGCGGCACGCCGCATCGTATTTGGCCCGCAAACTTCCCTTGTCCTCTTCCGTCAGCACATTCGAGATCAGAAAAAGGCGGTGCTGTACGTGGTCAAAAGCCAGCACGTTGGAAAAATACATGAAGACGGCATCGTCCAAATCGACGTCGGGGGGAACGCGCGGGGGCAGACGCTCCAGCATGCGCACAGCTTCATAAGAGAGATAACCCACGGCGCCGGCAGTGAAGGGCGGCAGGCCGGGAATCTCCACCGATTGGTAGCGCGCACCCACACGGCGCAGGAATTCGAAAACGTTGCCGGTTTCCTCTTGTAGCGGCGGTCTCCGACCGCCGGAACGTCGATCGGAGAGCGACGCTACGGCTTCGCCCCGCCGCACGGTGATGCGGTCACCTCGGCAGGAAACGATTTGAAAAGGATCGACGCCAAAAAACGTGTAGCGGCCTACGCGCTCGCCGCCCTCGACGCTTTCCAGCAGGAAACTGTGCGGATGCGAGTTCGCGTCGCGCCCATGCTGCGGCGAAAGACTCAGAAACGCGGAAACGGGGCTCAGCAGGTCGGCAACAATGGTGCGATACACAGGCACTACGTTGCCTTGGCGAGCCAGGCGCTTGAATTCGGCGAAGTTGGGAAGTGAGTTCGTCATGGGATTAAGAATAAGTCAAAAGGCAAAATGCAAAGGTCAAAATGTCAACAAAATACCGCTGGACGGACAAATTGGCCATCCTGGACAATGGAAGAATCTCATCGCCATTTGCCCTTAATGGTGGGCATTCGCCCTTTAACCATAGTGCTTCCCAGGGTGACCTTGATTTTTGACCTCTACAGCAACTCTTGCGCTATGACTTTTGCACTTTGCCTTTTGCCTTGCTTTTACATTCTGGGCGCACCCCGCTCCAAAAAACTATCCTCACCCCGCATGGCCCAGCGCGGAACGCACGGCTTGTTCCATCAAGGCGCGAGGAGCGGCGAGGCCGGTCCAGATTTCGAACTGCCGCGCCCCCTGCGCGACCAACATTTCCAGGCCGGAAATCGTGGTCAGTCCGCGCCCGCGCGCTTCGTTCAGGAAACGTGTGTCGGGCGGGTAATACACCATGTCGAAGACCACGCGCACGCGCAGGCGCGCCAGGTCGATGGGGGCGCTGTCCACCTGCGGGAACATTCCCACGGGGGTAGCGTTAATGACCGCATCCGCTTCCAGGCTTTCGGCGCTGTCCCAGAGCACAACTTGTGCTCCAACTCCACGTGCCAGGGCGCGCCCTATCAATTCGCGCCGCGCCACAATGACCACCTCAGCGCCTTCCGCGCGCACCGCATAGGCTGCGGCTCGCGCCGCGCCGCCGTCGCCGAGAATCAAAATCCTGCTGCCCGCCAAGCGCAAACGCTTGCTGAGAACCTCCACCACGGCGGCGGCATCGGTGTTCCATCCCAGCCAGCGGCCCCGTCGCACGGCGACGGTGTTACACGCGCCGATGCGCTGCGCCAGCGGATCCGCCCAGTCGAGGGCGCGCAGGATGGAGCGCTTGAAAGGCATGGTCACGGCGAATCCTTGCATCTCCAACCCGCGCGCAAATGTCAGGAAGTCCGCCAGCCGGCTGGTTTGGCAAGGCAGGAAAACCGCGTTCACGCGCTTGGCCTGAAAGGCCGCGTTCTGCATGGCGGGCGAAAGGGAAATGGAAACGTGCGAACCCACCACTCCGTAGAGCTTCGTGCGGCTCTCCAGGCGCTCCACCCGGTAAACCGAGCGCATGACTTCCGCCGGAATTCGCCCCTCCGCGGCAGGGGAATGGTTGAGGGGCGCCGCGTAAGTGAACGCCGATCCCCACAATCGGGAGAGCAGCCGCGAGGGGATTCCCGATGGACCCATGGCCAGCGCCACCAAGCGCGGGTTGCGCCGCCGATGGGCTTGGAGCAGCTGGCGAATTCTCAGGTTGTCGCGCAGACCCCGCGCCTGCGTCGCGATCTTGATCACCCGCACCGGCAATCGCACCAAGCGGCGATAAACCGCCGCCAGCGCGGAAGTCTTTTGAAAGTCGTGGTAGGAAACGATAACCTTGGCAGGCCGGAGCTCCCGCAGCAGCGCCACGCCGCCCTTTTGCACCGATTCAACCTCGATGTCAACCCACTGGCAACCCGCACGCACCGCGGCGGTCAGAATTTTCGCCTGATCCGCCAGCGTCCCCTGCATCATCCCTCCCACCGCCGCCATGCGGCACGTGGCAATGGTCTGGGGAAAGTGCAGGCGCGCGAGCATCTGGTGAAGCCGCGATTCAAACTGCGCGAAGTCTTGGAGGTAATCGAGGCGCAGCTCATAGCCGACGGGCACACCGGACACGCGGACGGCAAGCGCTTCCATCGCGCTCAGGGTGGGCGCTGCCAATCTTACATAAATGTGCGGCGAACTCGACTTGGCCAAAATCAGGTCCTCAGCTTGGGAAAATTCCGCGACTCAAACGATTGAATATAAAGGTTTTGGTGGGGGAAATGCAAGAGATTTGCCGCGCACATTGGGTTGGGGCTGAGCAGAAAACCTACTTCCGTCCCGCACAACTCCTGTAACCCACTACAATTAAAGGGCTAAGTTTTCAGATGCGGAAAGATGAAAAGTACCCTGATACACTTTCATGGTCGGACTCAAAATGCCCGGCCAGATGTGTTGCCATTGACAACACCCAAGCTCAACTCTCCGCTGGCGACGGTCAAACTGCAGTCGAGCGGCCGTGCCTGGCCGGCGATTTGAACCCTCTCGTGGTTCGCTCAATTCACCCGGCTGGGCGGCTCGGCGCCCGGCGGTGGCGGTGGCGGAACCATCAGGCCGAGACCTTGCAGAAGCAGGACGGTGCGCTGGGCGGCGCCTCGCCAGATGAGCTGACAACCTTCTCCCTGGCAATTCTGCACGTAAACGTCTCCGCCCGAGTACTCCAAGCTGCAACTCTTGAACTTGCAATTCACGTAGACGCCATCGTCCAAAATCACGTGCTCATTCTCGAAAACTTTGTTCTCGTGTCGGTTCATAGGTTCACTCAGGCCGCACGCCGGAAGGGGAAATCCGGTCTCTCCCCACGCCGCCCATATGGGCGGGGGGAACCGGCGCTCGGCTCACCTGCAGGGAGCGCCTTGCTGAGGCTACCATCCACGTTACGCGGATGCAAGCACGCTAATCGGGTGATGGGAAGATCGGGTAATCGGGAGATCGGGTGATCGCATAAACAAGGAACAGCACACGTCAACGTTGCTCCTTGGTCACCCGATCACCGGATCTCCCGATTATTAGGCCCCGGCGCCCATCGATTTCGTCAGGATGTTGGTTGCGGGAGTGGCTGCCCGGCGCGGGCGCAGAAGGGAATCCACGCCCGCCTTCAAGCGCGTCAGGGCGGCGGAATGGAGCTGCGAAACGCGCGATTCGTCCACTTTCAGGCAATCGGCAATCTCCTTCATGGTCAAATCCCGTTCATAGTAGAGGGTGATGATTTGGCGCTCGCGCTCCCGCAAGTGGGAAAGGGCGCGGCACAGGATATCGTGCCGCTCGCGGTGGTAGCACAGTTCGAAGGGATTGGCGTCGTCGTCGGCCAAGAGGGTCGGCTCAGCAGAACACCGTTTGGTGGTCGGACCCGCCGAGAGGGTGCGCGCGCCAAAGTCGAATCCCACGCTCTGGATTTCATTCAATTCGCGGTACCACTGTGCCAAGTTCATTCCCAGCGCCTCGGCGATTTCCTCGTCCGTTACGCGGCGGCCGAGCTTAACTTCAAGTTCGCGATAGAGCTTCTGGATTCTCTTGTTCTTGCGCCGTAAGTCGCGGGAGGCTGGATCGGTGCTGCGCAGGCCGTCCAAAATGGCTCCGCGAACGCGGTGGCGAGCGTAGCTTTCCAGCTTCACCCGCTTGGTGATGTCAAACTTGCTGACGGCATCAACCAATCCCAGCACCCCGTTGGCAATCAGGTCATCCACTTCCACGTGAGCGGGCAGGTGTTGGCGCATCTTAAAGGCCATGCGCTTTACCAAGGGAAGCATTTCGATCAGCAGCCGCTGCCTCTCCTGAATCTGCTGCGCTTCGGTTCGAGCCCGAGGGCGGATGCCGGCAGGCGTCAAGGGCCGGCGCGAAATCAGTTGGCGGCGGACGGCGGGCGCCACTGCGGCGTTGTTCACTTGCTGGTAAGTGGGAATCGATTGAGTTGCCATGAGAACCTCGCTCACTCTTGAATGTCCATCAACCGACGGACAGCGCCTTTTGACCTGGGGCTTGCCTTCCGGCGGCCGCAGGCAACACTTCACCCGCGGCGTGGAGCCTGCGGCTTCACGCATCCTTCGCCGCCTTTGGCCCTTGGGGTCCTTGCGCTGTCCTTAGAAATTGCAAAGAATGGGCCAATCTTTAGGGGCGCGGGGGCGGAGAGAAAATACCCAAAAACTAGCCTCCCGAAAGGAGCAAGGAGAGGCGATTGAAGCCCGCGAAGATGACGCCCGGAGAAGGCGAGAGTGCTCCCCTTGGTATGGCGTTATGGCCACGCAACCTACTTATTATCAGATGCTTGTAGATGTCCTTTACTGTGAGCGAGGATGGATGGGGCAGGAATTGGAGGCGGCGCGCGGAGGGTGCAGGAGTCCGGACAAAAACGTGAGGGGGTTTGAATTTTTTTTGTCAGGTTTACCCGATCTGGCATTCGGGGCTCGTCATCTTGTTCCAAAACGGGAGAACGCCGGCCGCGCCGGCGCCGCAGCGCCCACCTCGGCATCAATCCCGGGATTGTTGCATCCTCCCTCAAGCCCAAAACCAAATCAGCCGATAGTTGATGGTGAGTGAGGCAGTATGAACCGCGAGAGGGTCAGCGAGCGCCATGCGCTCACGCGCCTCCAGCCTTCATCTCTCTCCGAGCGTCGGTAGCAGGATGCAGTGGGTTGAACGCCGGGTCCGGAACGGAATCTGAAACCGCTCCAGACCGGTTCAGAGCCCGAGGCAAACGTACAATCTGCAACGAGGACAGACAGGAGGATAGCGGCTGTTTTGCCCGAGGAATTCGGCCTTCTCTACCTTTTCCCGAATTGGCACGTGAGTTCTTGTTTGGAATCCCCTTCCGTGGTCACGGGCTGCCTCTGGTTCGAGATGCGGTGGTCTGAATAGGGCCGGCGGGTTTGAAGCATGAGTCGGGGAAGGGAAATCGGCGGGCGAGCTGTTGCGCCTCTGTGGGTCTGACCCGGGCTGCTTACAGCGGGCTTGGAAGGGCGGGGCGGAGCGGAGCTTGTCTCGATGCAATTTATCGGGACTCCCGCCGTTAACGATCCTTTCTTCTCCTCACGCGCGATCAAGACTGTTCCCGTGTCCAAGCCCTGACCAGTTCCGGTGCAGGGGAGCGGCGCAGCGCGGCGGAGCTTCAGCCAAACGTGTAGGCGCCAGCAGCCCTAGGCTTGGGCCGAACGGTCGTCCACCATTAAGATTGGCGGACCTCGAGGCCCGACGACCCTTAAGCGATACGTGTAGGGGCCAGCGTTCAGCAGCCGACGAGTGGCCTCGGGCCGAACGGTCGTCCACCCTTAAGATCGGCGGACCTTGAGGCGAGTCGACCCCTACGAATGGCGCGAGAAGTCTTGCTGAAAAAACGAGAATCCTCGATGTGGCAGTGCAAGGCTGGGGACGAACAGAGGGTGGAAGCCGCGGTTTCGGCGGGGCTACTGATGGCCAGCATCGGGACAGGTTGCGCGCCGGCCTTCTGGCAACCCCGGCAAGGCGTTCTAACGTGGTGAGGGATCCGCGCTGAAGTCTGGCGTGAGGGTGTTTTCCAGACGTTTTTGCGGCTCGGTGGTAGGAAGGATCGTTATGGCAGAGGTGAAACAAACCGCCAAACCCCGGAAGCCGGGCGCCGCGCCAGACCGTGAGGGCGTGCGGGGACTTGGCTCCGGCCAGGCCGGGCAGATCCCCACGGACCTGCACTTGTCGAGCCGGTCGACGCTTACGGATATGGCCCCCGGCGACATCGTGTTCCTTGACGACTTCGCCTACCTGAGGGAGTCTTTCACCCCCAATTTCGTCGCCGTGCTGGCTTGCCCCTTATGCGGATCGCCGGGCCTGATCACCTCGGGCCAATACTCCGGAGGAGCGCCGATTGTCTGCGCCTCCAAGGTCTGCTCCGGCCTGTTCCGCATCGTCGGTGAAGCCCAAATCGTCTCCCTGCCTTTAAGCTGAGCCAGGGGACTCGGGACACGGGATACGGGACTCGGAGAGAAGAATCGGGTCATCGGGTCATCGGGCCATCGGGTCATCGAGCCATCGGGTCATCGAGCCATTTTGGCTTTTCGAGCGAGACAATCCGAAATCGGTAATCCTGCCTGTCACCCATCACGCGCCACTTGTCACTGCTCTTAGTTGCCCACCGGCATGTCGGTCGAGCCGGCGGAGGTCGTAGTATTCTCGCGGGTCACTCCTGATTCATCGGTGTAGTAATATTGGGTCCCTGTGGAACTGCTGACGGGATTGGCGGTGAAGCTGTAGTTGTCGATGTGTCCGCTGCCGTCAGCGGCGCCGGGCGAATACGTGAAGTCGTATCCGCTCTTGACCCCGGCGGCCAAGGCGTTGTCAATCAGACCCGCCGCGGCCGAAGACGGGTTGTCACTGGAAGTTGCCGGGGCAGCGAGAGACAGCATATCACTGCTGTATCCCATGCCATACGTGGTGGTGTAGGTAGTCTCTGCGATGTTCAGAGTGTGCAAGGACGCCACGGCCGAAGACTGATTGGCCGCAATACGTGAGCGGAGAAGGTTGGGAATGGCAATGGCGACAATTGTGAGGATAACCGCCACGACGATCAACAGCTCGACGAGCGAGAAGCCTTTGGAGTTCTTGTTCATTCAATCCTCCTCTGGCAATTGCGAGTTACCAAGTGGGAATTCCTGGCAATCGCGGATTGCCGTAATCACCTTCCGGCAGACTGACTTGACATGCGCCGCAAGAGAATACGCCGATCCTCCCGCCATTTTACTGAGCCGCCACTGGCACCAATCCCTCAACGATCAACGCGGTGAGCACTTCCTGGATTCGCTCCCCCCTCTTTGGGTGGGGATTGCGCACGCTGATAATATAGGCTGATTTCTTAAGGCGTCAATGACACCAAAGTACCGCCCCCGGCCCCTCTCCCCCAAGGGGGCGAGGGAGTAATTTCAACCCTCCCCTCGCCCCCTTGGGGGAGAGGGGCCGGGGGTGAGGGGGTTCTCGAATAATCAACGAACTTCTAACTCAAGACACCGGCAGGGCGCTGAAAAAGTGCTTGGAGCGCTGCCGTAGCGCCGGCTTCCAGCCGGCAACTCCTTTAGGTCCGTCAAAGGCCGGCAGGATGCCGGCGCTACGGAGGGCGGCGCGGCGACTTCGGCGGGCGAAGGCCCGTGTCCCGAATCCCGTGTCACGGGTGTGGAGTCTCGAATGCCGTTGGGTTTGAGTTGCTATTTTCCGGGGGCTGGAATCATCAAGGTGACGTCGCGATCCAGGCGCATACCCACCAGCGAGCCTGCCGCCAGAGAAGCCTGTCTACCCTTGGGGAGAAAGAGCGCCGTCATGATGCCCACGACTCCCAGGCCGATGCCGGGCCCTATGCCGCCCACCGCGCCCACCAAAGCGGGAGCCACAATGAGCGCGCCCTGCACTTTGCGATTGGGGCCTTTGCCTTTCAGTTCGCCTTCCGGCCCCACGTTCGGGTCGCTGCCGCTTTCACTGGAGAACACTTCGGTCAAGGAACCCAAAATCGCCACCTTCTGGCCGTTGGGAAGTTCCACGGTGTCGAAGACGATGGTGAGAAATCCGCCCTTGCCCTTGTGCGCCGCAGCCCGGGATTCGCCCACGTGGCCATCGATGCGCACGCCCTTGGGGAGCACGTCGCGGTCCTCGACGGCCACCGGGTCAATCAACGTGCACATGATGCGGTCGCCCGCTTTGGAGGTGTCGGAGCTGAGTGTGGTGTGCAACTGGAGCTTGAATTCGGTGCCTTCCGGGACCGTGATCTCGTCGATATTGGGATTAGCTTCCTGCGCAAAGAGGGGCGCCATCATGCTGCCCAGGAGCGAGCAGGCTGTTACTAATGCCAAGATTTTTGCCTTCATCCCTTATCCCCCAAGCGCTCACCCACCGCCCTGCGAGACCAGACGGCGGAAGCGGAATCCATCATTTCATCATCAAAAGGCCAATCCAGTCAAAGACAAAATCAACCACGGACCCAAAGGCCTTGGTCTGTTCGATGCAAAATCCGTCTGGGAGTTTGGATGGGCCGATAATATGCGCCGGAAGTATGGCGAGGGGGCCGGTGGCGCCACCGCCCAAGACCGCGTAGCGCGGATGCCCTTTGGGGTCCGCGGTTCCTCTCTGCGCCTTCATGGCAACTCAATGTTTGAGCCTGCGCGACGCGCCTTGGAGTGCGGGAGCAGCAGCTACCGCCTTCCGCCTTTGCCTCATACTGCAATCGCGCCACCAGCCAAAACGAGAAAGGCGGTTGCTGCTGCGACCGCACTCCAGGGCCGGCTGCGACGCGCCACTCCGGCTCTCCGCACCCAAACGCGTAGCGGAATTACTCGCGGGTCTCCGCGTGGTGGCGGACGTCAACGCCTTCCACCAGGAAGAGAACATCCTCGGCGATGTTGGTGGCGTGGTCGGCAAGGCGTTCCAGATTGCGCGCCACAAACATGAGGTTGATACCCTGGCGAACGGTTTTGGGGTCGCGTTCCATGTAGCCGATCAGTTCCTCATAAATCGCGTCGCGCAACTCATCTACGGCGTCGTCAGAAACCAGCACGGTGCGGGCAAGCTCGGCGTCGCGTTTCACAAAAGCATCCAGGCTCTTGCGAATCATCAACTGGACGCGGCTGGCCATGGCAGGGATATCAATGAGAGGCTTGATTAGAGGCTCATTAATCAAGGAAAGCGCCCGCTCGACGATGTTGACCGCCAAATCTCCCATACGCTCGAGGTCATTATTGATCTTAATGGCGGAGGTCAGCAGGCGCAGATCGGTCGCCATGGGCTGCTGGAGAGCCAGCAACTGCGTGGCCAGGTCGTCGATCTCGATCTCCATGCGGTTGATTTCTGCCTCGTTCTGAAGGACCTTTTGCGCCTGCTGGGGATCTTTTTCCGACAGGGAGAGAACGCTGCGGTAAACGGAGTCCTCCACCAACGCGCTCATCTCTAGCAAGCGGCTTCGCAAGTAGTCCAATTCCTCAACAAAGTGGCGCAATGGTGAAATCCCCCCCTTTTGAGAATCGGGCCATTTGATCATCGGATCATTGAACCATCTAAGAACTGTCCGTGGTCAGTTGTCCGTCGTCAGTGGCTTCTATCTTTCAATGTCTTCGTGCCATTTGCCACGGACTACGGACAACGGACAGGTTCCCAATGACCCGATGACCCGATGGCCCGATGAACCGATTCTACGTCTCTACCCGAACCTGCCGGTAATGTAATCTTCCGTCTCTTTGCGTGCCGGAGTCTTAAAGATGACCGCCGTCTTATTGAACTCAATCAAGCGGCCCATCAGGAAGAAGCCCGTATGGTCGGCCACGCGCGCCGCCTGCTGCATATTATGCGTCACAATCACCATGGTACAGGTATCTTTCAAGTTGAAGAGCAATTCCTCGATTTTCGCCGTGGCGATGGGATCCAGGGCCGAGCACGGTTCATCGAGCAGCAGGACTTCCGGCTCCACGGCCAAGGCGCGGGCGATGCACAAGCGCTGTTGCTGGCCTCCCGAAAGCGCGTAAGCGGACTTGTGGAGTTGGTCCTTGACTTCATCCCAAAGCGCGGCTCGCCGCAGGCTCTTCTCCACAGCATCAGCCATGGCGCCATGGCTTCCCATGCCATTAATGGACAGGCCGTAGGCGATGTTCTCAAAAATGGATTTGGGGAAGGGGTTGGGTTTTTGGAACACCATTCCCACTCTTCGCCGCAAGCCCACCACGTCGAGGGAGAAGATGTCTTCCCCATCCAGCAGCACCTCACCCTCGGGGCGCGCCTGCGGCACGGTTTCATACATACGATTAAGAATCCGCAGGAAGGTTGTCTTGCCGCAGCCGGAAGGACCGATGAGCGCGGTGATGCGCCGAGTGGGAACCTGCAAGCTCACGGAGTGCAGCGCTTGCTTTCCCCCATAATAGAAATCCACTCCGGTCGCGAGCATCTTGATTTCGGCCGGCCAGGGAGGCACGGCTCCTGCCGCGCGCTCCGTGGGGCGGGATTCTTCCGACGTCTTCATGACCATAGTCGATACACTCGATGCAGAATTCAAGGCTCATATCCCCGCAGGGGCCATGCCATGTTGCACCCCTAGCCCGGATTATTCATGAAAAAGATAAGCAGAGGGCAGACTTAAGAATATCTCACACAGAGTTCACGGAGTATTTCATTCTTGGAGTTACCCAACCACTTAAACACAGGGGGCACGGAGAAGATGCCCGGGACTCTCCGTGGTCTCTGTGCCGTATCTCCGTGTCCTCTGTGCGAAATTCCTTATCTCCCTCCATCGCTCCGAGGAATTCATGAATAATCCGGGCTAGGCACGGCGAAAAGATAATCCCCGAGAAAAAACCAGGCGGGCCCCAATATTTGCGACCAAGACCAACACTAAGAGGACCAGTCCCGCCGCCCAGGCTTGCCGGTGCCAATCGTCGTAAGGAGAAATCGCATAGTCATAGATCATCACCGGCAGTGAGGCGATGGGCTGATTCCAGCCGGAGCTCCAGAAGCGATTCCCCAGCGCGGTGAAAAGCAGGGGAGCGGTTTCGCCGGCTACCCGCGCCAGCGTCAGCATGATGCCGGTCACGATTCCGCGCATGGCCGCCGGCATCACCACCGTCGCCACGGTCTTCCACTTGCTCGCCCCCAAGGCCAAGGCGCCTTCCCGCAGCACCAGCGGAACCGCGCGCAGGGACTCCTCCGTCGTGCGCACAGCGATGGGGATCATCATCACCCCCAGCGCCATGCCCCCCGCGAAGGCCGAGAAATGCCGCATGGGGAGAACGATGATCGTGTAGGCAAAGATTCCCATGACAATGGATGGTACACCGTTCAGCAAGTCCGTGATGTAGCGCACCACGAAAGAAAAAGTCATGCCGCCGAATTCCGCCAGGTACACGCCTCCCAGCAAGCCGATGGGGATGCCCACCAGGGAAGCCAGCAGCAGCAGCTTGCCACTGCCTACGATGGCATTGGCCATCCCCCCGCCCGATTCGCCCACGGGCGCCGGGAGATTGGTAAAGAATGCCCAGTTCAGCGACTTGCCGCCATACCACAACAGATAACCCAGAATGAAAAAGAGGACGGAAACCGTGAAAAGGGCGCAGATGCCCGTCAGGCTGAGCATGACCACATTCACGGATTTTCGCCAAATGGTGCGAATTGACATAAGTACAGTGGCCCGTTCACCTCTCCCCTCGCCCTCGGGGGAGATGGTGCAAATTCAACTTCCCCCTCGCCCCCTCGGGGGAGAGGGGGCGGGGGTGAGTGGGTTCTCTAATAATCAAAGCACTTCTGACTCAGGACACTCTCTCCTATCCTTGTGCCGCCCCCTTTTGCGTGGTAGCAATAATCACCAAGCGCGCCACCCCGTTGATCAGAATGGTCAGCAAAAACAGGACAAGACCCAACTCGATCAAGGCTTGCAAGTACAAATCACCCGTGGCTTCGGTGAACTCGTTGGCGACGACGGCGGCAATCGAATAGGCCGGGGCAAAGAGCGAGGCGCTGATTTTGGGATCATTCCCGATCACCATGGTCACCGCCATGGTCTCCCCCAGAGCGCGCGCCAAAGCCAGGAAAATCGAGGCCATAATTCCCACCCGCGCGAAAGGAACCACCACCTGCCACGTGGATTCCCACTTGGTGGCTCCCAGCGCCAGCGCCGCCTCGCGCTGCTCCACCGGCACCGCCAACAACACTTCCCGCGAAACGGAGATGATGAAGGGCACTATCATGATGGCCAGGACGACTCCCCCCGCCAACATGCTGACGCCGTAAATCGGTCCCTTGAAGAGAGGGAGAAATCCCAAAGTGGTCTTGAGAAACGGCATCACCACGGTACGCAACACCGGAACCAGGATAAAGATTCCCAGGAGGCCGTAAATAACGCTGGGAATCGCCGCCAGGAGCTCGATGACAAAGGTCAGGTAGTTGGAAATCCGCGTGGGGGCAAGCTCGGAAAGGAAGATGGCGGCGCCTACCCCCAGAGGCACAGCCACCAGAAGCGCCAGAGCAGAAGAAACCACCGTGCCATAAATGAACGGCAAAGCGCCGAAATCCCCGCTCACCGGGTCCCAGGTTCTCCCCAGGAAGAACTCGAATCCAAACTTGTGACGGGGTAGAGCGCAATTGATGTAGAGCTGGTAAACCAGCATCACGGTCACGACTATAATGCTGGACGCCGCCAGCCAGGTGATCAGGTGAGCAGCCTCATCTCCGTGCCGCAATTGTCGAATAAACTGCCGCGCGCGCCGGGAAAAGCGCGCACGGTCAGGCGCTGTTGGAGCGTTTGTCATGCTAGTTGTTTGCGTAATGGCCTGCAGTTCTCGTCCTTGGGGATGCCGATGCTGACCTTCAGGTCAGCACGTGCCGATGTAGCGCTGACCTTCAGGTCAGCACGTGCCGACCTAAAGGTCGGCGCCACATTTCCTCCCCACTAATCGATTTGCGCAATGGCCTTCAGTTCCCGCGCCACCACGTCCTTGGGAAGCTTTGCGTACGACAAGCCTTCCGCGTCATTCTGCCCGTCGATTAGCATCCAATGGAGAAAGTCCTTGATGGCGGTTTTTTTGGCCGGATCGTCAATCTTGGACGGAATCAACAGATAAGTGAAGCTGCATATCGGGTAGGCCGCCTTTCCCGAAGGGTCGGTGATGGACACGCGGAAGTCAGCCGGAATCTTCTTCGCTTCACTGGCCGCCGCAGCCGTCACGCCGGCGAGATTGGCTTTTACGAAAAATCCCGACGAATTCTTTACCCGGCCGTAGGAGAGATTGTTCTGAATGGCGTATATCAGTTCCACATAGCCGATCGCGCCGGTGGTTTGCCGGATCAGCCCCGCGACGCCCTCATTGCCTTTGCCACCCAAGCCCACGGGCCAATTCACCGACTTGTTGCGCCCAACCTTCGTTTCCCATTCCTTGCTGACCTTGGAAAGATAGTCTGTCCAGACAAAGGATGTGCCGCTGCCGTCGGACCGGTGCACAACCACAATGTCGGCCTCGGGCAACTTCACGCCCTTGTTGAGGCTGGCCAGAGCCGGGTCATTCCATTTCGTAATCTTACCCATGAAAATGTCCGAGAGGACTGGTCCGGTGAAGTTGAGTTCCTCATTGATACCCTGAATGTTGTAAGTTGGCACCACCGCTCCCAAAACCGTGGGGAAGTGCAGCACCGGCACCTTGTTCTGGTGCATTTCGTCGTCCGACATGGGGGGGTCGGAAGCGCCAAAATCCACCGTTCCGGCTTGCAGTTGGCGGATCCCCCCGCCGGAACCGATGGAGTTGTAGTTGATCTGAATATCGGGGTGAAGCCGGTTGTATTCGGTAAACCACTTCGAGTAAATGGGATAAGGAAAAGTGGCCCCTGCCGCATTGAGGAGGAGGGGAGAAGGCGCGGGCGCTGCCGAGGGGGATTCGACAAATGCACATACCCCCAGAACAACTAACACTGCGCCTAAAGCAATACTGGTAATTGAAGTTTTGTGTTTCATTTATAATTCCTCCGTCGTTAGTTTTGCGGGTGCGTGTTACGGCGGAATGAAGACATGGTTATTCCTAGATTTAAGTCCTTAACAGATACCAATTCTTGGACATGAATGTTACAGAAACATTAAGCTCCCATTGCACAAGCATAAAGGGGATGGGAGGAGCAGAGGCGGCGGAAGAGGGGTATGGACAATTAGTCCGACACACCTTCATGCATTCCTCAGGACCTCTGGGGACTTCTGGAATATTGCGGATAAGGCAGGGCCTTCGCGGGCGGCCGCCTTCCCGATGTCCGCGCGTCCATTCGGATGCATCATCACGATGTCATCGGTCAGCAAGGTCATGAGGCGGTCCACGTCGCGAGCTCGCAGCGCGGCGAGCCAGGCATTCTTGGCAGCGTCAATCTCGGCTTCAGAATTCCCCACTTCGCGCATAAAGGTTTGTCCGCCTTTCACGGTTGAATGACGGAGGCGTGAGATGCGACCGCCTGCCATTGTTGTTTTCGCCTCACAAAAACATCTGTAAATCGAAGGTTGGCGCTGAAGCGCTTTCCTGCATACAACCCTTCGGAAACGCTCCGCCCTGTGACGACCGCTGTGTTGCCGAACAGACGTACCTTAACCTCGTCGATTTTCTGAGAGGTGACTTTGAGCGTGCCGGACTGAAAGGCATCATGCATCACTTGTTCCTTGGTCTGAGCCTGTCCCAGGGCATTGGTCACACTCCAATCGGGAGCGAGAATGCGATCGATAATCTCCTTGTCCCCCTTGGGCCAAGCCATGGCCAGCTCGCTCTCGATCTGTACGAGTTCCGCCTCGGCCGTCGTGTTCGGCCGGCTGGCTGGGTTCGCCCCGATCGACCCGGTGGAAGCAATCACAATTAGGGCAATGAGCGCGGAGAATCTCATAACCAATCTCCTGAGGCGGTGCATATGTCTTCGCGAACACGATTATATACGACCATTCGCACGGGGAAAAACTGCCCCGAAGCCTCGGGGCGCTACGCTGCTCCGACTTGCACAAGATTCCCACCCCTGTTAGATTCGCGTTGAATTCCGAAGCTCAGGAAAATAGATGGGCACATTCATCGCTCGGAGTGACTGGATAGGTGGCGTGCGCTTGGACTTTCGCTCTCACCGCAATTTCCTGTCTTTGCCAACCGCCTGTAAACACTCCGCATGCCTGGAAAAGGAAAACGTATGAATCGGGTCCCTTGCGGGCGCCGCCGGGTGGCCGTGCTCTTGCTTCCCCTGGCCGTCGTCGCGGCGCTGGCGGCACAAACCACCCTATTTCAGTTCAGCCCGCCCACGCGCGCGCAACAGCTTGCTGCCATCGGCCCCACACAGACTTTGTCGCCCACGCTGCAGCGCGCACTCGATCCTGGTGACGGTTTTCCGCCCCTGCCGAAGCCGGGAGACCTCGATTGGCTGGCGAACCACGAGGAAGCAGGGCAGACCTTCGCGCAGTTCCTCGATTCGCAGCCTCGTCGCCCTAGCGCGCGGCGGAAGAAGCTCTATTTACAGCCGCTCGGCAGCTTTCCGCAAGGCAAAGGGGTGTCGCTGGCGGAGCTTCGCCGCTTCACTTCGGCGTACTTCATGATGGACGTCTCCCTGCTGCCGCCCCTCGATCTGTCTCAGAGCCACATCACCACGCGCCCAAGTCCCCAAACGCACCAACCGCAAATGCTCACCGGCGACGTCCTGAATCTGCTCTATCGCCGGCTGCCGCCAGACGCCTTCGCGATGCTCGGCATCACCATGACCGACCTCTACCCGGGCCCCGACTGGAATTATGTTTTTGGCCAAACGGCCATACGTTCGGGGGTGGGCGTATACAGCTTTGCCCGCTACGGCGCGGAGTTTTACGGCCAGGCTCCCACTGCCGCCTCGCGGCAACTGCTGCTGCGCCGTAGTTGCAAAATCATTGCCCACGAAGCCGGCCACATGTTCGGCCTCCAGCACTGTACGTATTTCCGCTGCGTCATGAACGGATGCAATCATATCGGCGAACTCGACGGCTCGGCGCTGCACGTGTGCCCGGTGGATTTGCGCAAGCTCCAGTGGAGCGTGGGCTTTGAGGTATTGGAACGTTACCGCCGCCTGCGCGATTTCTACCGCCAAGCCGGCTTGAACGATGAAGCCGCGTGGGTCGAGAAACGCCTGAGCTTCATCGCGGCCGAGAGCCCACCCAACAAAACCCATTGAGGCACGGCGTAGAGCAAGGGCCGCCCTGACAAAAGCAAGGTGGCACAGAGCGCCGCCAGTCCTGATGGGCGCCTTCACAAAAAACACGGCATTCGCCGATCCACCCCACGTGTCTTGCTCATCTCAATGCATATCTGAGTTCGCTGACGTCTTTGGGCCAGGGGCGGTCGACGAGGCGAGCCAAGGGGTCGGGATTGGTTGTTCCCCTCAGGTAGCGGTCGAAGAAGGCGACCGCGTAATCACTAATGAGCGACTGGTAGGACCTATCCAAGTTAGTCCAAGCGAGGTGCCCGGCGCCCGCCACGTCCAGAAAATACTTGGGAGCCGAGGTGACATCGTACGCACCTCCCGGCCGCCGGATGGAAGGGCTGATTCCTATGTCGAGCGTCCCGCCCTGGTACATGACCGGGACATCGAGATGACCCAAGTCCCCCTTCTTGAGGAAAGGAGCGCAATAGGGGGACACAGCCAAAACCGCCTTTACGCGCCGATCCTTCCAGGAAGGCCATGCTCCCGCCAGAGCCAGAACCGTATATCCCCCCAAGGAATGGCCGGCAAGACCGATGCGGCTGGAATCAACCGGCACACCTTGAAATGACTTGTCTTTGAGAATTGCATCCAACATGGCTTCCAGGTCGGCCCTGCGATCGCGGTAGGTCGCCTCGCTCCAGGCGTCGGGATTGTGGAAGGGCTCCTCTGACCGCAGGGTGGAGAGTTTTTCAAAAAGTCGCCCTTCGTGACTCGGGCCGCACGCCGCATCGTGATGGTCAGGGGCCAGGACGAAATACCCCGCTTCCGCCAAAGCTTCGGTCAAGAAAACGGTTTGAGTGCTACAACCCGCAAAGCCGTGCGAAAACAGGATGAGCGGAAAGCCGTCCTTTGCCGCCGTCCCTGCGGGCTTCCAAATTGCCACGCGCCGGCCTGCAATGGTGATCTCGGTGACGGGGTGAGTGGTGCGGCCAACCCATACCAGGAACTGATGCAACGCCACAGAAGCGAGGACAAGAACCACGAGGACCGCTAAAAGCGTCAGCCCCAGTTTCTTCATCACGTGCCCTCCTATTGAACCGCCGGTGGCTGCGAACGACACCCGAAGACCCCTTGGCGAAGCGGCGCTCGATTATGGGGGTGAAGGCGAAGGCGCCTTCGCGAGCGGGTGGCCTCGACGTCGCCCCATGGAAAGTCCGCCAATTCTGATGGTGGACCACCAGTTTTGATCGCGGGCTATTCTAATGCCGAAACCCCCATGGCCATCGCGCGCCATCAATCTGCATGGGGCACGCCACCGCCGCCTGGTCCGAGGAACCGTTGTAGCTCGCCCCACGCATTATTCATCATGCTGGCGGGAATTGAGAAGACAGTGTTCTCCCGTCAGGACAGGGCGCAGGCAGCGAGCCCACTTGAATTCCTACCGCCACGTCAGCGTAGTTACCGAATCGCCGGGCAGGGAAGCATCGGCCACTATTCCGGGCCCCGCCACCTGCATGCTCCTTTCAGGGCTGGGATTCGTGGCGATGAGTACTCGTTGACCCTCCGGAGTTTCAAAGGCCACATGGTAGACATCGGCTGGGCCTCGCGCGGAGTCGAACCGCCGGGCGCCACGGGGAATCGAGCGGGAGAAGTGGCTCATCGCCCAGAAGTGGCCACTGCGAGTAAGCTCCCTTGTCTGCGAGTTGATGGTAACCGTGCCGCCACAAATGAATCGACCGACGTTGGGTCTGCCCTTTTCATCAACCGCCAGGTTCCAACCGATGATCGGGCGGCACCAATTGCGAAGGATGCCGGTGAAGGTCTTACCCCAGTTGCACCAATCCGCCGAGTAGTCTTTCGCCGACAGGTCCGGACCACCTTCTGTCCAGATCATTTCCGCATCAGGATGGGCCTCATGGACTTTGGTCACCATCTCCGGGGAGCCGACGAATCCGTGCCAGGCGATGGAATTGCAAAAGTCGCGAAGTCCGCGGTCGTCCAGGCAGCAAATGGCGCGTCCCCACAAGTTGTAATTGTGATCCAGAAGCCAGATTTTGGTCTCGACTCCATTCTTGCGGAGCACTGGGCCCAAGTGATCACGCACAAAGGAAATCTCATATTCCTGCGGCCAGGCACAAGCCGGCATCGTTCCATCTTGCCCCGTACCCACCTCGTTCTGTGAAGTCACGGCGTCGATCCGCACCCCTTCGGCCTCGTAGGCCTGGAGGAATGTGAGGAAATAGTTTGCGTAAGCCGGCATGGTGCTCTGGTGCATACACCCACCGAGCATGGAGCCGTTGGGCTTCACCCATCCCGGGGGACTCCACGGGGACGCCAGCAGAAAAAGGTTGGGGTTACCTGAGTCAACCGAATACCCCTCATTCATGATTTCAGCCAACTCCATTCGTTTCAATGACATCCTGCGTTGGCGAGGATAAGTGCCTTTTTATCTTGAACATCCAAGCTGAGAGGGAAATTTGACCCAAGTCAGTTTTCTCGCCTGTTTGTTATCATCAATATCCTGGGATATTCCTTCATTCTGGCATGGTTTTTTCTTCCCCTTTCATAGCCTATATCGAGTTTTGATAACCGCCTTGCTTTCAAGGGCTTGATTTTTTGTGTTGACCATAAAAATTGCCTTGTTCTTTCGATAACTGGCTATATTTTCATAGATATCCTGGGTTCCCGGCGTCGCTTTCCGCGATGGCTCATCCCGGGCGACGCGAAGCCGCCCGGCCCGGGGGAGTGGCGGGGCCACGGCGGAGCGCTCCGTTGGTCTTGCGGGCGGCAATTTTCTTCCGGGTCATCCTGGTTTTTTCCGCCGTCCGCGCCCTGCCAACCTCCCTGCGGGTGGGGATGAGGCGCCTGCGACCGCAAATAGTAGCCTCGTGCCAAACCTTGCGTGTACACAACATAGCCTCGGTTTAAGAGTATAGGATATAGGCTACCATGTCAAGCGATGATGTGCGCAGGGGGGAACGCGGCGGGCGGGCGCAGGGCGAGCGCGGCCGAGCCACAGCCCAAAGTGTCTTGTGGGCCGGAGTTCGACGTGAGCGCCCTTCCTGCCGGCGAAGCCGGCCTGGGAGTGAGGCGGCAGCAGCAACCGTCTTTGTGGTCCGCGTCTTCTTCGCCTCGCAATGGACGGGTCAAACCGGTACGGCGCGGAAGCAAGTCAAGAGACGCGGACCCCGATCAGATGGGGGCGGTCGCTACGGGCTCCTAGAATGGCACGTTTCGCAAGACATCCTTATCTTTATTTGCCCGCTACCATTCTCTCCATTTCTGGATGTTGGCGTCAGTCGCAGGGGCGTCCGGGGACAAGGGAGGATTTACCACCATTTCGGACAGAGCAGTCATAAGACCTTTTTGCAGCTTTTCTCCGAAGTAATGCAGTGTCTTATCTGGAGCAGAGTACCTGTCCTTGGGGAATGTGTTCAAGCCGAGCGAGTGCAAGAGGACCTCGAAAGATTCTCTGCTGGAAACATAATGGAGTTTCTCGATCGCGTCGCGATAAATCGCCGACTCATCCAGCTCCTTCACAATTCTGTCGAACTGTTCCTGATCCCCCGGTTTGGCAAGAATGGTCTGAGCGTTACCACGGACGGACCCGGCTGGAGGTGTTGGCCAATCCTTGTCTCCGAGTCTTGGATTCCCCACGCGCGCCAGTTTCTGGAGTGCGGGGACACTGTCTTTTCCCAGGAGCAGAAAGAGTTCTCGTGGGGCTTCCACAAAGCCCCATTCGCCGAGCCGTTCAAGGCAGCGCGATTTTGGGTCGGGCATGCTTTCGGCAACGGAAGTGACCCACGGTGGCTTTGTTGATTTCCACCATGTGTCCTCTTTACTTAAATGGTCGGGATCGGTGAAAAATCCTTGAATATGTGGCGGATCATCCACCATGGCAGGGATGTTGCCGAGAATAACAGCAGCAGCAACAGTCCAAATCGTCTGAGCAAAGCGATATGAGCTGGACTATGTTTCATAAATACCTTTCTGCCCGGAAGGCACGTCCCTCAGGGGCTAACGCCCGCATTGTCCCAGGGCCAAAACGACACGGCTAGTTGGCCGGGTTGGCCTGGTTTAGCTGGAACCACGCGGGCGAACCAATATGTATGTTGCCTTTGTCACCATGGCACCACATCAGGGGCTTGCTTTGGTCGGTTGCGTCGCTATCGCCATCCGCGTAATCAATAAAAGGGTCGGAATGAGCCGTCACTTCCCACAAGCCCCTTGGAAAATCGGCGACGCCAAAAAACCAGGGGCGACGCCAGCCTGCCCTGGCTACACTTTCAGTTTGCGAAGGTAGGGGACGCTGGCCTGCATCAAGTCCCAATCCATTTCCACGAAGTAATTCTTAATGCCGCCGGTCTTGGCCGCGGTGAAGAGTTTCTTCCAGTCGATGGAGCCCATTCCCATGGGCACGATTTTCTTCTCCGCCGTTGACCAATCCACAAGGTGGAGTGAGATAAAGCGTCCCGGATACTTGGTAAGGAAGGTGGCGGCTTCGTAACCGAGGCTGATTACGGCAACTTGAAATTGCATTTTAACCAGCTTCGGATCCAACTCCTTCATCAATTGGTCGTAGATGAGCACGCCGTCGATTTCCTTGAACTCGAAGTCGTGATTGTGGAAACCAAGCTGCAGATCTGCTTTTTGCGTCTGTTCGCCGAGCTTGTTCAGCTCGTCGGCGGCCTGCATCCATTCAGCCATGGTGGCGTCATGCCGCAGGGCGAACGTCGAGACGATCATTTGTTTCAGGCCCAGCTCATGGGCATAGGCGATTCTGTCGTCCAGACTCTCCTTGAGTTCGCGGAACTGAAAGTGGCAACTCTCGCATCCCAGTCCCGCCCCCTTGATCATGTCGCGGATTTCTGCGGCTTTCATCTTCACCAGAGAACCAAAGCCGTATTTCTCGTAGCCGGGCGGCGAGCACATCTCGATCATCCGGAATCCCCCGCCCGCAATCTGCCGCAAAGTGCCCGGAAAATCTCTGGCGATCGACTCCCGGACCGGAAAGGTTTGACACCCGATGGGCATTCCCAGCGGGTTAGCTTCGAGGTCCATCGCGGCAACGGCGATGCCCATGGCGCTTCCATAAAGAAACTGTCTTCTTGAGATTGTTGGCATTTCATTTCTCCCCTCGGCAGCAGTGCAGTTATTAGTAGTGGCGGTCTCTGGCCGCCGGAATCGATGAAATCAAAAGACCGCGGTCAGAGACTGCCGTTGCAGCAAGCCGCAATCCTACCTTCCGTCAAATGGATTGCGGATCCCAGCCCTTGCGGTATTCGCGGGCCAAATACTTGTTGGCTTCAGCGACATTCGTGATTTTCCTGCTTTCGGCGTCGTAAAGGAGTTTCCGGCCCGTGCGCAAAGCTATGGCGTACAGGTTGACGGCTTCGGAAATCGGGCCTGCGTTCAAAAAGCTCGAGGGTGATTGCGGTCCGCCCCGGGTAGCATCCATCCATTGGCGCATGCTCGGCGCAACCTCAATCTGTCCGGGTGGCCGCCCGGCAGGCGCTGGCGGAGCCGGATGACCGTGCATCCTTTTTTCCGGAATCAGCCGCGGGTGATCAAGGGTAAAGCCCGCAAGGATCTTACCCTTGCGGCCGACAAACATCATGCCCTCGGCGGCAAATTCTTTCTTGTCTATTTCCAGTTCGGGGGGCGTGGGTGGCCGCATCCCACCGTCGTACCAGATTACCTCCACCGCCGGCCAGTGCCCGCGTGCCGGATACTTGAAGCGGACGGCGCTGGCGGTGGGGAAAGAAAAGTCATTCTTCACTCTGGCCGGGACGCTGTCCTTGAATTCACAGGTGTGACTTAGCATCGGGTCGACGCTGGTCGGTGATCCCAACTCCAAGGCGTTGAAGACCGTCCACAGACTGTAATGGCCCATATCCGCCATGCACCCGCCTCCGAAGTCATACCATCCGCGAAACACCATGTGCGTATAATTCGGATGATAGGGGCGGTCGGCCTCCGGACCCAGCCACAAGTCCCAATCAAAGCCTTCCGGGACAGGTGGCGTATCCGTGGGCAAAGTCGTGTACTGCGGCCACACCGGACGATTCGTCCAATTGTGGACTTCACGGAGAGTACCGATGGCGCCGCCATTGATCCAGGCCATGATCTGCTTCATCGATCCGTTGCTCTCCCACGGCATGAAATGCGTGGCCACGCCTTTCTCGCGAGCGGTGTCGATCACCAACCGGGCTTCCTCCAAGCGATTGGAGAGGGGCTTGTGCATGATCACATGCTTGCCCTTCTTCATGGCGGCGATACTGATGACCCCGTGAAGATGGTCCGGGGTCATAATCTTGACCGCGTCCACGTCCTTCTCTTTGTCCAGCAACTCTCGAAAGTCCGCATAGGAAGAGCAGCCCTTGAAAGTGCCGCCCGGCCGTTGGGCGGCATAGTAGGTCTCGACAACGTCTTTGCCGACGTCCCGGCCTCCCGGAATAACCCCCTCGCTGCCTGCTCTCCAGTCCGGCTTCCCCAGCGTTTTGCGAATGGCGTTGAGAAGGCCAGTCCTTGACCAGTCCCGATACCCCGCGGCGTCTTTCGAGGGGTCGCAAACCGAAACAATCTGGATTTCCGGAATGGTGAGCAAACGCAGCATCTCACTCAGGCCCTCAGTGCCCGTGCCGATGTGAGCCAAAGTGATTTTGTCACTGGGCGCGATAATCCCAGGCCCACCCAATACATGTCTTGGAACGATAGTAAACCCAGCAGATGCCGCGGCCGTTCCGAGAAACTTGCGACGATTCATTACCGATGTCATTTTCCCACCTCGAAGTGGATGCCGACTACCAACCCATTTGTGCTCCCCCTGCGACCAGCTTTCAAATATGCTCTCAGGGGTCGCGGCGGATCATACTGCGTGGTCGCAACCAAAGCAAGCCTGCGGGCCGCGAAGCTCTTTGACGCGAAGGCGAGGATGGCGAGATTCAGTCCGGCCATAGTTTGGCCATATTTGAGGCTCATCATGGACAGGATATCAGCAAGCCTGTCAACTAATTCCTTTCTCACTGTGCGGGGGTGGCGGAACTGGTAGACGCAAGGGACTTGAAGGTATCAATCGGTCTTCACCATGTGGGCGAGCCTGCAGAGTCGGCGCCCTCCAACCGGCTCCGTGGTTACAGGTCTTGACTACGCCCTCCAGGGGCGCTGCCGCTCCTGCAATTCCGCCAGAACCTTCTTGGCAATCGTCACGTCCTCGGCAACCTGGAAATCAAACATGCCAGCGCAGATGAAATCGGCGCCTCCCTGGAAGGCGAACCGAAAGCCCTTCTCCGGTGGGATGGCCCCGGCGGCCATGACCTTGAAAGCAATCCAGGGCCGCTGGAAGCCCGCCATCACTTCGCGCGTCACCTCCGGCTTGATATCCCACATGTTGTCGTGGTTGGTGGAGCTCCGCTTGTCGACGTTGAACTCAACTCGCTGTTCGCGCGGCGTCGCCGACCAGTAATCCTCGGAGTGGAACGTCTTCATGAAGAAATCGGGTTCGAGGCGGGCCTTCATGCAGGATCGAGGAGTCTCCACCGAGTGCGCGCCCAAGCCGCAAGGCAGTCCCGACTGCTTCATCAGCTCCAGGGCTTCGCCGAGCTCTTCGACGAGCCCCCGATCGACGAAGGCGTCACAAATCGCGCCTTGGATGTACAGCGCGTGGGGCTCGCGGTCCAGCACTTCCTTCAGATTTTCTTTCATGTCGGGGAGGCGGATTTCGTATTGATACTTTTTGGGGTGAACCTCGGAGATCCACTGGATCTTGCCGCCGCGCTCCTTCCGGTAGCGCTTCATTATTCGCACCGGCTTCTCAAAGGGATCGGACAGCACCGTATTAATGCCCTGCTCCTCGCAGAGTTGCCAGGTGCTCAGCACGCGCTCGTCCGTCTGGTATTCATTCATCAAGCGATTCACGTAGTTCAGGTCGCGGCAATGCGCGTAGCCGCTCACCTGGTTGCAGCCCAGAAACAGTCGGGTGACCTGAAGGTTTCCGAGCTTCCCCGCGGGGAAACCTTGGTGAGTCTCCTGAGGAAGTGCGGCGGCTGGATGCGCCGCAGAAGCCGCGGCAGCCGTTCGTGCCGCCGCGGAGGCGGCGAGTGCTCCTCCCAAGGTGGCGAAGGCAGAATCCTTAAGGAATTCGCGACGATTCCGATGGTCAGACATAGGAAGCCTCCCAGCGCCATGGGCGCGGCGAATGAGTTTTACTCAAGAGTAATCCACGCGAGTTCGCAGCTTACCCGGAATTTCCATTATGGGCTTTCCGCGCGACCGATAGAGTACACCTGACCACCGCTGAACGCAACTGTCAGTCGGGTTTGAACTGCCAGGTGCTTCCACAGGCTGCGGAACGGCCAGTTTTGTTCTTCCGGAGAACCCCAAGGCCCTCCTTCGACCCTTCCCTCCGACACTTTTCCCACCCCGGCCTCCCTGCTCACTGAAATCCTCTCAGTCGGCGGCTCACCTACCCTGCTGGCATCGACAGCAAGCCGATCCGCCGCACCATGGCCCCGAAGAGTCTCCGGGTCAGATGGCTCTCAGCCAGCAGCAACCAGTAATAGCGGGCGTGATATACCAGGCGACCACACATTCCGCGAACACGCCCTAAGTCTACCGAGGTCAGGTTTGACGGCCGCATTCTTCCTGACTTGCTTGCACCGCGCGAAAGCGGTAAAGTTCTTTAGTTGGACTCGCCGATGCGAGGAGAAGTGAAAAGGACTCGACGCCGGGATCGGCAATGCAGCCTGCGGATTAAAGGCGAAGGCTGATTGGTCCAGTGTAGAGATGAAAACCACGCCTCTCGCGCAGCCTGAGGCGGGTAAAAGACCTCACGAATTGCGATTGGACGGGCCCATAGCTCAGTTGGTTAGAGCAGCGGACTCATAATCCGTTGGTCCAAGGTTCAAGTCCTTGTGGGCCCACCATCCATTCCCTTGATTTTGAGTACCCTTGCTGACAGCTACTCTTTCGTCCGATGGGGCGGACTGCCCGTTTGTGGCCGCTTTGTGGGCCTGCGGGTGGTATCCTTGCTCCGCATCGAGGATGTCCGTCGCCTCTGAGATCCTGCTGAGGTCGACGATATTGTATCTCGCATACATGCACTCGGTTTTGTGGCCGGTGATGGCCATGGCGACCTTCCGGGAAACGCGGGCATCGTCCATGCGGCGGACCGCCGTGCGCCTCAGGCCATCCAGCAGCAGGTGCCGCTCAATTTTCGCCTCCTTGAGTGCCTCCGCCCATGCGTCCCTGTATTCGACCACAGGCTTGCCGTTCCGGGTGATAAGGAAATCCTCGGGCCTCTTCCCCTTGCAGCATTCGACGAGGAGCTCACGCAGCCTTTGGGGCAGGGTGACGATGCGAGGGTCTCCGCTCTTACTGTCAGGGAGGCTAATGGGCCCCTGCCCTCTGGGGCCGCCTAGGAAATCGACGTATTTCACCTTCCGCTCCAGCATCTCCGCCCTGCGCCAGCCGAAGGCATAGCCGATCTCGAACATCGTCCTAAGCCACAGCCCCTGCTTCGCTGTAGCGTCGGCGAGCCTGTCATACTCTCCCGGTTGGAGAAACCCTGTCCTGACGTTCTGCGATTCGTCCAGCATCGGGAAGTAGGGTGCCGTGTCTAGGAATCCGCATTTGCGGGCGTAGTGGAGCGAGGCACGCCGGAGCGCAAGCTCTCGGTTGATTGTCGCTGGCGGGGTGGGCTGACCATGGCGCTCCTCAGCCTGCCGCTGCCCGATAGACCGGACGATAAGCGGGGTTTCAATTTCGCAAGCCTTGTAGCCTTTAAAAAGAGTTTTCAACCTGTAATTGCTATCAGTCTGGGACTCGACTGTATTCCAGAGCTCACGACAAGTCCCGGCTCGCCGAAAATGTCGCGTAAGTTATTCAATCCACAAGACTTACACTCACAGGCTCCGCCCAGCGAAGGACTTATCCCTGTGTTGTCATGAACATACTGGGTTATCCCGGCACGGAGTCTACCCTCGGGCAGCCTTCGGGAAGGCTCCCAAACCGTCTTGGAAGCCCCCGCATGTGAGTCCCGTCGAGTTTTTGCGCCGCCGTTAATAACCCCAGTTTGCCGGCTCAAGTCCCGCCCCGGCAACGAAACCTCCGGCGATGACTTGAAATTCTTTTTGACTTCTTGCTCCCTAACATCGGCATTATGATATTATTCGTCACGGGTCCCCGACTAACTTAACCATCTTGGCATCGGATGATGACGTGCTGTTCTTGGCGCAACCGAAGGCAAGGGTGTCAAACAGACGCAGCCCAAACATTGATGGGTGAGCAGGAACTTTTACGGTGTATCAGATTGGTGCGCTTGGGAACGGGAACCTGCTGAGTGAAGGTGACGCTACCTTGAAGGGCATAAGGTGAAGACGGTCGCAGCCTTTCAGGCATGAACGCCGCTCGACCAGCACTTCGCCTTGTGGGTTGAGGGCGGGGCGTCGACCTCAATGGATTGTTAAACCACCTCCGGAGGCAATCCCATGGGAGCTTACAACCACACGCTCACCAATGAAGAGCTGAGCCGCAGCTTTGAGGAACTCGGCTTTGTCACCGGATCCGATGAGCTCCTGCCCTTGCTTCGCCAGGTTTACAAGGCCGCTTGTGTCAGCGACATCACCGTCCTGTTGGAAGGTGAAACAGGTACCGGCAAGCAGGTGCTGGCCTTCGCCATTCATTGCCTCGATCAGAAGCGCCGGGCATTTCCCTTCGTCACCATGCCCTGTGGATCTCTCAGCGAGGCATTGGCGGAAAGCGAGCTCTTTGGGCATCTTCGAGGAGCCTTTACCGGGGCGGTGACCCATCGCAAGGGCCTTTTCCAGGCTGCCAACGGGGGAACTCTCTTCCTGGATGACGTTAACGATCTCTCCCCCCACATTCAGGCCAAGCTGTTGGATGTATTGCAGCGAAATGCGGTTCGCACCATCGGATCTGACCGGGAGACACAGGTGGACGTGCGCATTATCGCGGCAACCAACCAGCCCCTGCCGCCCCTGGTCCTTCAAAACCGCTTCCGTGCGGACCTGTACCATCGGTTGAACGTCGTACGGCTCCGGCTGCCCCCGTTGCGGGATCGCATGCAAGACCTGCCTAAACTTGTGCTCGCCTTTGCCCACCGTCATCGCGTTATCTACCACCCCATCGAGAAACTGGAGCCCGACCTGGTGAGCTTTTTGCAGTTGCGGCCCTATCCCGGCAACGTGCGCGAGCTGGAAAATGATGTGCAAAAAATGCTCTTCGCGAAAGTGGGCGGCACCTCGCTGGAATTGGCTGATTGGTACCGTCAATTGGGTGAATCCAGGGCGGAAGAGCACACCGATTTGTTGGGCGAGGCGGCCAACAGGGTGTGGGGAGCAATCTCCGCCGAGGGCATTTCCTACGCGCAGGCCATCCAACAATTGGAACGCCGGGTTCTGCAAGCCGCTTTGAATGTCGGAGGCCGCACGCGAAAGGAAGTTGCCCAACGCCTACACACCAGCGAGCGCACCCTTTACCATAAAATTCGGACCTTCGCCCTGCGCAACCGCCGCTGCCTGTGAAACTGGCTTGAACTAGCGTGACCCCCAGAATTGAGAGTTCGTAGCGCGTCTACGCTTGCTCCAGTGCTAACCCAAGTTCGTCACGGTGAGGGCGGTTTTGATGATTTTCGCGGCCCGGTGATGGGGTAAGGCTTTTGTTTTCAGCCCAACCCCTATCAAAAGTCGATGTAGTGTAGACCTACCCCCTTGCGATGGTGGCAGAGAGCGTG
>Ga0326728_10007000_pt1 | contig 29684 bp, 23 predicted proteins | sample MB3enrmetagenome_FD_207602 | JGI IMG/M metagenome (GOLD analysis project Ga0326728, IMG submission 207602) | Lab enriched peat soil microbial communities from McLean, Ithaca, NY, United States - MB31MN | ecosystem: Environmental > Terrestrial > Soil > Wetlands > Peat | place: USA: New York... | reverse complement strand
CAATGGACACTGGAAGACTGGGCGGGTAGCCTGCCGCACCAGCTCGAAACCCTTTCCCGGGGCAGGATGGGCTGGCGGATGGCTCGCATTTGCCGGTTGCTCCGCCTGTTCTCGGAGGTGAGTAGAGAGCGTGACCCAAAGCCAGGCGCCACTCCGGAGGCGATCGAGGCCGACCTCCAGGAACTTCTCCGCCTGCTGGACGAGGAAATCGCCGCCCTCCAGCCGGAATTCGAGTACGCCGAAAAGGTGAACGCCGAGAGAGCCGCCATCGAGCGCGACGCCTGCCTGGCTCCGGAGGGCGAGACGTGGCGCCTGATGCTGCGCCAGGAAAGCTCTCTGGACCGCTCGATTGACCGCAAGGTGAAAATCATCCTGGGCATGCGCAAGAATTATCTCGACGACTCGATGCAGGAGTTGATCGTCCAGACCGATTTAGCTAACGGCGATGACCCGGAAATGGAAGATATTGAGCCAACACTAGAAGACGACATTCCGTCCGAGGGGGAGATCGCAGACTCCAACAGGCGGGAGTCTGCGCCGGCCGAGCTTCAAAATACAAGGAACAAACCGGGAATGTCTATGAAAACAAAGGGAGACTCCCCAGAGGCAGGGAGCGACAAAATGTATCAGACGGCCGCGAACTCAGACGCTGATGGCGGAAATGCTTCCCAAAACGCTGCAGCTTAGCCCTTGCGGTAGCACGGACGCTTGGTTTTGGGGTCGGCGAGCTGGCAGAATGAAGGCTGACAACGGAACGCTGACGGCTGATAGCTGAGACCTGATAGCTTTCTTGCATAACCCGGCCAAGACTGTCTAGAATGGGGGGCTTGTAGGCTTTCCGGTTAAACCCTGTGTCACGAGGCTACATCGCCATTCCGGTTTTTGTCCTGATCGCCTTCTCGATCCTGTTTTTCAGCCATTACTTTGTCTACTTTTCTCTCGCCTACTTCTTTGGCATAAGCGCACCGGGCCCGCGGGACCTGCTGGCGGGGATTCTCTTCTTCCTGCCCGCGAGCTTTATTGGCTCGTCCATCCTGGCGCATTGGAGCGATAACCTCTCCTCGCGCCTCGTCTACTTCGCCTCGGGGCTGTGGCTGGGTGTGGGGCTGACGCTGATTGTGACTTTTGCACTTACTTGGGCGGCTTGGGGAATGGCAAAGCTTCTCACGCGTTCACCACAGCCAGCCGTGTATGGTTGGGCCGCTGTGGCGCTGGCCGCACTCTACTCCGGCTACGGTGTATGGAATGCCTATCACCCGCGTGTCCGGGAACTTGCCGTCCGCATCAAGGACCTGCCGCCCGCCTGGCGAGGGAAGAAGGTCGTGCAGCTTTCCGACGTGCATCTGGGCTACGTCCTGCGCACCGGATTTGCCTCCCGGTTGGTGGCGATGGCGAATGCCGAAAACCCGGACTTGGTGGTGATCACCGGCGACTTGTTTGACGGCGGTGATGGAAAGCTCGCGGAGTTCGTTGCTCCCCTCAACGCCCTGCGGGCCCCACTTGGGGTTTACTTTGTCACTGGAAACCACGAAACGTACCTGGGTGTGGAGCGCGCTTACGCCGCGTTGAGCGCGACTCGAGTGCGAATTCTGGCGGACGAAATGGTGACGATCGACGGCCTACAGTTGATCGGCATAAGTTACCCCGAGCGGGGCCATTCCCTGGATTTGGCGCAGGCGCTCGCGAAGCTTCCGGGCTTCACTCCTGCTCTGCCCTCTATCCTGTTCTACCATGGCCCCACCCACATCGCGCAAGCGAAAGCGGCGGGAATCAACCTCCAGCTCTCCGGGCACGCCCACCAGGGCCAAATCTTCCCCCTTTCAGTTCATTTCGAGGTTAGTCTACGGAAGGTATTACTACGGGATGCATATCGAGGGAGATTACACCCTGTACACCTCGAGCGGCGCCGGCGCCTGGGGCCCGACCATGCGAACCGGCAACCATCCGGAAATCGCGGTGATCAGGCTGGAATAACCAGGAGTGCCGCGCCGATTGCGGTAACCGCTCAGAGTGGCCGAACGCGCGGCCAATCCAACTCGAACCCTTGGGACATCAGGCCGCGCTGAAAGTCTTCCAGGAGTTTGTGGTTGTTGCGAATGGCGCGGGGCGGCTGGCCCAGTTGCAGGGCGTGGGCAGCCAGCGCGCCGGCGGCCTCGCCGATATTCCATTCCGTTGGGTGCAACCGATAGCATCCGTTCGTGATGTGAGTTGTACCGAGGTTCTTCGCTGCCGCTATCAGGTTCTCCACGCGTTGCGGCAATAGCGCTCCCAGAGGAATCTGGTAGGGCAGGGAACTGATGTCGATGTAGTTGGTTCCTCCCGCCGAAGGATGCAGGTCAATGCGGTAGGCGCCCACCCCGACGGAGTCCTGGAATTTCTCTGCCGCGACCTCGGCGAGAGATTTTCCAGTCTGCTTCATCCGCATTTCCGTCCCCACCTGCTGCTCCCGCACGGTGAATTCGGCCCGAATCCTCCGCGACTCGCGGATATAAGGAGAGGCAGCGAGCCCGTCGTCCGTCCCCACCACATCCTTACGGAGTCGCAGACCCTTCCATCCGTACCCGCCTTCGGGTAAGGGCGCCTCCGTTTGCATCCAATACAAAAGGGAAAGGCTGAGCTGCTTCGCCTTCCCGAGCAATTCGCTGCGCTCTTCCGCTGAGGCTGTCACCAGATCGCCATCCCAATAATCGTTCTGAGGCCAGTTCACCAGCGTGATATCGCTTCGGTAAGCGCCGGGGGTGAAGTTGGCGCGATCCGCGATGCGCCTATAAATCCACAGATTGTGGTCCTCGTTTGCTTCCGGCTGCGGATTAGGAGCGAGGCAGGTTTGGGTTGGGCGCAAGGTGGCCGGGTCACAGGTCGTCCAGCTCAGCAGCCGTCCCGGCCAGGCAGGGACGAGTTTGGGCGTGTACCCGCGCCAAAAGTCGTAGTCGCGGGGCCGCTCGATGGTGTGATCCTCGCCTTCCAGGTAGTCCATTGCGAAGCAGTAGGTGAAGGACTGGCTGTTGGCAGGTTGTGGCGTCGCTGCGGCGTGGAGTTCCCCCGTTTCAGCCTGGGACTCCGCCCCCGTGACGGACTCCGTTTTCGTCAGTGAAACCAGGTCCCCGAGTTCCGTCGCGTCGAGAAAGTACTTCGCCGCAATCGTTCGGGTAAGCCCGCTGCGTGGGTCGCGGACGGCAACGCTTCTGACCCAATCACGGTCTGTTGTGGCGCTCTCCGGAATGTGTTCCAGTAGGACCAGGAGTTGGCCGCTTCCCAAGTAAGGGGCCAGGGCTGCTTCCAAAACGGCGACGGAGACACGAAACTCGTGAGTCAGCCGAGACACCGAGCCGTTTCCCGGATTCAAGTCAGCAAGGGCGCGGGCCGTTGCGGTCAAGGGATAATTCCGCCGGTAGTATTCACGGACCGACTCTCGATACGCGCGGTAACTGCGGGTGCAGCCGAATTGTTCTATCCAGGGGTGCTCATCCGGGGGGACGGCTTGGGCCGTTAATTGTCCCCCGATCCATCGCGTCTCTTCCGTCAAGACGACGCGTCTGCCGTTTCGCAAAGCAGCGAGCGCAGCCGCAAAGCCGCCCACGCCCCCTCCAATCACGGCCACTTCGCACTCGAGTTCTCGGGGTTTCGCGTACAGACTGGGAATCGCAAGCAGAGAACCTGAATACTGAAGGAACGTTCGGCGATTCATAATGGATCTCACTCCAATTGACACTACTACTTGACGGGTTGTGCAGCGTTGATCAAGAGCCAAGGCCGACGCTCGGCCCCGATGATTAATGCTATCATGGAGCAAGTGAGTTCTGCGCAAGGGACGGGCGCCCTGGCCCGAGGCGCAGTTCCAGCCGGAGGAAAGCCATGAAAGCGGTTCTCGCCGCGCTGTTGTTTGCCGCGGCTGCTACAGCCCAGATCAACCCAGCTCTCGCTCAGGCCCAGGCCGCATGCGGCCCGCTCGACGTCCGTTTCGACGCCAAGACTTTCGCGAGTCTGCCGACCGCCGGGCCGGAGAACGGCAAGGCCTTGGTCTATGAAGAAATGATCGTCCACAAAGCCGTGCGTTCTCATCAGGCGCTCGGACCCAGGCAGGGGGCAGTAGGCAGTGGGCAGCACCCGGCCTTTCTACCGGCACTATTTCTACCGCGGCGGGCCTGGCGTGGCGGATCGCGTGGCAGTGGTTTAACGCATCACTCAATGGGCGACAGCCTGGAGATTTGTGGGTGGTGCTAGAGCCGGAACATAGATGTAGGCCCCGATCTCCCATCCGCTTCCATACGCATTCTGATCGCCTGTCACCACCGAATTCGGCCACGCGCTTCGCGGCATGAGCCCGATATTATACGGGCTCCCAAGATTAGTTCCCGCGTCGATGGCAGGAGAGCCGCCTGCAAGCCAAAACTGCGAGGCAGCAGCGTTCACGAACTCCGGGTCGGCGTTCTGTGAATTCGCATCCTGACCGCTGGCCGTCTTCCAACCGGCGAACGTATAGTTTGCGCCCCCATAGCTCATGAATGTGCCGCCAGCCGAGTGGTAGACGTCGTTGTAATTACTCAGCAAATTCGTGCCGGGATAAGCGTCTATTTCCTGTCCTCCGCCTTGCGCGATGATGTTGTTTTTGTAAATCGTTGAACCGCCAGCATAATTCGCCGCGTGCAAAACGTTGTCTGAACCATTCCCATAAATCACGTTGTTGCACACGAGAACTTCCGGCTCACTTCCATCGGCACCAGTGTTGATCGAGGTGCCCAAGGTGGCATTTCCGTAAACCAGGTTGTACGCAAACACCAATGCGGTGCTGCCCCCGTCTACCTCGTAGCCGGCGGACCCGTTGTTGTGAAGTCTGCACCATTCCATAGTGATGCTTGAATTGTGCTGTCCAGCATTAGACGGAAGTGCGATATCCACTCCCTGCCGCGTGTTTCCGTAAATATCAACGCCCGTTACTGTGACATACGACGACGCGTTGCCGAATCCCCCGATTCCAATGCCGTTCGAATCGTACACGCCCCCGTTATCATGGGTGCTGCCGTTCTGAATTGTTATGTAGCTCGACGCCCCTTCAATGGTGTAACCGCTGCTCCCTCCCAGCGAAGACTCGTCGTTTGGGAAGTTGACGAATGCGGCTCCGTTTACGACCACATTGCCGTCATTGCCCTTCGTGAAAACCAAGCTGCGAAAGATGAGATAGCTTTGTCGAACCAACAATGTGTAAACCAGTTGACTCACTTCCATCGTGTGACCACTGGGGCTGTCTCCGGCAGTCAGGTACACCCAGATTCTGCTGTTCACCGCATCCAAATACCAATGCCCCGCCGTGAGGGAAGCAGCGCTGACGGTGTTCCGCGGGAGGCGAGCGCCGTCCTCGAACACCTGATTGGGAGCCGTCGAATAGGAAGCATAGTAGACAGAGCCGGAAGAGGGAGTCCAGCTTGTGAACAGATCGGCCCCGCTGATAATCGGCGCGGCTCCCGTTCCGTAGGCCCCAAAGGTAATCGGACTCCCCGCTGAGCCGGGAGACGGCGGCGTCAACTGCTCGCGCCAGGTGCAGGTGCTTTCAAATAAGATGGAATCGCCAGGATTGAACGTGGACGTGTTCACCTTGTTGACGGTCAGCCAGGGGGTGGATGGACTGGCGCCGTTGTTGCGGTCGTTTCCCACGGTCACGCAGTTGTCCACGTAGTAGGTGGTTGCCCAGAGCGGCGTGCAGGAAACCAGGAGTGTGAGGATCAGGCGTTGAGTCACAATGGCGTTACGCTCCCATTGACTTCGGCGGTGTCCTGGCAAAGCTGTCATATTCTTGCTTGATGCACCTCTCTGCTCTATCGGCACATCGTAGGGGTTCTTCAGCACCAAGGAAATGACACGAATGTACTAGGGTAGGCGCTGGAGGCTGGGAGCTTGGGGCTGCGGAAGACCAGAAGGCAGCAGGGCCACCGGCAGGGGCCGGATTGAATCACCTGTGAATTGGCGTCATCAAGGGGTGGCATTATGCTGTGAGCGGGCGCGGTCGCAGCTAAGGCCCTTCCTTCATTGGTGCGTATGCCCCTAAGTCAGCAGGGCTGCCTTCTGCCTACTGCCTACTAGCCCTGAGCAGCCTGGGACGTTCGTAGGCCAGGAAAACCGCTTGCACAGCGGCCAAGAGAACGGCGAAAATCGCTATCAGAGCAATGCCGGCCCTTACCGTCGCAGTCTTGGCCACGTAACCGATCACCGGAGGAAGGATTACGCCGGCAGACAGCCCGACGGCCATCAGAATGCCAAAAACCGTTGCAAACAGCTTGGGAAAATAGGTGCTCGCGGTTCCTGCGGTGGTGGGGAAGACTGGCGCATAGCTCAGTCCGCAGATTACGATGCCGGCGGCAGCCACCGGGATCGAGCGCGCGGTGATAACCACCAGAAGCCCACCCACCGCGCCCAGTGCGGCGCCGAGAAGCAGGTTCGGCCCGCGGACCCACTTAACTATTTGGCTCGCCGCCAGACGGCCGGCCATCACAGCAATCCAGAACATCGTTAGAATGGATTTTGAACTCTGTGGCGAAGCCTGGAGGTCTTGCTCGAGAAAGGTTCTGGTCCAGCCCGCCGTCGAGATCTCGATGGCGGAATAGAAGAACAGGACCAAGGCCAGAATGATCACCGCCGGATCGCCGGCCAGGCGGCGCGCCTCCGACCAATTAAACCCGCCGCCCGAACTGGCAGGCGGAAAGGTTTGCAGAACGGCAACCAGTGCAACTCCGGCGACCAGCAGGGTGATCAGCCACAACGTATGAACGAGGCCCAGGCGAACCGCCATGAGAGCGACCAGCCAGGGGAAAAAGATCGCGCCCACGCCGAAGAAAACGCCTCCCAAATTCAGCGCGGAGGAAGGATTCTCAGGATAGAGATCGGGGATGAGTGTGTTGGATGCGCTCATCGCGGAGGTGCCTCCCAGCCCCAGAGCGATGATCAGTGCTGCCAAGACCGCATAGGTGGGAGCATAGGCAATTCCCACTAGAGCCGCAGCGCAGAGCAGAAAGCCTCCGGCCAGGATGGGCTTTTTGCCAAAGCGATCGATCAGCGGGCCGGCCAGAAAAACCATGGGGATTTGGGGGAAATAAAGGAAGCTGAAGAGTGCGCCGCCGCGCGCCAAATCAAAGCCCAGCCGGGTGCTGAGCTCGGGAAGAGTAGCGCCGAGGAAAGACGTCATCACCCCGAAAGTGAACAGTCCGGCACAAGCCGTTCCCATCAGGTACCGAGTGGCCGTGCGAGCATGTGTTTCCATGTCCAATGTTCTCCGACTTTTCGCTCGCAGCGCGCGCCTTGCGGGCGAATCTGGATTCGTTCCGGCCGGATGGCGGATTATAGTCTTCCTCCTTGAAAAATGCGGCAGAATTCTTGCTGAGGCATGAACGGCAGGTGTATATTACAGCTAGGTTGATCTGGTAGCGCAAATTCTGAATGATTGGGGAGGCGGCCTGGAGATTCCGCGTAACCTTGTGGTGTCCAGGTCGGTCGGATGGCTGACCAGAACATTGCTTAAGATCAGATTGCGTTGGGAGGCAACCATGATTCGGAAGATTACGGCTTTCTATCTGGGTGCGTTGATTCTGGCGGCTTTTCCCGCCTATGGAGATTTCAAGTACACTGAGTCCTCGAAGATGACCGGCGGCGCAATGGCCGGCATGGTGAAGTTCATGGGTGCAGTCAGCAAACAGGCGCGCCAATCGATGCAGCCCACGGTGAGCACTACGTACGTGAAAGGCAACCTTATGCGCAGAGATCAAGCCGAGGGGCGCATTGAGATCGTCGATCTCGACCAAAGGCGGATCATCTCCATCGACAACCAGAAGCGAACCTATTCCATCACTACCTTCGATCAGATGAAGGCCGCGCTCACGCAGGCTCGCGACAATGTAAGGTCTCAGAACGCCAGCCAGCCCCAGAGCCAGGAGCAGGCCAAGGTCCAGGTAACGCCCAAAGTCGATGTCACGCAAACGGGGAAGACGGCGACAATTCTGAATCTGCCCGCCAGCGAAGTCCAAATGCGCATCGACATGGAGGTGCAGAGCACCGACCCCAGCAGCCAGGGCCAGCCAGCTTCGATGTGGGTGAAGTCCAACTCCTGGATTACGCCCAACATTCCCGGTTACGAAGAGCTGACGGCGTTTTACCAGAGGATGGGGAAGGAAATGGCATGGGTGCCGGGCGCAGTGACGGGCGGCAACCCGCAGATGTCGCAAGGCATGGCCCAACTGCGGCAGAATGCGGCCGCGCTTAAGGGCTTTCCGCTGGTCCAGTACGTAAGCATGGGCATGGCGGCGACAGGACAAACGGCGACACAGGGCGGGCAGGCGCAACAGGCGCAGACAACATCGACGCCGTCGCAGTCTTCGTCGCAAGTCACCAGCCCCAGCGATGCGATTGCCAAGAGCATCGGCGGAATGTTAGGCGGTTTCGGCCGCAAGAAGAAACAGCAGCAGGACCAATCGACCCAGGGAGGCTCCCCCGGCGCAGACACTTCGGGCCTGCCCCCGGCGCCGCCTGCCGCCCCGGGGTCACTCATGGACATGACCGTTCAGGTCACGGTGTATTCGAGCGACGCACTCGACGCGGGATTGTTTTCGATTCCGGCGGGGTACACGCAGGTGCAATCCGAGGCCGGTACGGCCCCACGAGGGGCTAATCCGTGAATAGCCGTAGGTGATATCCAGGGACACTTGAACGGCAAAGCGCCATCAATCCTGAAAGGGTTCCCAGCAGTGTAATCGAGCGCCCTCAAGTTTCGTTTTTTCTTTGCTTGGCAAAATCACACAATATGAGTAAAAGGGAGTGCGTGAAAGGATCTCCTATGCATCCCCTTGACTCACTCCTCAAACCACAATCCATCGCGGTGGTCGGCGCCTCACGCAGGACCGGCTCCATCGGCCGCCAGATTCTGCACCAACTGATTGAATTTGAATACCGCGGCATGCTCTTTCCCGTGAATTTCCAAGCCGATTTCGTTCATTCGATGAAGGCGTATCCCTCCGTCAGTTCCATTCCAGACCCGGTGGACCTGGCGATCATCGTGGTGCCGCGCGAAGCCGTGCCGGCGGTTATTGACGATTGCGGGAAGAAGGGTGTGAAGAGCCTGGTGGTGATCACGGCGGGCTTTTCGGAGACGGGAGAAGAAGGCAGGAGGAAGGAGTCCGAGTTGGGCGAGCAAATCCGGCGTTACGGAATGCGCATGATCGGGCCCAATTGCATGGGTCTGATCAACACCGACCCGGCAGTTCACATGGACTCTACCTTCGCACCCACCTTGCCCTTGAGCGGACGTATCGCATTTATGTCGCAGAGCGGGGCGCTGGGGGTGGCCATCCTGAATATCGCCCAACAACTCGACATCGGCTTTTCCTACTTCGTGGGGCTCGGCAATCGAACGGATGTTTCGCCGAATGAGCTGCTGCTCTACTGGGAAGACGATCCGCACACGGACCTGATCCTCATGTACCTGGAGTCAATCGGCGATATCAAGAGCTTTATGCAGATTGCTCGCCGGATCTCGAAGCGCAAGCCCATTCTGGCGGTGAAGTCAGGCCGGACCGCGGCGGGAGCAAAGGCTGCCATGTCGCACACCGGCGCGCTTTCGGCGCTCCAGGGTCTCGACCTTGCTGCCGACGCGCTGCTGGAACAATCGGGAGTTATCCGGGTGAACACCGTCGAGGAGCTTTTCGATCTGGCTTTGGGCTTGTCGAAGAATCCCCTGCCGCGCGGGAACCGATTGGGGATCCTGACCAACGCCGGGGGGCCGGCGATCATGGCCACGGACAGGGCCGTCAATCTTGGACTTCGGCTTGCCGAGCTTTCCACGCGGACTCGGCAGGAGCTGCGGCGCCTGCTGCCTCCCGAGGCCATCGTTCAGAATCCCATTGATATGACTCCCAGGTCCGACCGCAGCAAGTACGACGCATGCGCGCAGATACTCCTGGAGGATGAAGGTGTCGACTCGCTCCTGGTGGTGTTTGTTCCTCCCATGATGATCGACGCCATGGAAATCGTCGAAGGACTGGAGGCGGTACGGAAGAAGTTCGACAAGCCGATGTTCGGCGTGTTCATGGCCCCCGACGAGTTCTTCCAGGAGTTGAACAAGAAGCATCCCGGCCACATGGCCATCTACTTGTTTCCCGAGTCGGCCGTGCAGGCTCTGGCCGCGTTGGACCGCTATCGACAGTGGCGCGACAAGCCCAGCGGGGAAGTGCGGATCTTTGACGTCGATCGTAAGTCGGCAGTGGGTCTTCTGAACCAGGTTCGCAACCAAGGACGCTCTGAGTTGACTCTCCTGGAGGCGCAAAAGCTGGTCGAGTTTTATGGCATTTGCGCGGCCCGAGCTACGCTCGCCAAGGATTCGAAAGAGCTTGGCGAAGTTGCGCGACGAGTGAGATATCCGGCGGTTCTGAAAGCGGTCGCCCCGGGGCTTCTCCACAAGACGGAGGCGGGCGGGGTGCGGCTCGATATCCACACGCCGGAGGAGTTGATCGATGCGGCCCGCCTGATGACGGAAGAAGTGAAAAGACGCCACCCTGGTTCGGCAACCCTTGGCGATCAAATGGGCTTCCTGGTGCAAGAGTACGTGCGCGGCGGGCGCGAGGTCATTATCGGCATGACACACGATCCCAAGTTTGGCCCTCTCGTGATGTTCGGTTTAGGCGGAATCTACGTGGAGACTTTTAAGGACGTTGTTTTTCGCGTGCCGCCCATTACCGATCTCGAGGCGCGGGAGATGATCCGCCAGATTCGCGGCTACAGGCTTCTTGAAGGAGTGCGCGGTGAGCCTTCAGTGGATCTGGAAGGCCTGGCGGAAATCCTGGAGCGCTTCTCACAACTCGTCGAAGATTTGCCGCAACTCGCGGAAATGGATATCAATCCCTTGTTAGTCTTCCCGCAAGCCCAAGATTTTCGCGCCGTGGATATCCGGGTGCGCCTGGCCGAAGTGCGCTAAGAGGGGGGTACAACGAGAGCAAGAGTTCCTCCGGCGCCGCGAGGAAGAAGAATCACCACAGAGCACACGGAGAACCCAGAGCGAATTCTCTCCAGTTTCCATTTTCCAGTTTCTGATTTCTGGATTCGCCTGGGGGCGCATTACTCTTCCGTCGCCGGCTCCTCTTCGAGATCCTTCGCGAACACGGCATAGCCAGGGTTAGGCGGAAACAGAGTGGACATGAGGGTCATACGTCGGCGTAACTGCTGGAGCGGAAGGTGTTGAGGTCCCACGCGGATCTGGACGTCGTGCCACAAACCGTGCATGTATTCAGCGAGCGTGCTCACCAGGGAAACGTCCCGGTAGGGCTCATACTGAAGCCGGCTGCGGCGCCATGGGCGGATGGCGAGTAATGCCTGCTTGGCCGACAGGGATTCTTCGTCAATCTCGCCACGCACGCCGTGGCGAAGCTCTTCCTCCAGGAGTTCATCATAGGCGGCGAATTCGGAGATGCTCAGACGCGGCCGCAGCAATTCGGCGAGGCTGGCAAGGAATTCGAACCCGGTATCATGGGCATCAACTTCCCGGCAGGCGAGGAGGAGATTGGTTCTTTCACTTGATTCAACCCAGGCTGCCGTGTGAGTCTCCCCCTTCGGTTTAACCGTGCAGACCGTATCCCCGGACTCCACACAGGCGATGTAAGGGACCATCAAGACTCGAAGCGGCCCGATCCGCTCAGCGATGCGCGCCGGAACTGCTTGGGTCGGCTCGCGCACCATGGTCCGCTCCTCGGCGGGGGTCAGTGCGATCATAGAGTGGATCTCCCAGCCGTGCGCCAAGTGGGAAAGCGGGACGAATTTCCCTTGAATATACTCGCTGATAGGAACGCCATCCGGCGCCGGGATTTCCTTACTACTCAAGTTTCACCATCCCACTTCCCCGTCGTCGAAACCAGGGTGCTACGTTGCAACAGAGTATTCTGAGCAATTCTGGTCCGTCTGTCCAGCAGGGATTCTCGGGTGGCGCGGAACCGCGGTTTGGGGTCCGCGGCGTTTCCCTGCGAGAACTATACGGCGCTCGAATCATCCCTGAGCCTGTTTTCCGCGACTAGCTGGCCGTCGGCCTCGTAGCCGAAAAGCAGGCCCTCATGAACTCTCCCTACCTGGACATCGCACAACGTGCTAGGCGGCAGGCTCGAGTCCGGCAGGACAATTTTCAGGTAATTACTGCTGAGCGCCACACGTTCACCGGCTTCGGATTCATCGAGTGTGAGAGCGGAGAGCTTACAGCCGACTTGTGCCTCAAGGAATGTCTGGCGCTTGGAGGCGAGCAAGGCGCGGATTTCCTGCGCGCGCTCGTGGGCCACCCGACCGTTCACCTGCAGGGGCGAGTCGGCAGCGGGTGTGTGGGGACGAGCCGAATATGGGAAAATGTGCAGATAGGTGAAGGGCAGGGAATCGATGAAGCTGGCGCTGGCGGCGTGGTCCTGGTCAGTCTCTCCGGGAAAACCAACCATCACGTCCGCGCCGATGCCCGCACTGGGGATTTGCTCGCGGATCGCAACAATACGCTCCGCATACTGCGAGGGCCAGTATCGCCTGTTCATGAGACGGAGAATGCGGCTGCAGCCGCTCTGTAACGGAATGTGGAAGTGTTGCGCCAAGCGCGGTTCCCCAGCCGCCAGCCGGATGAGCGCGGGGCCGACGTCCATCGGCTCAATCGAGCTTATGCGCAGGCGCGCGATGGTAGTCTCCGTCAACAACCTCTCCAAAAGACCAAGAAAAGTGATGCGGCGGTCAATGTCGCGCCCGTAGCTTCCCAGGTTGATTCCGGAGAGAACGATTTCTTTGTACCCACTCCGCTCCAATTCGCGTACCTGCTCGACGACCTTCTCGGCGGCCAGGCTGCGGCTGCGGCCACGGACGGAGGGAATCACGCAAAAGGCGCAGCGCGCGTTGCACCCGTCCTGAATCTTGAGCGTGGGACGAGTGCGGTCATCAGGAAATACCGGCGCAAAATGGAACTCCTCGCTAATCTCACCCACCAGGACCGTCGGCTGCCGTGGAATTCCCGGCTGCGCGGCTGGAGCAGGAAAACGGTGAGTGCCCACATGGGAAGGCGTCGCTTCCAATTGCTGAATCTGCACAAAGTCTGCTTGCCCTCTCGCTCCCCATCCCGGACTTCTGACTTCTAACTCCTGACTCCTGGCTTCTGACTCCTGGCCGACGCTCGAACTCAACAAGTCTGCGATGAGATGCTTGTGGGAGTTACCAACCACCCACGCGACACCATCCAGTTGAGCGATTTCCCCGGGCGAACGCTGGGCGTAACAACCCGTCACCAGAATCCGGCAACGAGGGTTGGCGCGATTGATCCGACGGACCAGTTGCCGGACTTCAGCATCCGCCCTACCGGTGACGGTGCAGGTGTTCAAAATTGCCAGTTGGCTTGCGGAACTGTCCTCGGCCTCCCGGAACCCCAATTCGAGCAATTGCTTCTTGATCGCAGCACCGTCCGCCTGACTCGCGCGGCACCCGAAATTCAGGATGTGGAATGTGGGCATACCCAAAAGATCATTGTAGCTGATTTGAAAGGCCTTCTGGCAACTGGTTGGGAACTGTGGTAGCGGCGGTCGTTTGCCGCCGATCGTGAAGTCTCGGGAGCATACGGCGCTTGGAGACCGCCGCTCCAGCAAGCTGAGACACTAACGGTCCTGTAGTTGGTTGGATAGAAGTACGGGATGGCTTCACGCTGCCGTTTGGCGAGATAAACTCACCGCAACTTCGAGACGCCTTTACGTAAACACGCGTCTACTCTGGGTCCGCCTGACTGGAAATGTGTTGGCGTTTTCACGCTGGGCTGGCAGAGACGCGCCGCTGCTGAAAGCATTCCCGACAATAAACTGGCCGGCCCTGAGTCGGCTTGAAGGGAACGGTCGTCTCTTTCCCACACTGAGTGCACGTGGTAGTGGTTTCCACCCGGTGGTAACTCTGCCCGTTCTGGGATTGGCTGCGTTTCGCTTTACAAGCCCTGCATCGCTTGGGTTCGTTCTTGAAACCTTTGTCGGCGTAAAAGAGCTGTTCCCCGGCAGTGAAGACGAACTCCGCCCCGCAGTCCATACACTTCAGGACCCTGTCCCGGTACTCCATAGGTGCACTCCCCTGCTCGAACAGGGCCCCACCCGCTCTAAGCATCAAAGTGGTCGCACACTGCGAGGCTCGTGCCGGTTCCACTCTCCTGCTGTTTCCGGATCCCTAATCCTGTTCGTGTCTGGCCTTCTTGCGTGCCCTCTTGCGAGCCAAGGCCGCTTTGACTCGCTTTTTCTCACCAGGTTTTAAGTAGAAAGAATGTCTCTTGATTTCTTTTATGATGTCTTCCTGCTGAACCTTTCGCTTGAAGCGGCGAAGTGCATTTTCCAAAGACTCTCCGTCCTGAAGCCTTACTTCAGCCAACCGATCAACACCCCCATTTCGGATTGAAATATTGAGACCGCTATAATTACGGTGCTGGTGTCATTCTGACCCAGGCGAGAGAGGTAAGTCAAGGACAATTTCGCGGGGGACAATTTTGGTAGTGGGTCAGTCTGCTGTAGCGGCGGCTTTACGCCGCCACGTGGCGAGGTAAACTCGCCGCTACAACTTCAAATTGAGACACAACCACAATTTCATGGGCCTTGACCCTTTGAACAGCTTATGTTACGGTCAGCCGCGAGTCCTTTGACAGGTTTCGGCAACTACACGGCAAAGCACATGGCTGAATTAATCAAAGTTGACCAAACACGACTGGAATTCTTGCTGGAATACGCCGTTCGCACGATTATTGCCGGCAAGGTCGTTGCCTTTCCAACGGACACCTTTTACGGCTTGGGTGCTGATCCTTTTAACCTGGCGGCGGTGAGCGAAGTGTTCCGAATCAAACGCCGCACAACCGACCGGCCCGTTCCCCTTTTGGTGGCGTCCATCGATCAAGCGGCGGATCTTACCCACGATCCTCCAGCACTGTTCTTCAAACTGGCAGAGAAGTTTTGGCCTGGCCCCCTGACCTTGGTCGTTCCCGCCTCTCGCCAAATCCCGCTGAAGGTGACTGCCAATACCGGCAAAGTGGGCCTCCGCTGGCCGCAGGCGCTCTTGGCAACGGCGCTGATTAATGCCTCGGCGCGGCCTTTGACTGGAACCAGCGCAAACCTTTCGGATTTGCCGGCTTGCTCAACCGCTCAGGAAGTAGACAGGCAACTTGGCGATCTTCTGCCCCTCATACTGGATGGAGGTCCTACCCAAGGAGATCTCGCCTCAACGGTGGTCGACCTGACGGGCGAGCGGGTGCGTATCCTTCGGCCCGGCGGAATACCGGAGTCCGATCTGAAGGAGTTTCTGGGCTGATTCACGTGCGTTTTCGCCATGCCGTTCTGAGCGCGCTGCTGCTGGCGTCGTTGGCTTTCGCCTACGCGGAGAGGTCGCTCTATCTTGCCATCCGGCAACAGGCCGCGCGTGACGAAGAGAGGCCGGCAGATGCGATCGTAGTTTTTGGCGCCGCCCAATATAACGGTGCGCCTTCCCCTGTTCTCAAGGCACGCCTCGACCACGCCTTTGACCTCGAGGAACACGGCCTCGCGCCCTTGCTCATTACCACCGGAGGCAGCGGAGGCGACCGGCTATACACCGAGGCCGGTGTGGGGCGAGACTACCTGATTCAGCGCGGCGTGGCAGAGGCCAAGATCCTGGCCGATACCAGGAGCTTGACCACCTATGAGAGCGTCAAAGCCGTAACCCTCCTCTTGCGGCAGCGCCAAAAGCATACCTGCATCGCAGTGAGCGACGGATTCCACCTTTACCGCATCAAACTGATGTTCCGGTCGCTGGGTATTATTTCCTATACCTCACCCAGCCCCGACAGTCCCATCGAAGCCGATTCCTACCTGCGCACGCTGTACTCCCTGCGTGAAATGGTTGTCGCAAGTCTGTGGTATGTGGGGATCCGGGAATAAGGTCATTCCGGGCTTGGAGTGCGCGAGCTGAGCTGCCCCTTTGCCGGGGCGTTGCCACGGCTGGCGTCATCATGAGTCACACTAGCCGTAGCGAGCGCAGGCACGGTAAGCAAGGGCGAGCGATTCGAGAAGCTTCTCCGGTTCCTGCTCGTCTTGCGCGGTCAGTTCCAGGCGTCCGGAGAGGCGCTGTACAATCTGTTGTGCTGCTTCGCGCCTGACACCTTCGGCGAGTTCTGTGCGGCGCAAGAGGAAAGCTTCAATCAACTGGAATTCTTCCGGGGTAAGGCGCGAAACGTTGTATCGTGCGCTGCCTGAAGAGGCAGCCGAATCCCATCGGAGTCCGGTCTCCAACACGGCGGGCTTTTCGTGAACCACCACTGTGCCGGCCACGTAGTCACCCAAACGCTTGCTCTTTGTGCTCAGCAGGGCGCTGATGATGGCTACTCCATAGAGCACCGGTAGGCTGTCAATAACCCGGAGGAGGTTGCGCGCCACCGCCTCGTATACCGTGATCGGCCGGCCGGAGTCTTGTATCACGCGCAAGTGGGTCAAGCGCTTGCCAGGGGTCTGGCCGTTCCAGATGGCCTCGAAGATCGCAAAGTATCCGGATTGGAGGAGGAACAATAGAAACACAGTAACGGCCGCCGTCCATGCGCCCGTCGCGGGCTTGTGGAGCCCTCTCAGACCTGAGGCGTAGGCGCTTCCACCCAAGATCGCCCAGGCCACAATTTGAATGCCCGTGTCCAAAGCGAGCGCCAGAAAACGGCTGCCGATTCCCGCCAGGGGAAACTCGAGCGGGATTTGTTCGGGTGTTTCTACAACCAAGTTATCCATGAGGCGAAATTCGGAACTCGAAATTCGAAACTCGAAAATCGAAAACCGGAACTCGAAAACCTGCCGGCTCTCTTGCAAGGGCTGCCGTTTTCATGAATAATTCGAACCAGTCGAAGCTCGCCGCGATTTTCGACTTTCGAGTTTCGATTTTCGAATTTCGGCATCTTCGGTTTTCGTACACTAATGATTAGCTCACGCTGGATCGGAAAACGCAAGCCGTATTGGGACCGGCTGGGATTGATTCTAGAAAAGACCGGCCGCCGGGGCTTGAGCGTTCTTACCTATTCGGAGTTGAGCGAACTGGGATTGCTTTACCGTCAGATTGCGGCGGACTTGGCCTCCGTGCGCGAGGACCCTTTGAGCCGGCCGTGGGCAGGGTACCTGAATCAACTTCTGGCTCGCGCCCACAACCTGATTTATATGGGCCGCACGGCGCACCCGTGGTCCATCCTTGATTTTTACCGGCGGGAGTTTCCGCGCGTTTTCCGCCGCACGTGGAAATACACGGCATTGGCATTTATGCTGTTTATCGCCGGGGCGATAGCGGGTTTCTTAGCCACCCTCGGCGATCCTGCCTTGCAACGTTTCTTCCTTGGTCCGCAAATGAGCGCCTCGATCGACCGGCGCGAGATGTGGACGCATTCCGTGCTCACCATCAAGCCGCTGGCTTCGAGCGCCATCATGACTAACAACCTGACGGTCTCTTTCACGATGTTCGCGGCGGGAATAGTGGGCGGCGTCGCTACAGTCTTTCTCCTGGCGTTGAATGGCGTGCTGATTGGGGTCATCGGCGCGGCATGTTGGCAAGCCGGAATGAGCTTGCAACTTTGGTCATTCGTCGCTCCGCATGGGATCCTGGAATTGCCCGCGATATTCATTGCCGGCGGCGGCGGCTTGCTCTTGGCCCGCGGCTTGCTCTTTCCCGGAGAGCTGCCGCGCCGTGAATCCGTGAGTTTCTACGGAGGGCAAGGGGTGCGCTTGGCTTTAGGAATCATCCCTCTCTTGCTGGTTGCGGGGGTGCTGGAGGGGTTCTTCTCACCATCCTCCCTGCCGGTGGCGGCAAAATTTGCGTGTTCGGCAGCGGCGGGCGGGCTGCTTTTCTTGTATCTGAGAAGCAGTCAAGAGTCGGAAGTCGAGAGTCAAGAGTCGAGCAGCCGGGAAGCTTAGAGAGAAGGTCTTTTCGGCCTTTCGACTTTCGACTCTTGACTCTCGACTTCCCTTGACTCCGCGGCTTGCTACCTTATAATGTCATCCTCAAAATGAACGCCCGACAGATCAAGGAGGTTCTTAATGAAGTCTAATACGTGGAGTCGACGATCATTTCTGCGCGCGGCCGGGGCCGCTGGGACGGTGGCGTCCGCGGCCAAGATGATGGGTCTCGAACGCGTACTGGCAGCTTCCCAATCGTTAGCAGACAAGTCGCCACAGGAGGTCGCGAAAGACGAGTTCTACTGGCGGGAGATCCAGATGGATTTCAAGCTGGACCGCACCCTGATCAACCTCAACAACGGCTTTACCTGCCCGACGCCGCGCGTGGCGCTCGAATCGGAATGGCGCTACATGGATATGATCAATATGGCGCCCATCTTTTATCAGGGCCCGATAGCCGATCGCATCCAGACGATCCGGCTGCGCATGGCGGCGGAGTTCGGATGTGACCCGGAGGAGATGGCCCTGACGCGCGGCGCTAGCGAGTCGCTCCAAATCGCGCAGAACGGGATCGACCTCAAGGCCGGGGATGAAGTGCTCACCACCGAGCAGGACTATCCCCGCATGCTGACGACGTGGGACCAGCGCATGCGGCGAGATAACATCAAAGTGAACCGTCTTCAATTTCCCGTTCCAACTACGGCCGACGATCTCTACCACCGGTTCGAGCAGGCCATTACGCCGAATACAAAAGTCTTCCATTTTTGCCACGTCACTAACTTGACGGCCCAGATGTTTCCCGTGGCGCGGCTCTCCCGCCTGGCGCGCTCGAAAGGGATCGTCACCATCGTCGACGGCGCCCACGCTCTCGGGCATTTCCCGTTCAAGCTGAGGGAACTCGAATGCGACGCCTACGGCGTCAGCCTGCACAAATGGCTGCTGGCGCCGATCGGCAACGGCTGCCTCTACGTTCGGAAAGAGATGATCCCGAGATTCTGGCCTTTGCAGGCAGCCCCCGAGCAGCAAGACTCCGACATTCGAAAGTTCGAAGCCATCGGAACGCACCCCTGGGCCATCCGGGCGGCGCTCGGGGAGGCTCTGGCATACCATCAGGCCATCGGCACGGAGCGCAAGGCGGCGCGGTTGCGGTATCTGACCTTGCGCTGGGCCAACGCCCTTAAAGTTCATCCGCGCATCAAGATCCTGACGGATCTTAGCGAACCCCCGCAGGCGTGGGGCGTGGCGGCTGTCAACATCGAGGGGATTGACGTCCGGGACCTCGCGAAGTTCCTGATGGACAAGTACCGGATCATCGTCGTTCCGCTGGTTGGGGGAGCCCCGCCGAACCAGGTTTTCGAGTATCAGGCCCTGCGGGTTTCGCCGAATATTTACACTACACTCGAGGAAATCGACACCTTCGTCACGGGCATGGAAGACGCCATGAAGAACGGCGTTCCTACCACGCAGGCGTCTCGTAGCCGATCCATGGAGGAGTGGTTCAGCTAGTGTAGTGTCCAGGAAATAGCTGGACAACGCTCCTTCTCGTAGCGCCGGCATCCTGCCGGCAGATGCCGCCGGGACGGCAGCGCTACATTGTCCACTCAATTAGTGGACACTACACTAGCCATGTACGGGAAAGCGAGGATTCACATGAAGCGAATGGCAGTTTGGGCGGTGGCGGCAATAGCTTTGACTCTTGTCGTCGGGGCTGCGGATGCCTTTGCCCAGGGCACGTTCAAGATCCCGTTCTCGTTTCAGGCCGGCAGCGTAAAGCTCCCGGCGGGCCAATACTCGGTGGCCCAAAAGGACGACGGCCAGCTCACGCTTCGCCAGGAGGCGACCGGCAAGGAATATCAGGTCCCCTTCACCAAGAGGCTGGCGCAGCCGAGTCCGCCTCTCGCAGAGCCCCAGCTTGTTTTCGACGTGGTAGGGAACTTCGCGCCATCTTATACGGAGTATGTGACAGATTACGTGCTGGCTGAGGCGTGGCTGCCGGGTGCTGATGGGTTCCTCGTCCACACGTTCAAGGGCGCGCACAAGACCCAGATCATCAAGGGGCAGAAGGCAAAATAGCGGAACTACAACAGTCCTTTCCATTTAATCTGTAAGTACTGGTTAACGATTTCCGGCGACAATTGACCGGGAAGGAATTCCATGGCCAGGGCTCCCTGTTCGCGCATGCGGCGCAGCAGGAGTTCGCGCCGGTGAACCATCTGCTGTGCGGCCACATACCGGTACATCTGATCGGGCGATTCCGGCCGGCGCGCCACGAGAGCGCGGAGCTCGGGCTCACCCACCACCGCGAACAGCACCAAGTGACGGGAAAGCAGGCGGGATGCGGCTTCAATGACGTCAGGAGTCGCAGCCGTCTCCGCCAAATCGGTGAGCCAAACCACCAAACTTCGTCGCCGGTGGCGGGCCAGCAGGGAATCCGCCGCCAGTGCGTGATCGGCCTCGACCGGCTCGCCAGAGACCGAGGCCAACTGCTCGAGCACGTGGCGCAGATGCTCCGGGCCGCGCGCGCAGGGCAAGTAGGATTGCAACTTCCGTCCGTAGGTTAAAAGCCCCGTGGTGTCACCTGAATGCTGCGCTACATGGGCCAAAGTCAGCGCCGCGTTAACCGCGTAATCCAGCTTCATCAGTGGCGGAGGCGAGTTCCTGGCAGGTGGGCAGGTGGGCAGATGGGCAGATGGAGAGGCGGGCAGGTCGGCAGATTGCCAGAAGGGTTTCGACCTTTGACTCCCGGCTTCTGACTTCTGAGTTCTGACTCCTGAATCCTGACTCCTGGTTCGCGCCAACATCAAGCGGCCGGCATCCACAACCAGGAACACGGATTGGCTTCGTTCCGCCTGGTAAACCTTGCTGATGAGCTTGCCGCGGCGCGCTGTGGCTGTCCAGGAGATGTCGCGAAATTCGTCGGACTCGCGAAACTCGCGCAAACTCTCGAACTCGCGCCCTCTTCCTACCAGGCGCTTCAGCCTTTTCTCCTGTTCAATCTGCCGGCTGCGGATCAGATACAGCGTGTAGCGTTCCGGCTCGCGCAGATTCGGGTAGACGCGAATCGTCTGGCGCGCTTCCGCCGTGGCCCAACGCTCCGCGAACCTCACGGCGCCGTAATAGCGCAGGAAGACTTGGCCCACTTGAATGTCGCCCCGCTTGGTGGGGCAGACGGAATACGCGGCAACGGCCCTCCCGCCGGGTGGGACATTCAAGGTGAACCTGGGAAGCGCCGGACACAGAACGGCAGGAACATCATCCTCGATGCTCACCTCTATCGCTCGCTTCCCTTGATTGTCTACCCGCAGTTCGACTCGAGAATTGATGTCGAGTGACACGGGCTCGCACCAACGGCGGCTCACGGTAAGTTCCTTGGGCTTGGGCAAGCGCGCGAGGTCGGCGAACCAAACTACGAGCACCACGCCGTCCCACAGCGGCAGAGCGTAGAGCGCCCGCCGGTTCCACCACGCCGGACCAATCCACACCAGGCCTAGAAGTAAGGCGAGAAAGAACCGCCACTGGAACGCGGCGGCCCATCGTCGACCGCTTTTCGCGGGGGCGCTTACGGCGGGTGGGAGTAGACGGCCGGGCGCAGTCATTTGGGTACCTCGACTGCGGCCAGCACTTCGGCCACAACCTGGTCGCTCGTAATGCCTTCCAGTTCGGCTTCGGGTTTAATCATGAGCCGGTGGCGAAGGACAGGAGGCGCCGCGGCCTTGACGTCATCAGGGATTAAGTAGTCGCGTCCTTCCATGGCTGCCAGGGCTTTTGCGGCGAACATCAGGGCCACGGTGGCGCGTGGGCTGCCGCCCAGACTCAGGGCCGGCCAGTCGCGAGTCCTCTGGACCACGGCCACGATGTAGCGAAAGATGCCCGGTTCAACCGTCAAAGCCAACGCCTTGCGGCGAGCCGCGGGGAGCCAGTCGGGGTCGACGCAAACGAGTCCCAGCGTGTCAATGTGGTGGGGGTCAAATCCCTGTTGGTAGCGCTCGAGGATTTCTACTTCCTTGTCCGCGGGTGGGTAAGAAATGCGAATTTTGAAAAGGAAGCGGTCAAGCTGCGCTTCCGGCAGCGGATAAGTACCTTCGAACTCGACGGGATTCTGGGTGGCAAACACGGAAAAGAAGGGGGAGAGCGGGTAGCCGGTGCCGTCGATCGTAACCTGGCGTTCTTCCATTGCTTCGAGCAGCGCGGATTGGGTTCGGGGCGGCACGCGATTGATCTCGTCAACCAACAGTAAGTCCGTGAAGACCGGGCCGCGGTGCAGGGCAAAGGTCCCGGCTGATAGGTTGAAGACGTTTGCGCCCAGCACATCCGCAGGCATCAGATCAGGGGTGCACTGAACGCGCTGAAAACCAAGCCGGCAAACATGCGCCAGGGCTTTCACGGCGAGCGTCTTGGCAATTCCCGGAACTCCTTCCAGCAGCGCATGCCCGCCACATAGTAAGACCGCCAGTAATTGGTTGATCGTGTCATCCTGGCCAACGATCACCTTACTTAGCTCGGCCCTCGCGTGTGATACGAATTTCTGAACCTCTGCTGGCATCAGCCCTCCTTCCATCGGGTGATCGGGAGATCAGGTGATCGGGTGAGCAAAAGCTCCGCATGCGGATGTTTCTTCTTGACGCGATCATCCCGTTCCTATGCTCACCCGACACTTCGCACTCCCCCGCCCCCGATCACCCGATCATCCGATCTCCCGATCACCCGATCCTTCATCCTTCCAGCCCAAGCTTGCGGGAGATGTCGTAAAGCTCACCCACCCAGGCTAATGCCTGCAGCTCTCTAACTTTCTGTAGTTTAACGGCAGATTCAATCTGCTGCATGTTCTCGGCGAAACCTGGGATCGTCCATCCCGGCCTTTCCCGCACACTCTTGACCAGATCCGCTGTCGTCGCGCTGGAAGGTATTCCCAGCCGCCGAGCCAGCAAGAAACGAAAGCGGGCGTAAGCGATTTCCAGAGCGCCCGCCGCGGCGCCCTTTCGTTGGTAAAGCGCTCCCACGGTCTCGACGAACTCGAGGGGTGAAAGGCACGACGGACGCGCGAGCGGGCGCAGCGCACCACTGCGCCGTCCGAAGGTGATGAGCACGAAAGCTGCGAGGATCAGAAGCTGCAATAGTCCCCAGGGCAGGGGAGTGCGCGACACGTACTGCCAAAACCCCGCGCGCACGCCATGAAAGTATTCGTCCCACAAAACGCGCGTCTGGCTCGGGGAACCCAGGCAATTCAGAAACAACGCCAGGTTTGACGATTTGGTGATCCCGGAGTTGGTGAGGGGTGAATCCGCTCCCCACCAGATGATCTCCCCTTTGCCGACGCGCAACTTCGTGACCGTGGCCCCCTGCGCGCTGCCATAATACCGTAGCTGGCCTGCGCCAAGCTGAGCCCAATGGGCTGGGAACTGCATAGAGATTTCCGGCGCATGAAGTGCGAGTGGCGCGGGCACCTCGGCGGCGAAGGTCTGCCATTCATCAGGCGGTGCAACGGCCGGCACCACCGATTTCGCCTCGATCATCGCAGCCCCGATCATCCCGGTAATCAGCAAATGGCCGCCTCCTGCCACAAACTGCTTTAGTTGGCGACCTTCTTCGGCGGAAGACGGAATGATGGGGCCGGCAATAATCAGCAAGGTGTTCCTTGAGATCTTTGGCAAGTCCTCAGGTGGGTTTGCCCAACGTGCGACCTGATAACCCATCTCTTCCAGCAGCGTATAAGCAGCCTTGGCTCCGTTTGGATCAGGGGAATAGCTGGAGGGAAAGCCCACGGACCCTCCTTGCCCGCCGGGAGCGAACAGGAGCGCTAATGTTGTCAGGAGCATGAGGGCGAGAGCGGAAAAGAGCACGATCCTCTTATCAGCGGAATCGAGTCGCGAGGTCATTCGAGCGACTCCAATTCCGCCAGCGCCGCTTCATACTCGCGGGCCGAAGCCTGGGCGCGGCCATACCAGACTTGCTCGAAGCAGTCGGTAAGGGCAATGAGGTGCGGGCGAAGCGCCGACTCCGCGGGCAGGAGGCGCACATACTCCCGATGCGTCCGCGCGGGGTCAACATGCCACGCGCCTGCCTCTCCCAGGAGGAGCACAGCCGAGCCGTAGATAATTCGTATCGCCTCGCGAAATTCACCTTGCGCGGCGGCGTCGCGAGCCTGCTGAGCCCAATCCCGCCGAGGCCGTGGCGAAGTTGCCGGCTTGGGGGCAGGGAGTTGCGAGTAGGAGATATGGGTGAGAGTGTTAAGGAGCCATGCCAGGCAGATAAGGCCCAGCGCCAACACGATTCCCCAGCGCAAGAGATTGGCTACCCTGGGATGGCCGCCGGCGCGGTTGAGGAACTTGTTAATCCACTGCCACGCACTAACCAGGAGACGGTCCCAAAGTGTTTCTGAGTCGTTCGCTCCGCGCGCCTGGCGGAACTCATGCCGCTTCAGGATGTCGTCCAACTTGGCGCGCGTGCCGCTGTAATCGGGGCGCGATGCCCGGGACATAGCGCGCGCCTCCTCAAACAGCGATCCGACGCGGGAGGACACTTCTCGTGAAACCGCGCCGGCCTTACCGGGGTCTTGGATGAGCCGATCGAGCGCCGCCCCGAGCGGCTGAGTGGAGACCGCGAAGCGCTGTCCCTCGACCGTCACCAACCAGGAATCAGGCAGTTGCTTGCGCAACGCCGCGGCTTCCTTGGGGTGATCGCGCAGGCGGTTGGCGGATGCTGACCAGCGTTCCAGTTCCGATGTGTAGCTTTGTAAATCAACGGATTTGGACTGTGCTCCGAGCCCGCCCTGCACAAGCAGGAGCAACAATGCCGCGAATACCGGGAGGCGCTTTATGCTCACGAAGTAACCGGGGGAACGGGTAAAGGCGATGGCGCCGGCGCGTTCACGTCTGCTTGGCTGTCTGCGTCCGCTACGAACTCATCCAGCATTTCATTGATCTTGTGTTGAAGATAAAAAGTGCCGAAGAAGAACGTCCCCATGCGGGAGAACAACTCTTCGTGTTGCAAGCGGATGCCCGCTGAGAACATTCCTTCCTGCCGGGGCGCCAAGTGGTCCAGCAGGATACGGCGCACCTTGAAGCATTGCACGATAATGAGGGTTGCCGCAAGCAGCAAGATGACGGGGTGCAGTGGCGGGAACTTGTTCTCCGCCTCAACCCACGAGCCCCACTTGAAGCTTGAAACGATGGGAACAGCGAGACTGGCAAGGAGTGCCGCCATAGCAACCGCAATCGGCCACACTCCCAACTTCTCTCTCGAGTGCAGCGCGTTCAAGGCCCTGCGGCGGCTCAAGAACCAGATGGGCTGGTACAGCCCCGCGGTCACCAGGGTCAAGAGGCACATGGCGAAGATGCCGGCGTCGGCGAGCGGCTCGGACTCCGTGGACGGCGCGCGGAGGGGCGCACTCTGCGGGTGGGCATCGTCGAGGTGCTGCATCATCAGTTGCAGGTCGAAGCCCTCTTTGCGCACCCGCAGGTCGTAGTACGCGAGAGCAAAGCCAATCATGACCAGCGGGGCGGTGGCGGCGCCGGACGCGCCTCCCACCAAGACGCTTGGAATCGAAAGCCAGACGCTGGGGTACCCACCTTTGATCGTCACCAGCATGGCGACGACGGTGAATGGCGATTGGCACAGAAGCACCACCACCGCGCGGATGAGCACTGTAAGAATGCCCACCACCAGCAGCCGCCAAAGGAAGCCGCGGGTGAGCGCCACGCTTCGCTTGAGGGCCTGCCGCGCGCTAAGATTCTCCAGCACCAGGGCGGGAACGGCCACGCTGTAACGCACCAGAAAGATGATCAGGAGGATTCCAGTGATGATGAAACCCAGCACGAGCGCCAATCCAAGAACGACGGTAAGCCATCCCAGGGACCTGGGTAATGTTCCCATCAGGCCGAAGGCGAATACGAGCAGGAAGACCGCCAGCATGAAAACACCGAAAGTGCGGAGGATGATCGTCAAGGTGACATTGATCAGCCGCCCCAGCCTGCGACGGACCGCACGATAGGAATCGCGAATCGTGGTAGTTCGTCCCAAGTGAATCTCCGAAAGCGCGTAGGTGGTAGCGCCTAGAGCCAGGGCGTAAACAATGTAATAGGAAAGCAGGATGCCCGAAATACTCAGGCCTGCCCTCACGGCGTAAGTGGCCATCTGGACCGGCGCCGGAGGCCGCGCGCCCGGAACAATGTGCGGCGGTCTAAGAAAGATCTGCATCAAGATATTCAGGCCCACCAGAAGCGCTTCCGGCGCCACCATAATGCCGGCGAATAGCCAGAAATGCTTGCGCAAGTAACTGAAGGTTTGGTCCAGCAACTCACCTAGGCTTAAGGGAACCAGATTTGCGGCCGGCATGTGATCGTCCCTCGGAGGAGGCACTACCTGCGGACGGGGAGAATTCTACTCGAATGGATAGTCGAAAGTCGAGAAGTCGAGAGTCGAGAAGTCCAGAAGCAGCGATTCAGCTCTCGGGCTTCTTGTGTTATAGACATCTGGACTTCTTGACCATATCCTTTGTTTTCATAGACATTCCCGGTTTGTTCGTTCGAAAGCTATCAGCTCTCAGTTATCAGCCGTCAGCCTTCCGAGTCGAGTGGTCGAGGGTCGGGGAGCTAACAAACACGCCCAGGCTGTCGATCGACCTTGTCCTCGCGTTCAACTCTCGACCTCTTGATTTCTCGACTCCTCGACTTTTTGACTCTGTCCTTTGTTTCCATAGACATTCCCGGTTTGTTCCTAATGAAGCTATCGGCTCTCAGCTATCAGCCGTCAGCCTTTCGAGTCAAAAGTCGAGAGTCGAGAGTCGAAAGGCAGTCGTCAACGACTTTTTGACTACATCATTTGTTTTCATAGACATTCCCGGTTTGTTCCTTCAATTTTGAGAGTAAAGCAGTCGAGGGACGAGGAGATAACAGCCGCGCCCCAGGCTGCCGCTCGACCGTGCTCCGGCATTCGACTCTGAACTCCTCGACTCTCGACTTCTAGACTTTTTGACTCTATCCTTTGTTTCCATAGACATTCCCGGTTTGTTCCTTCAATTTCGAGAGTCGAGAGTCGAGCAGTGTCATCAGTCGCAGGACATCGGCGCTCCACGCTATCGTCATTCCCGCGAAGGCGGGAATCCACTCCGCAAGCCATTGGAAACTCGGCGCCGGCGGGCTGGATTCCCGCCTTCGCGGGAATGACCGGTGGTTCGTGGGCGAGGCAATTCCAAACGACGCCATTACCAGTAGTCGAGTAGTGGCCGGCAGTTTCTGTCTCGATGGACGTTGTGGCCGTAGCGAGCTTCGCACTCGACTTTCGACTCTCGACTCCTGGAATTTGTGGCCGCCGCGGGCTTCGCTGGCATATGGCAGGGACCCATCGCCTGGCAGTAGTTCTCTTCCTGAATCCCGAATCCTGAATCCTGCTTCCTTTGTTTTCATAAACATTCCCGGTTTGTTCCGTAAGAAGGCTATCAGCTCTCAGCTATCAGCCGTCAGCCTTCGACCGCCGCAAGAAAACATTTTGTCCTGGTCCGCGAGGCGTGCTCCCGGCCTGTGACTTCCTCGACACTGCATACCGCCGCCCCTTGATCACGCGAAGTCACAGGTTATTCAATCCGGCCCCCGCCGGTGGCCCTGCTGACTTCTGGCTTCTGGGTCCTGAGTTCTGGCCTGTGACTTCCTCGACACTGCATACCGCCGCCCCTTGATCATGCGAAGTCACAGGTTATTCAATCCGGCCCTCGCCGGTGGCCCTGCTGACTTCTGATTTCTGACTCCTGAATCCTGAGTCGTGAGTCCTGACACCTGACACCTGACACCTGACACCTGACACCTGACACCTGACACCTGACACCTGACACCTGACACCTGACACCTGACACCTGACACCTGACACCTACCGTACCATACTAGCCTATCCTATTCTGTTTGTCAAGAGACAGGAAGTCCCAACGCAATATTTCTTAGGACCCCGACATTTCGTCACTCTCTAGGAAATGCCGGACTCGCTAATATTTCTCTTGACAAAAACAGCGGGGGCGGGGTAACTTGGCCGCATCTTCGGTTCCGGAAACACCGCCGAGTGCAAATTCACGCGGCAACTATCGCCCGCTCCTCCTTCATTCTCCAATTCCCATCCAAGAGGTGTCGCTGTGTTCAGGCATGCCCATCGCCAAAGGATCGCGCCTGTAGCTCGCAATGCGTTTGTTCTTGGACTTCCCTCAGGGCTGCTGCCTGCGCGCTCCGGGGGCGGCTTCACCGCCACGGACCCCAGGGTCCTCAGCGTGCTCGAGATCGTCGCGCGCGAATTCGACAATCCACTATCGGTGAAAGTCCTCGCCGCGCGGTTTCGCCTCAGCCCATCCCGCCTCGAGCATCTTTTTAAAGCGCAAACCGGCCAGCCATTCAAGACTTTGCTTCGAGCGGTCCGCATGGCCAAGGCAGAGTATCTTCTGCAGGATCCCACGTTGCGCGTCAAGGAAGTGGCTGATGCGGTGGGCTACCATAACATAGCGGACTTTGTCCGAGACTTCAGGAAACGGTGTGGCACGTCCCCCTCTCAGTCACGAAGACCTGTCAGGTCAGACGGGGAAACAGCAGGTTTGACAAAGAAACAGCAGGTTTGACGAAGTAATAGCAGATTTGACGAACAGATAACTGTTGACTCGCTGTTTGCCAGCCGTATTATCTCAATCTGAAATACTGGAACTGCAACAACGGGTGTTGAACGGAATGCGGCGCGTGGGGTTTGGTGGCGCGGCAGCGCCGGTCCGCTCCGCCGCAGAAACCTCTTACGAGGTGGCGCCTCATGTTCACTCGCGTTCTACTCTTCTTTTTCCTGACAACTTTGATTTCGAGCCCTATCAAGGCTCAGACCACGGCTCCCGTGCGTGACCCTCAGACGCTCACTTTGATTGCCTCGTCGCTCAAGGCCCTGACGGGCGGCGTGGCCGTGAACGACGTCATCGTGCAAGCCACCGCGACCTACGTCGCCGGCTCCGACGAAGAAACCGGCACAGCCACGCTCACCGCCAGCGGCAACCAACAAAGTCTGCTCCAACTCAACTTGAGCGGCGGCACGCGCGAAGAGATTCGCAACGGGCCTGCCGGGGCCTGGATTGGGCCCGACGGCACAGCCCACTCCATGGTTACCGACAATTGCCTGAATGACGCCGACTGGTTTTATCCTGTCCTGACTTTGGAGGCTCTTCAAGCCGATCCCACGCTAGGCGTGCAATATATCGGTCCGACGGTCTGGAACGGCGTCGCGACAGTGCAACTTCAGTTCTTTCACGTGATCCCCGGTCAGACTGCGCCGGTGACGACGGAGATTCAAAATCGGAGTGTCGTGAACCTCTACCTCGACCCTGCTTCGATGCTCCCCCTCGCTCTGGACTTCAACACCCATGCTGACGACAATGTCAATCTAAACATTCCGGTCGAAATCCGGTTCGGTGACTATCGCGCGGCCAGCGGTGTTCTAATTCCGTTTCGCATTCAGAAGCTACTGCAAGGCACGCTGCTCCTCGACTTTGTCGTCGCTCAGGCCGCAGTCAATTCTGCTCTTCCCCCCAGCACATTCACTATCCCTGCACTGCCCACAGGAGGTGCCGAATGAGACGCTCTCGTCTTTCTGGCGCGTTGCTGGTAGCCGCGTGCCTGCTGGTCGCCGGCGATCTTAGAGGCCAGGTCGCTACCGGTTTCCCGGTCTACGGGAGTTTTGGCGGCGGTACGTTTGACACGGTGGACAACGCCAACAACAATGTGCATTTTGAAATCCCGGTCATCAATAAAGCGGGACGAGGCATGCCTCTTACCTACA
>Ga0326728_10006999_pt1 | contig 29694 bp, 30 predicted proteins | sample MB3enrmetagenome_FD_207602 | JGI IMG/M metagenome (GOLD analysis project Ga0326728, IMG submission 207602) | Lab enriched peat soil microbial communities from McLean, Ithaca, NY, United States - MB31MN | ecosystem: Environmental > Terrestrial > Soil > Wetlands > Peat | place: USA: New York... | reverse complement strand
CTTGAACTAAGTTGCGTCTCGAAAAGCATACTACTGTTTTCAATGTCATACCCAATGTTCGAGTATAGACCTTCAAAATTGCTACCCGCGCTGCCATTTCCTTTTACTGCCTGCCAGTTAGACCCCCAACCAGGGCCACTGCTTACCCATATTCCATACCCTAAGGTGTCGCCGGCACCAGTAAATTGGGATTGGGGAACGGTTTGGATGAAAGGTGCTGGAACTTGGCCTGTGGGAAGACTTGAGGGTGAAGGCGCTGTGCTGTTCTGCGCGTAAGCGCCATAAATAACTCCAGAAAAAAGTATCAACATAAAAAGAATGCTGAAACCTTCAAGCTTTCGCTGTTTAGTCATCCCATCAACTGCTTCAGGCGTTGTATGGGATTTCTATTTAAGCTTTATGAATTTGTTGTATGGGATTTCTATTTAAGCTTTAAATTTGAAATTTGCGTAAGATAAGCCAACATTTTTTTGCGTTTAATAAAAATTAACATTTGTAACGATGAGTAACATAGTCTATAAAGGCGTATTTTAAGATAATCGCAATGAAGAATTTCAAAGCAACCATAACCATTCTCCCCCTAAAGCAGTGTCAGTTAGCTTTGTCACTTTACCTATCGGAAAAATGGCGCGCACGTGCGCTATCCCGTTCTGCTACAGCCTGAGCGATTAATTTTTGTGCTAATGCTAGTCCTTGGGCAATTTCGTTAAAGTCAGTTTCTTTTCCGTTGATAGAGGCTGATTTATACTCGATTTTGCCCGCTGGTGAGAAATCATCTTCAGAAACCACAATTCCAAAGGTGCGTCCTATTTCTGGTTCAATGACCGCGTCAAGTGGGTTATCCAGTCTTTCTTTAACTTCGATTCGGAGTATTTTCATGGGGTCTTGCTCAGGCGTTATTTCCCCAATACCAACGACGATGATTTCTCGCTGGTCGAATACGTTAATTGCAGTATAAAGCTTACAGGCAGTCCCGTATCCAGCCGTGTGATACCAAGCCTTCCGAAAATCTTCGTATGTTTTGCCCTCTTTTAGTCTCCTTGTAAGGATAGAAATTGTTATCATAGAAGCTTCCTCTCCATATGAGCAGTTATTATTGGAAATGGTATCACTAAATAAAACTTCTGGCGCTACAACACAATAGAGACTGAAGGTAAGCCTAATCATCTAGCATACAAACGAATCATCATGAATAATCTTGTCGACCAGCTTGATGTTTTGGTTTTTGTTGCGAAAGATTTTTATTGGGCACTTAGGCTAACCTAATTAGGTTGACCTAACATGGAGTACATCATAACAGTAAAAGACCTCGTTGAAGTATACGCCGACGGAACAAAGGCAGTCGACAATATTTCTTTCAACGTTAAAGAAGGCGAATTCTTCGGGTTTCTGGGACCCAACGGCGCAGGAAAGAGCACCACAATCAAAGTCCTCACCACACTCCTCAGAAAGACTTCAGGGCACGCCCAAGTAGCCGGTTACGATTTAGACAAATCGCCAAAGGAAATTCGAAAAGCCATTGGAGTTCTAAGCCAAGAAACAAGTCTGGATGTGGATCTCACGGGGAGGGAGAATCTGCGTCTTCAGGGTCGTTTACAACAGCTTCATGATCCCGTTCTCAAGGAGCGAGTAGATGAATTGTTGAAGCTAGTGCAGCTTGAGGATGTAGCGAAGAAACCTGCAGGTCGATACTCGGGCGGGATGAGGAAGAGGCTGGATTTGGCTTCAGCTCTCATTCACAAGCCGAAGTTGTTATTCTTGGATGAGCCGACCACAGGACTTGACGCCCAGTCCCGTGCTGCCATCTGGGATTATCTGGAGGAACTGAATAAGAAGGAGGGTATAACGATATTTTTGACGACGCAGTATTTGGAGGAAGCTGATAGGCTTTGTCGGGAGCTCTCCATAATAGATCACGGTAAGCTCATCGCGAGTGGTTCTCCTTCGGAGCTCAAGGCGGCGTTGGGAGGCGATACGATAACGCTGACGCTCAAAGACGGAACGGACGCTGCTTTGAGATCAAAAACAAAGGAGATTCTCAAAACGATTCCAGAAGTTACTAATGTCATGGATTCGGATGGGGGGATTGTTGCCTATTCGAAGAACGCTGGTCAGATAATCGCTGATGTTGTGACGTCGCTTGACCGAAATAATATTCGGCCAGCTTTTCTAAGCATTTCCTCTCCGACCTTAGACGATGTCTTTCTGCGGCAGACGGGCAGGAGAATTAGGTCAGATGAGCTTGGTAGGCGGGAAACCGAGCCCTTCCTGATGTAGAGGCGATCGATGTGGCATTACTCTATGATATACAATCGCTTCTTGAGAGATATCTGACGAAGCTTGTTAGGAATCCTACCTTACTGGCGACGAATCTTGCTACACCCTTGCTGTTTCTCTTCCTCTTCTCGCAGCTGCTCACCAAGTTCAGCGTCTTTCCAGGTGTATCCGGAAGCTACCTTGCCTATCTGACGCCGGGGATTGTTATGTTAAACGCTATGATTAGCGCACCTCAAGGCGGGGTATCGATTGCGAATGATCTGAATTCAGGGTTCCTCTCGAAGCTGATGCTCACTCAGGTTAGTAGACCAGCAATCTTGCTGGGCAGATTATTGACGGATGTTTTTGTTGTCGTAGTCCAGTCATTCATGACAATTGTCGTTGCAATTGCGATGGGCGTGACTATCGCCACTGGAATTCCGGGAATACTGCTCATGTTGGTTACAGCCGCATTCTTTGAACTGGCACTGTCAGGAATCTTCCTCGCGATCGGAATGAAGAGCAGGAAAACCGAGACTATCTCTGCGATTTCTGGTGTACTGTTCTTTCCACTCATCTTTGTGAGCAGCGCCGTGTTCCCCACTTCCTTCTTCCCTGCCTGGGCGCAGACTGTCTCCAGGTATAATCCAGTGAGTTATGCTTCAAATGTGACGCGTGCGTTGGTCCAGGGCGGGTTGACTTGGAGCACTTTAGTGACCGCGTATACAGCAATCGGGTTAATCGCCATTATGGCCTTCGCGGTGACATTGTATCAGTTCAGAAAAGTCGTCAGCTAAGAAAGATAATGACAATTATCCGTCCATCTTTTTTGTCTATGTTACCAAAAAACGTTGCTTATCTTTTAGTTTCAGGCTTCCGCACGATTAAATAGCCTTTTTCTATTAGCCAGTGGTGAAACTGCCACGTTGTATACAGGCATCCGCTGCTGCATTTTTGCCGTGTCTGCTCGTAAGCTGGGGAAGCCTCTGTTAGCTTGTTTAGCTCCATCTGTACCGGGCATTTTACGTCCTTGCAGAATTCTCTTCGCTTATACTCAACAAATCCTTCAAGAGTCATCTTCATCGGTGGCTTACTCCTCTTTAAGCTTAATAAGCCTTGTTCATAGGGAGAGGGGTCTACTTTTACGCCAGTAAATTTTGTCTAAAAAGCTAGTCGGTAGCATGCCCTTTTAAGTTGCGTTTTCAATTTGTGCTTGTATGCCCAAACTTTACCTCTTAGGCGGAGAAAACGTCTTTAAAAGAAGCGCAAGGGAAGTAAACGAGAGAGCCTTCCAAGATGCAGGAGAACCTCTTGTTGTTCTTGTGTTTCCTTGGGCAAGAGCATCATTCGACAAAGGTTATAAGAAAAGGAAGAGGCTGGTTGATTATTTCATAAGTCTTGGCGCCAGCACAATCAACTTTATAGAATACTCTAATTCCAATGAAACGATTGCCAAAAAAATGGCTGATTCTAACATAGTTTATTTAACGGGTGGACTTGCAAACGTTCTAGTTGAGCGCCTGAAAAACATGGGTGTTGACCGTTTGCTGCATGACTATCGCGGAGTCATTGTTGGGCGAAGTGCTGGAGCGTTAGCGCTTTGCCGAAAATGCATAATCACATGCCGCAGCAATTCAAAAGTCAAACTTATAGATGGCCTGGGCTTGGCAGACCTCACTCTTAAAGCCCACTATAAACCTGAAAAAGACACTACGTTGGAGCAGCTGTCAAGACAAGAGAAAATTTACGCTGTACCTGAGGGTTCAGCGCTTGTTTACAGTAATGGCGCTTGCTCATTTATGGGCGAAGTGTATCTTTTTGAGAATGGCACAAAGCGCCTGTTATAATCGCTCTCTCACTTTTTCTGTAAGAAGCCTAACAACTTCTTCTTTATCTTTTTCAATAAGATTCCAGAGTTATTTACTCCGCTTGGTTTAATTTTGAGTCCTGACGGATTTGAAAGGACTAACTATTTGGCTTCAGTCGCCGACTTTGGCTGTTCAATCTAATTATGTTTTTCTTCATCAATTGTAATGATACACACTTTTCATATAGTTCATGCTAAAAACGAAAAACACGGCTGCTTACCGAAATCTGATAACCTTTAAAAGTGTAAAAGCAACAGGACAATTTGACTTAACATGCATAAATCAAGATGGCTTGCAATCACCCTGACAGTGCTTATCATAACCGTTTCATTTACAACAGTAGCTTTGGCCGATCCCGTTGTTGGTGTAAAGAAAGGCGACTGGATAAAATATCAAGTAACAGTAACGGGCAATCCGCCACCAAACGAAAACATAACTTGGGCAAGAATGGATATCACGGGTGTTCAAGGCGAAACCATAAACATTAATGTTCAAACCGGATATGCAAACGGAACCATATATCCAGAAAACGGAATAACCCTTAACCTAGCGACAGGTGCCATAGGAGACGGCTTCTTTGTACCCACCAATCTAACTCCGGGCGATCGATACAGCACTGAATACGAAGGCACCATAAACATAACGAGCGTTGGGCAACTAGAAGCGGGAGGCGCCGAACGAACCGTTCTCTCAGGCGTTTCAAGCCAAACCACCTATTACTGGGACAAACAAGCAGGCATCATGGTTGCAGCAACGTCAAATTTCACGGGATATACGATAATTACAAAGACAAGCGCAACCAACATTTGGCAGCCTCAGGTTCTTGGATTAGACTTAACCGTCTTCTATACACTTATAGTTGGAGTAATTGCAGCCGTGGTAGCCTCAGTAGCTATTGCGGCGATTTTAGTTTGGCACAAGAAAGTGACCGGAAAAAGCTAATTTTTTTGACAAACTTGAGAGCTGTTAATCACACGCGCTCTGAGCTTGGCACGAATTTATGCACAAACAAACAATTAACTATCGTGGATTAGGACGGTGCCCAAATAAATAATCCAGCACTTCAGCAAGGCAACAATTATCCTTAAGTTAGCTCTAGTTTTGCCGCCAATCCGCGGGTTACTGCGCCGAGGCGGAGGCTCATACGTTACTTCGCCAATCTTAAAACCATTCTTTTTAGCAATAACCAGTAATTCGCCGCCAAAGGTTTCTCCATCCCTCAGGTTAAGGTGGGCAATTGTTTCTTTTTTGTAAGCCCTAAAATTTGAGAAAAAATCTGATACTCCGAATATTTTACCTAGCGTTTTGGAAGCCAGCCTCTCTGAAAATCTTGGAACAACTGTTCGTGAAGCTACAACTAAATCAAACTCATCAAGTCTGTTAACAAGGCTGGGTATAAAATCTGGGCTATTTTCTAGGTCAGCGTCTATTGTTACTATTACAGGAAACTTGGCTAGTTTCATTCCATACAATAAACCCTTAGTTTGCCCTTCTCGAACTTTTGAAACCGCTAAATCTGCAAAGCGGTTAGCAACATCAAATGTCCCGTCAGAGGAACTATCGTCAACAACAATTATTTCATTTGGAAAATCTTTGAGCGCTGACCTTACTCTAAGAATTAATTCCTTAATATTTTCTCTTTCATTCCAAGTCGTTGTAACCACGGATACGCCCTGAACCATTTCGCTGCCGACGCTCATGAGTAGCCATAGCCCTCTTTAGGTTATAAGTTATGTTGCCAAAAACTTCAAGAAAACCTAATTTTGAGCGTGGCGTTTAGGTTCTTTTCAAGTGATCTTGAATTTTCGAGTCATGCTGCAAGCGGAAACAACATCGTAATCTTAAAATAATTGGAAGGACTGATGTGTTAACGAATTCATAAATTAGGGTAAGACTAATAGAGGAAGAAAAAATGAGCAAACAAGAAAAACCCCACTTAAACCTCATCATCATGGGGCACGTTGACCACGGAAAATCCACTACTACGGGGCATTTACTTTACTTAGCAGGCGCGATTGACGAGAGAACAATCAAGGCATATGAAGAAGAAGCCGAAAAAATGGGCAAAGGCACATTCAAGTTCGCTTGGGTACTCGACAACTTAAAGGAAGAACGAGAAAGAGGAGTCACGATTGACCTTCGATTCCTGAAATTCGAAACCAAGAAATTCAACTATACAGTCATCGATGCGCCAGGACACAGAGACTTCGTAAAAAACATGATTACTGGCGCAAGCCAAGCCGATGCCGCTGTGCTCTTCTGCTCAGCGAAAAAAGGCGAGTTTGAAGCAGGCATTGGTCCAGGCGGCCAAACACGTGAGCATGCGTTTCTAGCATTCACTTTAGGTATTCGACAACTAATTGTTGCAGTTAACAAAATGGATGATGTATCCGTTAACTGGAGCAAGGATAGGTATGAAGAAATAAAGAATGAAGTTTCAAGAATGCTGCGAATGGTAGGTTTCAAAATCGATAAAATCAACTTTGTACCTGTTTCAGGCTGGACAGGCGACAACCTGATCAAGAAAAGCGACAAAATGCCATGGTACACTGGTCCAAGCCTAATTGAAGCACTAGACCTTTTAGAAGTACCCTCTAAACCAACTAACAAGCCACTGCGCGTTCCAATTCAAGACGTTTACAGTATCACTGGCATCGGTACAGTTCCAGTCGGCAGAGTCGAAACAGGCACTCTTAAAGCAGGACAAAACGTAATTTTCATGCCCAGTAACAAAACCGGCGAAGTTAAATCAATAGAAATGCACCACTCTCAGATTCCAATTGCAGAACCAGGCGACAACATCGGCATGAACGTAAGAGGCATCGCTAAAACCGACATCCACAGAGGAGACGTCGCAGGACCAGTTGACAATCCGCCAACCGTAGCTAAAGAATTCATCGGTCAAATCATAGTGATTTACCATCCAACCGCCATCGCTGCAGGATACACACCAGTACTCCACTACCACACAGGACAAATTGCATGCAGATTCACCGAACTTGTAAAGAAAATCGATCCACGCACAGGCCAAGTAACCGAGGAGAAGCCAAGCTTTCTCAAAACCGGCGATGCAGCTTGGGTAAGAATGGAACCGTTGCACCCGATAGCCGTCGAGACTTATCAGGATTTTCCTGAGCTCGGACGATTCGCCATCAGAGACATGGGCACAACCGTTGCTGCAGGTGTCATAAAAGAAATCACTAAAAAGGGACCTTAAACCCTTCCATTTTATTTTTTGTTTAATTAATTCAAGCTGTCTTTTTAACTTTAATTTGTTATATTTTTAGTTGTAACAGGTTCACCTATTCAATTTTTTATTTGTTCTGTTTAATTGATAAAAGCATTGTTGTAGTCACATGACAGTCACAAGGACATATATCGTATAATTGGGAAAGTGGCTTAACTAAAGGTGTGTGGGTTAATGGATTATCAAAACGAGAAATCCAGCATGCCGTTAAACAAGAATTTTGATAAAGCTAAAAGGGGACGCTTAAGCCAAAAGCTTAAGTGTATATCATTGAGAGACGTGTCACTCGAAGATAGACGCAAAGAAGCAAAAAAACCATTATTCTTAATCAGGTACGAGTAAAAACATGATTAACAAAACAAACGATTGATTCAATCAATAGTTTTCTTCTAAACGTCTTAACTGTTTTTACTGAAAAAGCTGAGAATTCTTCAGCAAGTTGTTTTTTATAATTTTAAAATGCAGATTCTTAGAAGCGCAAGCAAAATAAACATGCAGTTACGGTTACCTAATAAGAGTTGACTGTATGTCCGGAACTGAAACGTTGCTTCCTTACATAAATGATAAAAAGAAAAAGGGTGAAGAACCCACCATAATAGTGGATAGCCGAGAGGCAAATAGTGCAGAAAAGATTGTTAAAGGCTTAATTGAACGGGGAGTCAACGTTAAAACTGAATTATTGGAGAAAGGCGACTACATTCTCTCTGATCAATGCGCGGTAGAACGTAAAACTGTCCACGATTTTGTTTACACCCTTACCCGACGGTACCTTTTCGAGCAGCTTTTCAGGCTTAAAGAGGTTTATCCCAAGTCGCTTATCGTTCTTGAGGGTTACCTGCCGATAATCTACAAGTACAGCAATATTCAGCCTAGCGCAATTTGGGGCGCGATGTTTAATTTAGCCAAAAACGGAATTTCGCTGATTAACACAGCATCATATAAAGAGACTATTGATTTTCTTTATGTAGCGGCTAGGCAGGAGCAAATTGTTGAGAAAAGAAGCGCAGTTGTGCATGCCTTTAAAAAATGCGAGACACTATCGGATGCCCAAGTATATTTTGTTGCCAGTTTGCCTAATATTGGACGGGAAAAAGCAACAGCCATACTGGATTCTTATCAAACACCGATAAACGCGTTAATTAACGTGGATGATTGGTCGAAGGCTGTGAATGGCCTTGGCCCCGTGATAACTAACAAGGTGAAAGAGGTTTTAAGCACACCTTACAAGGATAAAACATGTGAAGATGTGTAGAACAGTAGATGCGTTAGGCTCTGTTTAGCGAAAGGTTAAAAGCTAATTGAACAGCTAACAAACATGCTGTTGGTATGGACAAAGTAAAGATTGCCCTAACAATTCTTTCTATGGTAATTATAATTGGTCCTCTTGCTGGTTTAGCCTACGTTTATAGGGATAACTTGCTTGCTTTAGTGGTTCCTCCCCAAATTAAGAGCTTGGTAAACGGCGGCGATCCCACTGGATCCCAGTCTCAACCAGAGTTTCAACCGCCCCAGCTTGTAGGGCAACCACAGTACAATGCTCAAACGGGAGCGTTTACTGTTTCCTTCAACTTTACCAACCCCTTAACAAATCAAATTTCAATCGATCAGCTATCAGCAGAGGTTCAATCAGAAGGTGGTGCCTCCTTAGGCAACATATCAATAAATCAACCAATCCAGATGACGCCGGGTGAAACTTCCATCATAAACGTCTCTGGAATTTTGAATCAAAATGCAATAAGTCAATTTGAAGCTCAAAATCCAGGAGTCAACAGCATCAACATTTCTCTTACAAACCTAAATGCTGACGTTGCAGGCATCACCGTGCATATGAACCAGGTGAACAATGTGGGGCAGCTTCAATTGCCAGGGTGAACACGATGGGTAGAAGCATAAACTGGTTTGGTCTCTCCGCTGGAATCACCACTTTAATAGTGCTTGTTATTTCCCTTTATGTTCCTTGGTGGCAGTTAACGATTGGTCAAAACCTCATAAAAGTTAATGCCTCCCCAGTGAACACAAATTTCGGCTTGTTTGGGGGTGCTCAATTTACGATACCGTTAATTTGGGCTTTGAACCTTATAAGCATACTAACGTTCACCGCTTGCGGTCTTGTTATGCTGATTTACTCGCTGAATCCGACAAAATCTTACTCTAAACATCTGCTTGGTTTTTCATATAAGAAGCCGTTATATGTGTTGATATCTTTCGTGGCTGGTTTATTAGTAATTGTGATAATCGCTGGACTCCTTGGAATGAGCATTCCTCTTATGGGCTCAGCGACCCTTACTTTGCCGACACAATTCATCTCCAGTGGCCTGAGCATTAGCGCTTTGATTTCAGGAAGCTTTGAATTGCCCTTCTACCTGGCAATAGTAGCCGCTGCACTATGTATCGCCGCACGCTTGTACCACAAGAACCTCGCTAAAATCCCAAAAACAGCGCCAGAAACAGCAACGCTGCCGACCGAGACTACCTCAACCAGTGTATCGGGTTAAGCCACTGTTTCTTTTCAACAACAAATGTTGCCTGACCGTTAAAGTTTAAAGCCTAAGCCAACATTATTCTATGAACCCGCAAAAATAGCCGTCTAAAAGCGATTTAAAGGGGCTGTCGGCTAGCTTGGTCTAGGCTTGTAGCCTCGGGCGTTATAGACGAGAGTTCAAATCTCTCCAGCCCCACCACTTTTACTTATATGATTTTAACTGAACATGAAAATGCTTATAGCGATGGCAGGAGAATATACTATTTTAATGGTGAAAAACTTGAAAATAGGTGTTGAGGTTAAAAAAGTGGATTCTCAAGGTCGCCTTATCCTACCTGCAGATTGGCGTGAAGCCGAAATTGGAGAAAGCAGAGAACTTTATGTTATTAAACGGAGAGGGTACCTGAAGCTGGTTCCTAAGCGTCGTGTAGATTTGACTGAATTTTTTGATAAAGTCGATTTAGGGGTACAATCCATCGAAGGCTGGAGTGCGTTTGAGAAGAAGATCTCCGAGGCAAGAACATGAGGTTCTTAGACGCCAACATCTTTATCTACGCATATTATAAACCGAAAAAACAGCTTAGCGAAAAAGAAAACCGGATGAAAGAACAAGCCCAAAAAATAATCACCAACGTATCCAAAGGCAAAGAAGACATCATTATAACCGTCGTGCATATGTCGGAAGTAGTTAACATTTTAAAACATGGCATGCCCCAAGATCAGCTAATCGCCATCATTCGCGGGCTCTTCATGCTCGACAACGTAAAAATAGCAGGCGTAAACAAAGATACCTATTTCGCCGCAACAGAACTAGGCGAAGACCTTAAACTCGAACCCAACGATGCGCTAGCAGTCGATATAATGCGTCAAAACGGCGTTGCAGAAATTTACTCCTTTGACGAGCACTTCAACCAAATAGACGGCATAACCAGACTACCCAGCACATAAACAAAAGCCATTTCTAGTCGCTACCCAACCCATTAGCCAGCCTAAGCCTTGGCTTGTAGCCTCGGGCGTTATAGACGAGAGTTCAAATCTCTCCAGCCCCACTATGAATTTCTCATAGTTATGGCTAACTTGACGCTTCTTAAATACTTCAAGTACGATAGGTTTTGTTCATGGGATACCACCCGCAATATGGAAAGGTCAAAGATAGAAGAGGGAAGGCTAGATCTGTAGGTAATTCCACGCGGGAGGAGAAGCATGTTGCTACTATGAAAGAGGTTTCGGACAAAACCCTCAAGCGAATACGTAATCTTGGAAGCCAGAGATTTGGTTCTTCCCCGTTCAGTGAACACTTTGACCGTTGGCTAGTAAACCTAACAGATGTCCTGTCTGAGTTTGAGTCAAACCCAAACATAAACGCAGATGAACAATTCGTAAAGGAGCGCTCACAAATACTCTCCATTGTTAAAATTGAGCTTGAGGAAAGACGCCGTAAGGAAGCTACTCTCGAGGAGGCTAGCAAAAATCTATCAAATAGCAAAAATCTTCTTGACGCAATCAAGAAAGAATACGACAGTAGGATGAGTGAGATTAAAGGGCAAAGAAATCGTGAAATCAAACGTCTGTATAATAATATTGATAGCCTCAGAGAAGAGCTGGATAATATTGTTCGGATGAAAACTGGTCTCTTCAGAGGCATCTCCAAGAAAGATAGGGAACAGAAAGAAATGGAGACAACTCAGGTACTGAATACCGAACAAAGGGAGCTTGAATTAGCCATGCTGGATTTCACTGAAGCACAAGAAAGGCTTCGAGACGAGTATGAAAGAAAGAGGCAGCCAGTCATCGAGCAGATAAGAGATTGCCAGAAAAAGATTGAGACCCTGGAGACTGATGGTTCTCGAGAAGACAGATGGTTCGCTTGCGAAGCCCTCGTAGATTCGGTGAATGCACTTCTCCAAAGAAAAATGCTCCAGCTTCATCAGCCCTCTTAATGCTGCTCGCCCAGCGGCTTATTTCTATGTTGAACTATGTTGAATCATATTTGAAGCCTAATAGAAGCATCTAGTAGACTAGGTCGGTAGCTTGAGCACACACACATCTCAAACGCTAAAGCTAAGAGAGGTAAATTTGCACCCATTTTTGTTTTAAATTTTGGGTAAAGATTGTTTGAGGCTGCTTTAAACGTAGGGTCTTACTGTTGACGGGTGTTTTAGCTTTCCCATTCGTTTTGGCTGGATGGGGTTAGTGCATTTGTAGAAATGAAATAGCGTTCGCTGTCTAATAGCAAACTTAGTTTATGTTGATTGACAAAATTTGTTATAAATACAAGGTCGTTACTGTTGACCAAGTTTTGTTCAATGCTTAAAACAAATCCATCGTTTAAGGTATCAAGCATCTTTACATCTATACTACAGCTTGACCCTAATTCTCTTTTAAACAACATTGCATCAAATACGTTCATGTTTATTCATCTGTTCCAAATTTAGCTACGCACATCAGCCAAAAATATCTGGACAGATGATTGCAAACTTGGATATTAATATATGAGCCTAAGCACTCTTAAGGCTTCGCCTAAAAAAAGACGAAAAACCACATACACAATACATAAAATAACTAATTAGCAGATTTCTCAGCTTACTAAAATTACTATCTAAGACTTTGCCTCTCTCTTCAAAATAAAAGATTTTTGCGAATCTAGAGAATGCCTAATAATACTGCTACTACAACAGCTATTGGAACTGCGGCAACCAGAAATATCAGTCTTTTTGATTTGAAGAACGAGTTTGACGTCGCTTCGCCCTCTTGGAGTTCATATTCTTTTATTTCCTTTGTTTTAGAGTTAATCTGGACCTTAGCCGTGAGTTTTTGAAACATCATCTCAACAATGTATAGTTCTCCATCAAGCGAAACTTTCATCGGCAGCCAGCTTCCTTTGTACCCTAATCTTTTCAGGAAGTCAGCTGTCATTGTCGTCGCATTTTCGGCGTCGAACCGTGGAGCCTCTGCTGTTTCAGTCGACATGAGTCTTCTCTGAGAGAAAGTGGCGCTTTAGCATTTTAGGATTTATGAAGCCAAAAACCATATTTCAAATCAACAGAGCACCCGCTTGGAAAAAAGCTGCGGCTTTAATGTTTGCTAAAGAAAAAAAGTAGTTTATGGCGACGGTTGGTTTGGCAGTTGCGGTTGGGTTCCATTAAACGATTCGGTTTGGTTTAGAAGGTTGTTTGTCATAGTTTTTAATTGGTCAAGTTGAGGAATATTGTTTCTGTTAAGAGTTTGTTCCATTGCACTTACGGCAAAGTTAATAACTACGCAAGAAAGCACCACAGCTGCCGTTATTAAAAGTAAAGTGGCTACTGCTGTCTCCAAAGTTCTCTTCTCCCTTCTCAATCTTATTTTGCTAAAAAATCATTAATAGCTTGTTCTTTTGCCCGAGTTATTCTTATTTAGAAATATGTCGGAAATAGTAATAACACGCGTTTTACTAGTCAGTTATACTTTTTTCTGCTTAACTATTTCAAGTAAGCTCAGAAACTTTTTCTTTTTTAATCTATTTATTTGGCGCTTGCTGTTCTGCAGTTGGCGCACCAGAAGCTGCAGGAGCTGCAGCTGGCGGTGTTTCAGGTTTTTCTGGCGGCGGTTGGTTTGGGGGTGTGCATGATAATATTTGTATTTTTTCCGCCATTGGGTGAAGAAGGTCTGGCGGTGGATATGGCGTGTTTAGGGTGGATGATAACATGTAGATTGAGTTAAAAACATGCTGGTAGATGGTGAAGAGGATTTGGGGAATTTTTGTTTTAGGATTAACCTCAAGTTTTTTCTTGATGTCATCTGCTTTGCCCATCAGAGTTACCGTGCCTGTAGTGTTGTATTTTACAACGTTTGGCTTGGTTGAGATTGCCAAGGCGAAGTTGAGTGTTACTTCGTTGATGCCTTTTTTTTGTTCTTCCAGCTTTGCGTTGACATCAAAAAACAGTTCTTCTTTTGAGAGGTATTCGCCGGTTCGTTCAGCCTGTAAACTATTAAGGTTGATGGAAACGATGACTCCTGAGACAGAGTACTGCGGGTTTACGGCTGATTCCTCTGCTACATCATTGCTGTGATTTTAATATTTAACTTTGTTTGTAGCCAGCACGCTGACCACCCTTGCGGTTGATAGGTTCCAGTTTTATTGCTGGTCGGAACTGTAGAATGCTGGCACAGAAAGCTCTGTTATAAACTTGAAGGCTTCATCTCCTTTAGTGTTTGCTTTCGGTTTTAACACGATTTTTTTAGGGATGTCTTCTTCAATGTAAACTATGTAGTTAACAGTTGTTCCTAACCCTAGGCGAGCAAGTTGCTGCACGGTTACCTTAAATTTCTCAATTTCCTGAATTTTTTTATTTATTTTTTCGATTGCTTCAAACAGGATTTCTGTTTGTCCCTGTTCCGTGAATGAAATTGCAATGTCGCCTGATTGAACCCAGCCTGAAGTTTCTTCTTTTCCTTTAGCCCCCTTTTTCCCTTTCTCTGCCGTTTCCACAGGCTTCTTTGATTGGCTACGCAGGTTTTTTTGGAGGGCTGCTGATTTCTGATACCATTCTTCGTTTTTATGGGCGCCTTCAAAATCTCTCAGCAACGTGCCCAGCCATTGGCTGTAATCTTCAAATAATACTCGATACTGTAAAGTTTGGTTTGCTAAAAATTCCGTTATGTCCTTTAATGACGTGAATGTGCGAATTTCTGTTCCCGTTTTTTCACTTCCTCTTCCATATTTTCCTCGGGGATTTAGCTCTGGATGCATTTATCTACGTTAGTTTTTGGATAATAGGATTTGTCTATTGCAGAAATTACATACTTTTCAGGGTGCATCGAGAAAGTCTTGTTTTGCGTTGGCTTTTGGTTGACTGTTGGAAGAGGCTCCTGAGGTTTAGGGCAAATATTGCGGAAGCAATTGAGCTAACCCCCCACACTTCTTCTTTGAATCGTTTAAGCGGTTGCTTAAGCGATCCATCGTTTGCTAATAGCTCAATGGCTTGCTTTCCACTTTATATTGCCCTTTTCCACATGAACCTCTTCCATGGTTTGGCTCTTCTGGTTGGAAAGCTCTTGTTTACTTTGTCTGGTAGAATATAAAAGTATTATGTATTGCTACACAAGACACGTAAGCAGTAACAGCCGTCAGTGTTTTCAACGATTTTTAGCTTGGTCATAAGCCTTCGCTACGGCTTCGCTTGTAAGAACACCCACCACTTTTGTCGGCGATTCCTTATCTACAACAGGTAGCAGGTCGATTTTTTCTTTTGTCATGGTTTTGTATGCTTCAAAAACTGCCTGTTCTGGATTGGTTGAAATGTTTTTTAGGGGCATCTGTTCCACTTTCAGGTTACCCCGCTGTTCCGGTGCAACCTTGATTATTTCATTCCAGATTACTACGCCTTGAAAAACGCCGTCTTTCTCCACAAGAGCATCATGATAACGATTCTTGAACATAACTTCAAAAGCTTCCGCGAGGGTTTGGTCTGGATGAACCGCGCCCACCTCAGATTGCATGACATCTTTAACCTGGACACTTGCCAGCGTCGTGGAAACTATCGTTTGTTCTGCTTCTTCACTGGCGCCGATGTAAATAAAAACGCCGATTATTATTAGAAACGGATTAATAAAAAATCCAACTACAACCATTAAGATTCCGAATATTCTGCCGATGTAAGCCGCGTCTTTGGTTGCCTGAGAAAACGTCATCCGCTCCGCCAGCAAAGCCCTAAGAACTCTGCCGCCGTCCATGGGGAAAGCCGGAATCAAATTGAATGCGCCAAGCAGCAGGTTCAGGTATCCTAAATCCAGGAGGATGTTTCCTGAAGAAAGAATTACAGGAGACGGTGGGAATAATGGTTTTATCGGTATCAAATAGTTTAAGCCAATGAGGGCGGCTCCCATCAGTAGGCTTGTGACGGGTCCAGCGGCGGCCATTCGCCACTCTATTCTGGGGTTTTCTGGGATTTCCTCGATTTCTGAAACTCCGCCGATTGGGTAGAGAACGATTTTCCGCACCTTAATACCGTAGCGTCTTGCAACAACACAGTGCGCAAGTTCATGGAAAAGCACAAAGACAAACAGGAATAAAACGAGAATAAAAGAGTACATTTGATTGTAATAGATAGCTAAACCTAATACGGCAAAAATTAACAAGATAAAAGTAAGATGCAACTCAATGGGAATCCCCCATACAGAACCAATCTTAAAAGACAACTTCATAACCAAAAAGAAGAGATGTCTGCTTTTTAAATTTTCTATAAACGCGCAGCTTTAGCCTCTGGTCTTTTGATTTGGCTTTTTGTGGTTGTTTTTTGTTGTAAATAGTAGGTAGGTCTATAGATAGGCGGTTTAGGTCAGGGCTTGTTTAAGGTTCATTTTTTGTTTTAGAGCTTAAATTAAGCATTTATGCCGCGTTGATTTGTCACTGTAATATGTTATTTTTTGCTCGCGCGTCTTTCATGTCGTCTGCTTGGAATAAGCGCTATTTTTGCAACATTGTTACAAGTAAGAATATTCTTACTAATGCGTGGTGGAAGCGTCTACAACTAAAGTTTCCTCTAAAGGTCAAGTGGTTATCCCAGCGAACGTGCGCAAGGCAGCCAGCCTCAAGAAAGGCGAGATACTTCTGGCAATAGCTGTTGATGACATGGTTGTTCTAAAAAAATAGTTGATAAATCCTTTGAAGAAACTATGAAGCCAATATGGGCAAAAGTTAGGCAGATGGGTCTTTCGGAGGAAGACATAAACGCCCTCATCGACCAAGCAAGAGCCAAAAATAGTTCCTGATACCAACGTTTGAGGTTGCTACTTTTGCAATATAATTATATAATTCTTTAAGCTTATGTTTCTTTTGAGGAAACTGCTTTGTCAAAATCTGTTTGGAATAAGCCTGTCGTATGCATTTTTAAAGAGCGCGACGTTAACCCTGAAATAGACCCCTTTGTAGTTGTTAAAGCCAAAAAAATAATAATTTCCCACGCCGATAACTCTAAAGTAACTGGCAACCTTGTGGATTTCTTCACTCTCATGGGTGATGCTGACTATCTGATGTCGCCTGAAGGCGCAGCAGACCACTATGTAATGTGCTGGTTCGACGACACCGAGCCAGATATGACTAAAGACCTGAGGCGTTTAAGAGGAGTTACCCTTAAGGGAAAAGTCACTTGCGCACTTAACGCAGCCGGCAAAAGGACGTACAATGCCGCTTTCCAAGCTGAGCATGCTAAATTCAAATAACTCATTTTTCTGTATTTATACGCGTTTTTGTCAGGTTGTTTTGTAGTTGCTTCTGAAAAGACTGAGTAGTAATAATACTACAATAAGCATTTAAAGATAACGTGTAATCCTAACCGTTGCCGCTTTGGAACATAACAGCAATTAAGAGTTTAGCTTTCTTTCTCTCGACAGTAGGGGCTGTGAAAATAAGACCTCAACTAAATCGAAAACATTTTAAATTTGAAAAAGGTTGCTAATAATTGTACAAGTAAGAGGAACGCCGATGAGCAGCAAGCAAGTTTATTTCCCTCACAAAAACTGGGTTTATGTTTTGGCTGGACTTGTAGTCCTATTAATTCTCATTCTCATATTTTCAGGGTTGATAACGGTCACTTTTTCCGCCGCTGGTGACGCTGCTATCGCAATTATATTAGTGGGAAGCCTGCTTGGCAGTTCCATAAACATTCCTTTGTATAAGATTAAGTCCAACCAACCTTTGGTTCGCGAGGAATACGTTAGGTGGATGGGTATAAACTACCGTATTCCAAGGGTTCCAGCCCAAGAAACATACACCGAAGTGGATGTCAATGTCGGAGGCGCACTGATACCTGCTGGAATGAGCATTTTCCTTCTTACTATATCCTCATCAAACATCATCCTATATAGTCTCATAGGCGTGCTGGCGGTGAGCATCGTCACCCATTTAGTAGCCAAACCCGTCAAAGGAGTCGGCATTGAAACTCCAACTTTCGTCCCACCACTAGCCGCTGCGGTGGCTGCCATTATTCTTTCCCCCTCTAACCCAGGGGTGGTCGCTTACGTATCAGGGACGCTAGGAGCACTCATAGGCGCAGACCTACTGAACTTGGGAAAAATCCCCGACCTTGGCGCGCCAGTTGCCAGTATCGGCGGCGCAGGCACATTCGACGGCGTGTTCGTCACGGGAATAGTCGCTGTTATTCTAGCAACGCTAGCGAGCGCGCTAGCAACGCTTTAGCCAATCCAGCCCATTAATGGATTTCTTGAAAAACATCTGGGGTAGCAAGAAATGACTTTGGAAAGTACTGCAGAATGGAATTATTTGGCAATAAGGAAGCTGTGTGCGACGAAAGAGCGCGCGCGAAAGGTTCAGGTTAGGGCTATTATCGGGTACATTTAAGGGTTAAGATGTACTCAGTAAGGTTATTTAGCTAAGTTTCTTAATTCTGATAACTTAAGGTCTTTTTGTCTATTATTAATAGAAACAATTTTAAATTAGAATGGTCTTTTAAGGATTCTAAAAAGTAGGGTTTAGCAGTTGAAAATTAAGTGCGGTGCAAGGTCTCTTCACGTATCAGTTTTATTAAACAAAATTGATGTTGTGACTAAAAAAGGCACTAATCTTAATTTTAAATATAACTGCATAAACTCTATTGGGTAGGTCGTAGACAATGGTAGAGCAAAAGTTAACTGTAATTCTAATTACTGGTAGAACAATCGATCAAGGTGTTGGAAAAGAAATGGGGAAAGGCTCAAAAGAATACTTTGACAGCTCCGCCCTCTGCTTTATCGATGAAGCTGACATGAAAAAACTGGGCATAAAAAGTAAATCAAACGTTAAGGTCACTTCAAAGTACGGTTCAGTCATCGTTAAAGCAGCCAAGAATCCCTACGGCTCCGATCCTGGCTTGATTTTCATCCCATGCGGTTTATGGGCAAACGCCATCTGCGGAGATGAAACCTTCGGCATGGGTATGCCTCTGTTTAAGGGTTTTCAAGTTGAAATTGAACCTGCCCCAAACCAAGCCATCTTAACGCTTGATGAACTTTTGAAAGAGGAGTATGGAAGGTAATCGGGATGGCAGAAGTAAAATCAGTTGTTTGTCCAATATGCGGCTGCTTATGTGACGACCTAGAAGTAACAGTGGAAAATAACGAGATTATAAAAATGAAGAATGGCTGCTCAGTCTGCGAAGCCAAAATGGTTCACGGCTACAAGAGCGATGAGCGAATTCTAAAACCCATGATACGAAAGGATGGCAAGCTAGTTCCCGTGTCGATGGATGAAGCAGTACAAAAGGCAGCCCAAATCCTCACAGACGCAAAGTATCCACTGCTGTTCGGCTGGAGCAGTTCAACCAGCGAAGCACAGCGAATTGGTGTTGAATTAGCTGAAGAATTAGGCTCAGCACTTGATAACTGCTGCAGCGTTTGCCATGGTCCATCAGTCATGGCGACACAGGAAATCGGCATCCCCTCATGCACTCTTGGGCAAATCAGACATCGTGCAGACCTAATAATTTACTGGGCATGCAACCCATGGACTTCGCACCCAAGACACCTTGAAAGATACACCAGCTTCACTGACGGACGCTTCGAGGGCAGCGAATGGAAAAGTTACCTGGAAAAACTAAAAGGAACCCAAAGCAAGAAAAAAGTGGAAGCAGCTTCACGGCGAATCATAGGTGGATATGAACCGCCTCCTCCTCCGCAAGCTTACACTGTGGATGCGCCACCCCAGACATTGCAGAAGGCGGGGCGTAAACTGATTGTTGTTGACGTAAGAAAGACCATGACTGCCGAGGCAGCTGATTACTTTATTCAAGTTCAACCAAACAAGGATTATGAAATACTTGATGCGCTTAGATGTTTGGTGGTTGATCAAGAACTGGACGTTGACAAAGTCGGCGGCGTTCCAGTTGATTACTTAGCGGAAGTGGCTGATGAAATGGTGAACTGCGAGTTTGGCGTCCTCTTCTTCGGTCTCGGCTTAACCCAAAGTGCTGGCAGATTCAGAAACATCGAAATAGCAATCGCGTTAACACGGGACCTGAATAGAAAAACCAAATTTGTAATTTCGCCTATGCGAGGGCACTTCAACGTTACAGGCGCAAACATAGTTTTCGCTTGGCAAACAGGTTACCCATACGCCATCGACTTCTCACAAGGATATCCACAATACAACCCCGGCGAATTCACAACCATCGACCTGCTGAAACGCGGCGACACCGACGCAACACTAGTTATCTCTTCAGATCCAGGTGCGCACTTTCCTAAGGTAGTCATGCAAAACATGATGAAGCACCCGTTAATCACCATTAATCCAGATATGAACGCTATCTCAAGGCTTGGCGACGTGGTGTTTCCAACGCAGTGGTGCGGCATAGAATATGAGGGCACAGCTTACCGCATGGATAACGTGCCAATAATGCTCCGCAAAGTCGTTGAGCCACCGCCAGGAATCCTAAACGACGAGCAACTCCTAAAGAGAATCCTCGATGAAGTCCGAGTAATTAAAGCACAAAAAGTTGAGGAAGAGGCTAAAATTGAGGCGGTTGCTAAATGACTGAGTTACTTATAAAAAACGGCTTCGTCTTTGACCCCTTAAACGGGATTAACGGCCAAAAAATGGATATTGCAATGAAGAACGGCAAAATCGTCAAGAAAGTTACGAGCAGGGCTCAAGTGATTGACGCCACTGGCTTAACCGTTATGCCGGGCGGCGTTGACATTCATACTCACGTTGCCGGCGGAGAAGTTGATACTGGCAGAATCGTGCGTCCAGAAGATCACGTTAAAGATGCGGTACGCAAAACAGCCCTAACACGCTCAGGCACCGGCTATTCGATTCCCTCCACTTTCACGACGGGTTACCGTTATTCACATATGGGTTACACAACAATCATGAATCCATCTATGGTCCCATTAGAAGCCAAACACACCCACGAAGAACTAAACGATATTCCACTCGTCGACAAAGCCACATATCCTCTGCTGGGCGACTGGTGGTTTGTACTTGAAAACCTAAGCAAAGGCAACATCGAAGAATGCGCACGGCATGTCGCTTGGATGCTTGATATAACCAAAGGCTATGCTATAAAAATCGTCAACCCAGGCGGCTTAGAATCTTGGGGTTTCGGGCACAATGTCCACAGCATCGACGACCAAGTTCCAAACTTCTGCATTACTCCACGCGAAATAATGAGGGGCTTAGCTAAAGTTAACAAACTGCTTAATCTTCCCCACACGATTCACCTTCACACTAATAATCTGGGCTTGCCAGGCAACTACACCACAACCCTCGATACCATGAGGGCGCTTGAAGACTTATCTACAGACGGCAAACCAGTCGCACACATAACTCACTTGCAATTCAGCAGTTACGGCGGCGACGGCTGGAGCCACTTTCAATCGGCAGCAGAAGAAATCTCAAGCTACATCAACGCACACAGCCACATGACCGTTGACATGGGACAAATCATATTCACAGACACTACAACCATGACCGCTGACGGACCCTTCGAGTTCGAGCTCTACGAGCTGAGCGGTCGCAAGTGGGTTAACAGCGACATTGAAACTGAGACAAGCGGCGGAATCATACCCTTCCAGTACAGGAAACACAACGCCGTTAACGCAACCCAATGGTCAATCGGCTTAGAGTTAGCCTTACTGATTAAGGATCCTTGGAAAATCTTCTTGACAACAGACCACCCCAACGCTGGACCATTCTTCGCGTACCCAAGAATTCTCGCTTGGCTAATGAGCAAGGATGCACGTACGGCAACGTTGAATCATTGCCACAAAAAGGCACAGAAAAAAAGTCTGTTGCCCTCAATTGACAGGGAATTGTCGCTCTACGAGTTAGCAATTATGACTCGTGCAGGACAAGCTAAAGCTTTAGGGCTCAAAAACAAGGGCCACTTAGGCGTTGGTGCTGACGCAGATGTCGCAATATATGCAATTAATCCTGAAACAACCGATATAGCCAAAGAGTTCAAGGCTGTGCGCCAAGCCTTCAAGCATGCGGCTTACACGATTAAGGATGGCAAAATCGTGGTTAAAGACGGCAAAGTAGTAGGGGAGGCTAGCGGCAGAACCATGTGGCTTGATGTCCAGACAAAAGAGCCGTGCATAATTGACGAAGAGATGAAAAGCAAGTTCAGGCAGTACTGGACAGTTGAATACGACAATTACCCAGTGTTTGACCATTACCTTAAGGTTCCAGAAAAATTGAGCATAAAGGCAAGTGTCTAAAATGATAACGCTGATTCCCAAAAGAAAATTTGAGGTACCTGTCCAGGCGGCATGCATTAGCCCAGACGTGTTCAAAGGAAAAACCGCCGCTGAAATAGCAAACCTGCCCGTCACGGAAGGAAACCGCCAACTGCGACTATGCGACCTATTTGAAATAACAGAAGATAACGCTGAAACCCCCGCCATAACCATTAACGGCGATGTAGGCAGAGTTAAACGCATAGGTTCATGCATGACAGCTGGCGAAATAGTCGTCAACGGAGACTGCGGTATGCACACGGGCGAAAAAATGTTGGGCGGCAAAATCACAGTGAACGGCAATGTAGGCGGATGGACAGGCAACGAAATGAAAGCTGGAACAATCGAAATTCATGGAGACGCAGGCGACTACTTGGCTTCGCCATACCGAGGAAGCAGCAGCACAGGCATGAAAGGCGGCTTAATAACTGTTGACGGCAAAGTCGGAAGCGACGTAGGCTGTTATCTACGCGGCGGAGTACTCAAAATCAAAGGCGGCGCTGGCAGATTTTTAGGCTATCACATGAGCGACGGCGCAATCCTTGTTGACAAGGAAACTGACACCCGAGCTGGCGCATGCATGACAGGCGGCAAAATAGTCATAACAGGCACAATCGAGGAAGTAATGCCAACATTCACCATTGACAGCATCAAACCCAAAGTCAAAATCGACGACACACAAAGCGTTACAGGACCATTCTACGTGTTTCTCGGCGACCTTTCAGAGCACGGCACAGGCAAAATCTTCGTCTCAAAAGCTAATAATCCCCAACTTAAGACATACGAAAAATACCTTTAATTTTTTTACTTGGCTCACGCTTTAGGCGTAAGCTTATTTCACTTTCTTTAAATGTTCTCTTGATTTTCAGGTTCATTCTTTCCGAGTCATAGGTAGCTTCTTAGGATATTTGTGTGTGCTCAGCCTACCTACCTAGTCTACTAGATGCTTCTATTAGGCTTCAAATATGATTCAACATAGTTCAACATAGATGAAGACCGCGCACTTTTCAATGCAGATTGATGCTTTTCAGCATACTGAGAATTGCAGAATTCCTTCACTTCTAACATTTTGCCTGTGTAGATTATAACGGGGAGATTTTGCAATCGGGTCTCTAACTAGCTTTTCTCTGGCTTGTCTTTTATTATTAATTTGAGCGCAACTACAATTATTGCCAACACTGCTGCAGCAACCGCTACACCATAGATTACTTCTTTAAGCAAACTTGACTGCGATGTAGGGTTCGTGAAAGAAGAGGTTTTGGTGAATATGATTGATATTTGGTGTGTGCTGAAGTGGGTTGTGTACCATACGTAGTAGTTGTTAGCGTCTTGTGTGAAGCCTTGGTTTGATGATTGCTGGCCGTCGATGTAGATTGTTGGCGTGGTTCCGAAGGGCACGTCGCTTTTGGGGATGGTTAAGTTGCCAAAGCCCGTGGTGCCGCTTTCGCCAGTCACGGTGAAAGACACCGTCGTTGTTGCGGCAGACTGGTTTGTTGCGATTGTGACATCAGACATCTGTGTGCTAGTTATGTTTCCGCTGATTGAAAGGTCAACTATTGAGCCATTATCTATCGTCGCCAGCACAGTTGTTGCTGACTGCGTTGGAGATGGTGTAGGAGTCGAAGTTGACGTTGAATAACTGCCAAAAGCATACAAAATACCATCTGCTGAGCCTACGTAAACTACGCCGTCGGCAACAGCTGGAGACGACCAACCTACAGAGCCGTCTGTTTGGAAACTCCACAAATTTCCTCCAGTAGAAGCGTTTAAAGCGTACACGTTGTTGTCCTCTGAGCCAACGTAGACCACGCCGTTGGCAACGGCAGGAGACGAAAAAACCTCGCCACCTGTTGCGTAACTCCACAGCAAGCCTCCGGTAGAAGCGTTCAAAGCGTAAAGGCTTCCGCCCGACTGATCTAGATGGGCATAGGAGCCTACGTAGACCACGCCACTGGTCACAGCAGGAGACGAATACACCCAGAGGTTGCCTGTTTGATAACTCCACAGCAAGCCTCCAGTAACAGCGTTCAAAGCGTAAACGCTACCATTATTGGAAGAGTCTGCGCCTATGTAGACTACATCGCCGGCTACGGCTGGAGACGAATAAATCGTGTCACCTGCTTTGTAACTCCACAATTTGGCTCCATTGGAAGCGTCCAAAGCGTAAACGTTTCCTGCGTTATCACCTATGTATACTACGCCGTCGACAACAGCGGGAGAAGAACCCACCGCGCCACTGCCAGTAGCGTAACTCCACAGCAAGCTTCCCGTAGCGGCATTTAAAGCATAAACGCTCGCATCATAAGAGGCTATGTAAACTACTCCGTCTGCTACAGCGGGAGACGACTGCACGTAGCTACCTGTTTGGTAACTCCACAACTTTTCTCCTGTAGTAGCGTTCAAAGCATAAACGCTCTTATCCCATGACCCAAGGTAGACCACACCATCGGCAACAGCAGGAGACGAATAAATTGCGCCTCCGGTTTGGTAACTCCACACCTTGCTTCCAGTAGCGGCATCCAAAGCATAAACTGCACCCTTATTGGAGCCCACATAAACTAACCCATTGGCAACTGCAGGAGACGACAAAATACCGCTACCTATTGGGGAACTCCAAAGGGTTTGGTTTGTCCGTGGACCAGTAGATGTTGAGTAGCCTGAATGCGCTAAGTCATTATGGAACATTGGCCAGTCTGTTGCGCCGTTACCTGTTTTTGCTGGCGGTGTCGGAGTTGGTGTTGGACTGATAATTGGCGTACCAGTGGTATAGGAGGCAAATATGCATTCAGCGTAGTTTTGCGTGTAGATTGGCGAGGTCAATGTGTTGGGAAACGTCATGCCGCCTGTGTCTGCTTCAACGGTTGCAGTGTTGTTGACGTTTGGATTTGAAGAGATAATAATGTAGTTGTTGTTGCTGCCGTTGTCGATTTCCATGAGCCAATACATCCCTGAATTTAGTTTGACTGGTTGGGCAAAAGTCAGAGTGTGCCATGTGTTTACCCAGCTTGGTGCATAAGTTATTAAGCCTTGAACTGTCTGAGCTACAAGGTGGCCTAATAACCCCTTCTCATCACTGAAGATGCCGAAAGAGTATATGAAGGTCCCATTTATGTCGCTTCCAAAAAAACCGCTCATCATGCAGGAGATAGAAGTCACGTTTGCATTGACGTTTAGCATGTACCTTGAACCTACAGCACTATACAGTTCTCCATGTCCCCCCGCTTGCGATGTTTCCAACGAATACCCAAATGAGCCAGTCGGCGAGGACGTGGTAACAAAAACTTGCGCTGTGGCGGAAACGCCTGCTGGCTGCAAGATGGAGGTTGAGTTATTGAAAGTCGCGTTGTAGACTGTTGCGGTTGTAAAGACACCTACTGATATGCCGTAGTGCCCAGCTGTCGTCGGGGTGAAAGCCCAGGAAGGAAAATTTCCTGCTTCTTGGGTGCCGTTTATGTACCATCGATAAAAAGCGCTATCCTGCAAACTTTGAGGAATCGTCACGGTGAAGGGTACTGACTGGCCAACATTCATCGTCACTGACAACGGCGACAACACAATGTCAGCCGAGGAGGAGTCTTGCGCTATCCCAAAAGGCATTGCCACAAAAGCCGCTGACCCGCTTAACAGAAAAACTAACAAAACCACCAACAGCGCTCTCATACTTAATCTCAGAGATGGTATCCGATAAAAGAGTTCTTGTAAAGATTTATTGGCACAAGATTTCTTGACTTGTTTAGAAACGCGCATTTTCTCACAAATAAAAGACTATTAGCATGTATTCTGTAAATAATCAACCGAAATTTCACATGAATCTCCTTTCAACCGACGACTTCACAGAACCTTATAGCCCAAACATTTGACTTTCAGAAAGTTTAGCTGCTTCGGTTTGGGTTCCTCAAGACGTTAACGCCTTTTTTCCGAACAAAAGACCAGACAAATGGCTAATGATCTGAATAGCCGAATACCTTATCAACAAGGCTGAGTTCAAAACACAACAAATGAAGAGGATCAAATTATGCGCCAAGTTGACATTGTACGACTCGACCTCTCAACTGGAAAGGCAGAGAAAACAAAAGACTGCGTTGCAGAAGAAGTGCCCCTACAAATCGTAGTAAACTCCATGGTTTCTTTCGTTATTTGGTGTTCTCCCTCTCAATTCAAAGAGCTGGCGGTGGGCTATTTGCTCTCTGAGGACATTTTGAGGACGGTAGATGAAATCGAAACGTTAACCTCCAACGAGGCAGAAAACAGTTGCCGCATTAAGCTTAAGGCAAGCGTCGATTTGGATGAGCGAATGAAAAATTCTCGGCGTAGCACCCGCATAATCCCGTTGATCAAAGCAAGCACGTCACCCTATCAGCATGATGAGAAAATACCCATAGTAAAATCGAAGCTTAAGGTTAAAGCGCAAGTTATCTTAGACTCTATCAACCATATGAATACGCTTGCTAAGGGCTTTAAAGAAACAGGGGGGCTTCATGACTCAGCAATTTTCACGGCAGACGGCACGATAGTGGCTTTCTCGGAAGATGTTGGACGGCACAACACCGTTGACAAAGCAATAGGCATGGCATCACTAAAGAAGGTTGATTTTAGCCAATGCTTCATGGCTATAACTGGACGTGTTCCAGGCGACATGATTTATAAAGCGGCAAAAGTCGGCTTACCCATCGTTGCTTCCACAGCTGCGGTTCTTAACTCAGGCATTTCATCAGCACAAAAAGCCAACATTGCCCTTGTAGGGTTTGTACGTGGAAAACGCATGAACATCTACACTGGGCTCGAACGAATAATCATTTAAAAGGTGTTTTTCATGAATAGACCCGATATTAGGCGACTGCCAAAGCGTGCTAACCCCCAAGAAGCATTAAACAAGCTGCTTGACGCAGTGCGCTCAAAAACGTTGTCAAGCGAGAACATCGTCTTAGCTGAGGCTTTAGGCAGAGTATTAGCAACAGATGTCTATTCAAACGTTAACATACCCAGCTATGATAAATCCTTCATCGACGGCTACGCAATCAACCCACAAGACACCGCGGGCGCATCAACCACAAAGCCTGCAGTGTTTAAAGTTGTCGGTAAACTGTTCCCTGTTGACTACCCAACTGATGCTGAAGTGGCAAGTGGAGAAGCCATTTACGTTGCGTGTGGAGCACCCATACCCAAAGGAGCAGCATCAACCGTTAAAGTGGAAGAAACCCGATTAAACGGCGATAGAATCGAGGTAGTCAGAGAAATAAAGCCAGGCGAGGGCATTATACCGCTTGGAGACGATGTTAAACAAAACGCATTAATTCTTAAGCAAGGGAAAGTTTTAAGACCACAAGACATTGGGTTGCTCGCATCGATTGGACTGCCTGAAGCTGAAGTGTTCAAAAAGCCAAGCATCGCCATTCTATCCGGTGGAGACGAACTAATCAAGCAATGCAAAAATGACCTAACAAAAATCGCAAATAACTACGCCTTAGTTGTTGCAGGGCTAGCATCTGAATTAGGGGCCGCAGCAGAGTTGAAGGGGATAATGCCTGACGCTTTAGACCAAGTGCAAGCGAAAATCGGCGAAGCCTTGCTGGATGCCGATATTGTTGTTACTATCGGGGGCACATCGGTAGGCATGAAAGATTTTGTTCCAGACGCCATAAACAATCTTGGCCACCCAGGCGTAGTTGTGCAGGGCGTATCGTTGAGGCCTGGGGCTGTTTCAGGCTTCGGCGTAGTTAAGGGTAAGCCAGTTGTGATGTTGCCGGGGCACATCGGGTCTTGCATCGCTGGGTTTTACCTTTTTGTGGCTCCCTTAATCCGCCTTTATTGCGGTCTGACAGGAGACGGTTTTCTCCCATGTTTACCAGCTGAGTTGACTGAGGCGGTTGATTCTGGTCCGCAATTCAGGTTTCTGCTCCTTCATCTAAAACGAGCTGAAGACAAACTCTTAGCAGAGCAGGTTGAGGGCGGTTCAAGCGCGTTAACAACCATTGTCAAATCAAACGGGTACTCGATAATTCCACCACACACAAATTTAGCTGAAGGTGCCCGCATAGATGTCCACTTGTTCGGAAAACTAGAATTGTCGCAGATTACCTAAAGCAAGTTTACGATACTTTGGGTGGATACCTGTGAATATGACTGTGCTTTCCCATAATCCATGACTCGCACCATGTTTTATCAGCCCATGCTCGTTCAGCCAGCAACCAGCAGCGGTTTTCCTCGTGTATCTCAGCCTCTATTCGATAGTTGTTTGCAGCCCTGAGGAAAGCCTCTTTGCCTTTAAAATCCAGAGCAGTAGCCTCTTCAGGATCAAGTTGCTGCTGGGACAGCTTCAATAGTGCTTCACCTTGGTTTTCTCCGCTTAGTGCTGCCCAAAAAAACAAGGTAGAAACCTCAAAGTTGCTGGTGCATGAAGCAAACGTGTTCTGGGCCTCTGAAAGCTTGCCTCCTTGGAACATTTCTGCGCCCTCTCGAAGAAGCTGCAAATCAGGAATTGATAGAACACCCAAGCTTACTTGCAAGTCTTCTGTGACTAGACCATGAGTGCGGCGGGTCTGCAGCTGATTTAAGTCTTCTTTAAAGTTAATGTTGATGAAACTTTTGAGTTCAGGGTCAAGCGTTTTAATCTTGTTCACTGGAGAAGCAAACAGTATTTTTGAGCCGCCTCGAGGTATATCATCTGAGCGTGGCCGCTTCAACTTGCACAGTGTGTCAGTTATTTCTAAGCCGCTATGCCTTTCAAGCACCATTAAGAGGGTTTCAAGCCTGCCGTTAGGCCACATTGGAACAACCACCTGAAAACCTTCCGCCTCATTGAACAGGTAATCAGCAACAGATGGTTGCAGAAAGGGCATGTCGCAGGGCAAAGTGAGACAATAATCAGCTTGAATCGATTTTAACCCAGACATGACTGCCACGTTAGGACCACTAATATGATTATTTTTTTCATCAACAACTATCTGAATGTTTGTCAGAGCAAATTTCTTTAGGATTTGGGCATATCGTGCTTTCCTTTCCTCATCGTTAACGGATATTGCAGTTTCATCAACAACGCCCTGAACGCTTTCAACAGCGTGAATCAAAAGAGGTTTTCCTGAAAGCTTGGCAAGGGCTTTGTCTTGCCATTTTTTGCTTTTCAACTGGAACCTGCGGCTTTTTCCTCCTGCCAGTATGAGTGCAGCCCGTTTGGTCATTGAGTCTTTCCTCAGTTAACAGTTTTTGCTGGGTTTGCTCTGTGCTTTTCTAATTGTTTTTTTATTAGGTCTACGAGTTTTTGCCCGTCTTCGGGAACCTTAATTATCGGTATGTTGGTGTAAGCCGAGTTGCTTGTGTTTTGGGCTACTATACCTGCAATCGCTAAGATCGGCTGAACCGTACCCTCTAAAGTCTGTTCAAGGCCATTTTGGTCTTTTGCAGTAATAATCTTAGGTACGTCTTGCCTTTTTGCGATTAAACTGTGGAAGCCTTCGATAAAAACAACGTCAAGCTTCTCCTGTTCCAGCAGAGCGATTATTTTGTCTAAATCGTTGAGCGCCATCTGAGTTTTCTTAATGATGTCTATTTCTTCAGGTGAGATTGCCACGATTACTTTGGCGCCTGCTTTAGCGTATCTCCAAGTGTTAGTGCCCTCTTTATCCATCGTA
>Ga0326728_10006995_pt1 | contig 29713 bp, 29 predicted proteins | sample MB3enrmetagenome_FD_207602 | JGI IMG/M metagenome (GOLD analysis project Ga0326728, IMG submission 207602) | Lab enriched peat soil microbial communities from McLean, Ithaca, NY, United States - MB31MN | ecosystem: Environmental > Terrestrial > Soil > Wetlands > Peat | place: USA: New York... | reverse complement strand
GCCATATTTTGAGGTTGGGATGTGAAGAACTTCGGTAAGAGGTTAATGGAAGGGTAGACGGGTTTTCTACAGGAGACCCTACGCAGAAAAATTCTGCCAACAATTTAAAAGCGGAAAAGAAAAATGGCCATTAGTACCTGATATGATTAAATATTAAGCTTTAAATATTATTTAAAGCAGCAAAGTAAAAAACAAGGCAATTTAGTAATGATAACAAGCGCATATGGGGTTTAAACGTGAGAGAGGTTTTGGGAGCTGAATAAACAGTAAATTAAGAGCAAAACAGACTTAGTACCTGATATTATTAAATATTAAGTTTTAATAATTATTTAAAGCAGTAAAGAAAAAATAGGGTAATTTTACAATGAAAACATATTCATATGAGGTTTAAACATGAGAGAAATTGTTGGAGCTAAGATAATCGGTGAGTTGAGGGCGAGAATGGATAAGGAAGCGGCAGATAAAAAATGCTCGATGTCGGAATTAATCCGGCAAAAAATAATATTTGCCTATGAGCAGGAAGGGAAAGAAGAAATGATCATAGATTTAAAAAAAATAGAAGGCGATCTCAAATCTTTAATAAGTTTGCTCATCATGACTTCCGCTCTTATAGGTGAAGATATTCGTCAAGAAAAAGGCATGGACGCTTGGGCGGAGATATTTAAAAACGCAAAGATACTATTAGACGATTATAGAAAAACAGGAGAGGTCGTCATGTAGAATTGAGTGAATTATGGATAATAAACATCATATAAAAGCATTTAAGGGATTTGAAACCTGGCTCAGTTTTCTCCTAATGAACATGAAAATGTTCAAGTGGATTTTGATTGCCTCCGGTTTATTAAGCGCAGGTTTTACATCATTAGTTATTTCTAATTTTAAAAATGGATTTTGGCAGATAAGTGGTTGGTGTTTGGAAAATATGTGGTGGGGATTAGTTAATAATACGATGAAAGTTTTCCGGCCGGCATGGGATATTTTCTGGCAGGAGTTTTTCCAAATTCTGTCTTTTTATCTGACAATATTTTTCATTATCTTGACTGCAATTACCGTATTTACTCTTCGTTATTTTAGAAAAAGATCTATGAAACAGGAAGAAGATAAATATATCGACGGCGCCAAATTTATTTCTTCAGATAAATTATTAACGCTGTTGAGTAAAGAAAAGACATCAATACCCATTGCCGATATTAAAACTCCCGTTGACGACGAGACAAAGCATTTTTTCATTGTAGGAAGAACGGGGTCAGGGAAAACTCAGACCCTCAAAAGAGTTGTTACTCATTTACAAACCAGCGGATCAAAAATTATTCTCTACGACAACAAGGGCGATTATATTCCGACAAATTACAAGAAGGAAAGGGATATAATATTTAATCCTATTGATGAGCGGTCAGCGCACTGGACTATCTTTAATGATTGCACATCGAAAATGGATATTGAACAAGTAATCTGTCACGGCATGATTCCCGGATCGGGTGGCAGCAGGGATCCATTTTGGGCTAATGCTTCCAGAGAAGTATTTCGAGGCATATTGTATTATTGTTACCGCAATAAAATGTATTCCAATGCAAAAATATGGGACGTTTTGTCATCGGGAGCAAGTAAAATTGTGAAAATATTAAATACAATCCCGGAGGGAAGAACCGGCAGGGAAATGATCTTAGATTCATCTTCAAAACAGACACAGGGTATTATGGCGATGCTTTTACAATACACCGCCATTTTAGAATTAATGGCGACAGAGGATGGTGGTTTTTCAATTAGAAAGTGGCTGCATGATCCGAAGCCAGGCACTTTATTTTTGGTTAATCACAGCAAAAGTAAAGACGTTTTAAAACCTATTTTAACATTGCTCCTGGAAATGGCCAGTCACGAAGTTTTATCCATGCCGGATGATTATAATCGCAGAATATATTTTTTTCTGGATGAATTCGGATCACTGAATAATATGAGCTCGATAATAGAATTATTGACACGAGCGCGATCAAAGGGCGCATCTGTATGGATTGGAACTCAGGAGATTGGACAAATAGAAAAAGTTTATGGAAAAGAAAGCCGTCAGTCCATTGTTAATGGATGTGCATCTAAATTAATACTGTCTATTGCGGAGCCGGAAACGGCAAAATATTTTTCAGATGCGATAGGCCAGACTGAAGTATTAGAATCCAGTGAATCCATGTCCATGGGTCCTTCGAACATAAGAGACGGCCTTACTTTTACCCGAGCCTCAAAAACGAAGCCTTTAGTATTGCCATCTGTATTTCAACAATTTCCGGATATGGAAGGGATACTGAAATTAAGTAATTACGATTACTGCAAGGTAAAAGTTCCCTATGTTTCCTATAAGGTTTTGAATGAATATTTAGAAATCAGAAAAGATATGCTTTTGGAAAATTTGATTAAGAAAGTTGATATTTATAAAAAGACAGTGGAAAATTCAGATAAGGTTGTTTTGGGTGCAGATGAACATATTAATAAACCTAATAAGCCCAGCGGGCAGCTAAATATATCTTTTAATAATTAGAAACAAATATGGCTAAAATAGTATCTAAATATTTATTGATTCTGATTATTACAATATTTTATTTTTCATCTGACGCTTTTTGTTTTTGCTTTGATGAAGCAGCCTGCCGGTATAATATTTCTGCGGATATTTTATATGCAATTGCAAAAGTAGAGTCTAATTTTAATCCAAGTGCCGTCAATTGGAATAAAAACGGATCTTATGATTATGGCATAATGCAAATCAACTCCAGATGGTATAAAGTTCTTGGTGCTGATGCATGGTCAGAATTAGGAGATCCCTGTTATAATGTTAATGTAGGAGCATGGATTTTAGCCGGGTGCATGAAAAAATATGGTTATACTTGGGAAGCAGTCGGTTGCTACAATGCGAGTAGCAAAAATAAGCGTAATAGGTACGCTTATAAAGTATGGCGTGCCATAGCTAAAATGAAAAAGAAGTAACATACTTTTAAAACATAGATGGAGAGAATTCAATATACGGAATCGATGCCGTCTAAATCAAGTGCGTACACATCACATGCCCTTTTACATAAATGGCAACTTGAAAAACAAAAATAAAAAATAGCACAACTGATTTCATTTCATGCCAATATTGGGTAATGTAAATAAAAAGGGGAAAATCCCCATAGGATTTCTTTCTTAGATTTTCAAAACTCTGCACCAATTTCTGCGTGAAATTACACTCCACAAAAGATATCTTAGGTACAGCTTTTTAGTCATTTCCCGGGAGGAATCATGAATAATATACTCGCAAAGTCTAACCAAAAAGCTACACCTGATAATTTGGGGCTGGTTGTCATACCGAAAAACGCCCCGGACGGTCTCGGGATTTGGGCGCAATGGTACTTCGATCATGCCGTGACAACTATGGAACGATCCCGAAAAGAACAACACCGGGACCTTGCTTTATTTTTAAAGTTTATGGAGCTGAATGAAAAAATTGATGCCCGGCCAAAATGGACACCACAGCTTTCCGAGGAGTTCAAAGAACATCTAAGAAAGGCGCTTGATGAAAACGGTTCTCGTCAATGGAGTGATCGAACTATTAATCGGGTTGTAACTCATTTAAAGACGTTTGCTAAATGGGTACATGGGTTGAGACCTTTTCCTTTAGGTAATCCCATGTCCAGGATCAAGGCAATTCCGGTTACCAATTCCTTGGAGATTGAACGGGCATTAACCACCGGTGAACGAAGACGGCTTCTGAATGCATCAGATTTACTATTGCCGATCGGAGGACTGAGCAAATCACGAAGACGTTGTGCAGGAGAAAAGGAACGTCCGCGGCGGAAAGGTTACCGGCCGTACCGGAATAGGGCAATCATTTACACCTTGATTGAAACATGCATGAGGAGAAGGGCGGTGATGGCGGTTAATATTTTAGATGTTGATTCGGATAAACGCAAAATCACCGTGGAAGAAAAGGGCGGTATGCGGTACGCTTACCAGATAAGCAGGGAAGGGGTAGCGGCGATTCTGGATTATGTTCAGAAAGAGAGAGGCATAGATGATGAAAAGTGGAATTCCCCGGCGGTATTTCTTTCACCCTGTACCAATCCTCACGGCAACGGCCGTTTAACAGTTAAAGTTATTAATCAGATATGAGATGATGTTTGCAGGTTGCAGACGTTAAAGGCAAGACTCCGCATAACGCCCGTCATGCCATGGGACGTTACATAATCGAGAAGACAGGAAATATAGCTGCGGTGCAGCGGCAGCTTGGTCATAAAAACGCTGCCTACTCTTTACAGTATGCCCGGATAACGGATGAAGAGTTAAATATGGTGTTGGATGGGAGGTAAAGTAAAATTAAATAAAAAAAGAATGATTGCATCTGTAAATTTTTGGAGCAATGTATCCCACCGCAAAAGGGCAGGGGAGATTCATCTTTAGCATTGTTTGTTGTATAGTAACTTACTATTACTAATAGTTTGTATGAAATGCTTATGAATGAAGAGGTTCTATTAAATCAACTCGAAGACTTGGCCAAGAAGCTTAGAATATTAGTCCGTGATGAAAATATAAGTATTGAGGAATCGTCGAGCACTGAAGGGCTCTGCCGTATTGAAGGGAAATACGTTCTGATTCTGAACTCCAAGGTTATAGTGAAAGAAAAAAATCAAGTTATGATTAAAGCATTACAGCAGTTTGACCTCAGCGGTATTTATATAAAACCAGTTATCCGGGAGTTATTGGAAGAATAAGGAATAATGTTCTTTTTTAAAAAATATCAAAAAAGGTCTGGTACTTTTGCATGTCTTACTGGAGATCGCCCTTTATAGGGCGTTTAAACGCATCGATTTAAATTGACCAGGGGCAAATAAACCTTTCTTCTCTTCTAACCGCTATAGATCATCAGGAATCCTTGGCATACTATTTTTTCCGAATTCTCTATTCTCCCCATTAACGGCTTCATCTTGATATACAAGCCAAGATAAGAAGGTAAATACTTGATATCATATATTAACTGTCGAATGAAAAGTATTTGGACAATCTTGATATACAAGACGATTTAGTAAGTAAACCATATGAAACAACATCACTTTTTTACCTTGTAGCACTTGCCCTATGATTACCCATAAATTTGTCGCACATCCTAGCACCGTTTTCATGGACTGGAATTGAGTATACAATTACCGATTATTTTTCTGACCTTCTTGAAACTTCCAGTTGTTCAAAGCCGATTTGGCCGTGCCTCGAACCTCTTCGTCATAATTCTGTTGAGCATCCTTAAGAGGAATAAATAGGCAATCAAGATAGCCTGCTAGCGAAGCGCATAAAGATATTATCAGTTCGTGCTATTGTGATCAGCATGAAAGATAAATGCCGCCGGATGAATATTGTTGATATTCAGAAACTATCGTGTAGCATTAGTTCACGAATATTTAATGTTTACTTTTTAACCTTTGAATGATCCGGCGATGACTGATATATGCCGTTTTTGAGGACAATCTTAAATAGATTGAAAAGCTTGTCTGCACTTATATATTTTTTCTTGAAGCGCTGCCCACTGTTGGCATGCATGGAAATACCTTTTTGCATTGCCAATAAAACGTGTATCAGAAATCGTGGCTCGATATTAAGGTCTTTGCTACCCTCGCTAACCCGATTTACGTGTTCTATTACTGCCCTATACATTTCATCTATAAGCTTGTTTACCTTATCTTTGAGTTCATCCGGAACTTTTCCTTTGAATTCATTAGAATCTAACTCCCACAAGAAGAAACGCATGAAGTTTTCATTTTTATACGTAAATTTATAGAAAGTTTCAAAATATTTTAAGATAATCTGATCGACAGGCAATGAAAGCTTTGAGATTTTTTTATTTTCACTATTGAGTGCATGCAAATAATCTTCATACATGGCGATGTACAGGGCTAACTTAGATGAATAATATTTATAAAGTGTTCGCTTGGTCACTCCTGCCCTGGCGGCAATTTCATCGGTGGATGTGGAACGGAACCCCTTCTCAAGAAATATTTCTTTGGCGCTCCTGAGAATTTTATTTCTGTAACCCTGCTTTCGAGTCCCTCTTTTCGTTAAGAATATATCATTTTCTATCTTTAATTCGCTCTTGTCCACAGTAATTAACCTCATTCTTTTATCAATACTTTATAACTTAAATCCTCTCAAAAGAAAAACTATTTTTTTTAGAAAATAAAAAATACTTGACAATAATATACTCATGGCATACGTATGCTTATACGTATACCGAGAGTATATTATTTTATTTTTTATTGCCGATGTCAATAAAAAGACAGTGAGTGACAATTTATATGCAGTTGCAAGTCACCTACGCTATTGGGTTCAGTTTGCACGTGCGGGGGATCCTAACCCAAAAGGATTACCGAACTGACCGTCTTATAAGGAAGAATCGGGCAAATATATCGAATTTGGAAGTAAATCGGTAATGTTTATTTATTAGGCAACTGGGTGGGCGAATGCTTTATGCGTGAAATCAGTGCGGATAAGATTAAAAATACTGTAAAGGAGCTCTTCCTTAAAGCCAACTATTATATCAGTTCCGATATATTGAACGCGATAAAAGAGGGTATTAACCGGGAAGAATCTGAAACGGGACGGGATGTCTTAAAGCAGATCATCAAAAACAATGAAATAGCGGCGACAAAGAAGATCGCCATTTGTCAGGATACGGGGCTGGCCATCCTTTTCATTAAAATGGGACAGGATGTCCATATTGTCGATGGAGATTTTAACAAAGCCATCAACGATGGCGTCAGGGAGGCCTATGGGAAAGGCTGCTTGCGAAAATCAGCCGTGACGGACCCTCTCTATGACCGGATCAACACGAAGGACAACACACCGGCCATCATTCACCTGGAAATCGTCCCCGGGGATAAGATTCATATCGAGGTTACGGCAAAAGGATTCGGCAGCGAAAATATGAGCGCCTTAAAAATGCTGTCGCCTTCTGACGGTGAGAAAGGCGTTAAAGATTTCATCGTTGAAACGATCCGCAAAGCCGGTCCTAATCCCTGTCCCCCCGTTATTCTGGGGATCGGCATCGGGGGGTCTATCGAAAAAGCTGCGCAAATCGCTAAGAAGGCTACCCTGCGGGAAATTGGCAAACAGAATCCTGATCCGCGCTATGCTAAATTGGAGAAGGAATTGTTGGAAGATATCAACAACCTGGGGATCGGCCCGGCAGGTCTGGGGGGCCGGGTGACGGCCCTGGCCGTCAATATCGACTGGATACCGGCTCATATCGCCTCCCTGCCCGTCGTTGTGAATGTCTGTTGTCATGCCGCCCGACATGCGGAAGCAAAGATATGAAGATAAGGAGATGAAGAAGATCATGGGTCAAACGAAGAAAATTTCAACGCCCTTGATTGATGAGATCGTAAAGGATCTCAGGGCCGGGGATACCGTGCTGATCAGCGGTGAGATTTATACGGCGCGGGATGCGGGGCATAAACGGTTTATCAGCCTCATCAACGAAGGGAAGGACCTGCCCATTGATCTCAAGGGCAAGATAATCTACTATGTCGGCCCCACACCGGCCAAGCCGGGTCGGGCCTGCGGCTCAGCGGGACCAACCACCAGTTACCGCATGGATAGCAACACGCCGCCTCTTCTAGATAGAGGGCTCAAAGGAATGATTGGAAAAGGTCTCCGATCCCAGGCGGTTATTGATTCCATGAAAAAAAACAACGCTGTTTACTTTGCCGCCACAGGCGGTGCGGCAGCTTTGATTTCCGAATGTATCAAGTCGGTGGAACTCATCGCTTATGAGGATTTGGGGGCAGAGGCTTTGCAGAGAATGGTGGTTGAAGATTTTCCCGCCACGGTCGTGATTGATTGCATGGGTAACAACCTGTACGAGACAGGTCCTAAAAAATATAGAAAATAGGAGGCAGACTTTTGGATTACAATCAGGAGTCGTTACGAGTCCACAAGGAAAAAATAGGCAAAATGGAAATCGTCAGCAAGGTCCCCCTTAATACGAAGGATGACCTGTCCATCGGTTATACACCCGGGGTGGCTGAGCCCTGTAGACGTATTCATCAGAACAAAAACCTGGCGTACGAGTATACCATCAAAGGCAACTATATCGCCGTGGTCACTGATGGCACCGCCGTGCTCGGGCTGGGTGATATCGGGCCGGAAGCCAGCCTACCGGTGATGGAAGGTAAATGTATTCTGTTCAAGGCGTTTGGTGGGGTGGATGCAATTCCCCTCTGTCTGAATACCAAAGATCCCGATGAGATCGTCAATATTGTCACCAAGCTTGCCCCGGCATTTGGCGGGTTTAACCTAGAGGATATCAGCGCCCCCCGTTGCTTTGAGATTGAACGGAAAATTAAAGAGAACCTGGACATCCCCATTTTCCACGATGATCAGCACGGCACGGCCGTTGTTACACTGGCAGCCCTTACCAATGCCCTGAAGATTGTCAAAAAGAAATTTTCGGATGTGTCCGTGGTCATCAACGGGTCCGGTGCGGCAGGCATGAGCATCACGCGCCTGTTAAAGGCTTCGGGCGTGAAGCATATCGTTCTGTGTGATACCAAGGGGGCCATTTACAAGGGCCGTAAAGAAGGTATGAATGCCGAGAAAAACTTGATCGCCCAAGAAACCAACGAAGCAAATGAAAAGGGATTGCTTAAGGACGTCATCGTCGGAAAAGATATCTTTATTGGAGTGTCTGCTCCCGATTCTGTTACCCAAGATATGATTAAATCGATGAACAAGGAGGCCATCGTCCTGGCTATGGCCAACCCCATTCCGGAAATCTACCCGGATGACGCGAAGGCTGCTGGCGCTCGCGTCATCGGCACGGGCCGTTCCGATTTCCCGAACCAGGTCAATAACGTCTTGGCTTTCCCCGGCATTTTCCGCGGGGCGCTGGATGTCAGAGCCAAAGATATTAACGATGACATGAAAATTGCGGCAGCTCAGACCATTGCAGGAGCGGTTGCGGAATCGGAATTACGGGAGGATTTTATCCTGCCTTTATCATTTGACAAAAAGGTCGGGCCGAAGGTGGCTGCAGCCGTAGCTATTGCAGCCATTAAATCGGGCGTGGCCCGTTTGCATACGACCTACGCAGAGGAACTCCAAAAAGCTGCCGGAATGATCAATCGTAAATAATGCTGAACAAGCAACCTTAGAAATGCAGGGTGTTCGAGTAACAGCGAGGGAACTTATAGTGTAATTAAGGAATCAAATCAATAAGAAGGGTGATGCCGTGGTTACGAAGAGAATTGCCGAATGCATTGATAGCCTGAGTTTTGAGAGAATTCCAGGTGCTGCTGTAATGTGCCCGGTGCTGAGCTTAGCGGCAGAGACACAAATAGTGGAAATCAAGATTAAAAGCGGTGGCCGGTTAGTGAACAGGTACGATTATACTCCGGAAAGTTTCCATGATGTGGCTACTCAGGAACATCTTAACGAAAAATATCGCATTTATGCCGGTCTGGCTCTACCTGAAGCAGCGATCGAAGCTTCACTTGATGCCCTTGTAACTTAGAAAGGATCGATGATGTCAGTAAGTTGCTGCCGGCTTCTTTATAGGTATTCCTGCTGCAAGTCAGAAATATCCGGGTGCAATAGATCCCGGACACTTTAATAATGTCTTTATGAAGTAAAGAATGAGGAAAAGTTATGATGAAAGAATCGGATCAAAATGAAAAAGCGGAATTGAATATTTCTTTGGCAAAAGCAAATTTTTGGTTTTTTATCCTTTGGCTGATCATGCTCTTCAATTATGCGGTCCGCATGGCGATAAATTCCGTTCTGCCACTTTTGAAGCAAGAATTCTTTTTCACCGATGCACAATTAGGGCTGATCAGTTCGATCGTCGCCGCGTCCATTAGCTTGCTTGCTCCGCTGGCGGGAATGCTGGCGGACGAATGGAGCCGACGTAAACTGATCAGTATCATGGTGGCTATAGCGACTTTCGCAACATTTGCCACGGTGTTGGTAACTGGGTATGTTACGTTGATTCTTACCCGTCTGGGCCTCGGTGCTGGCGAGGCTGGCTATAACCCTGCTGGGACGGCCCTGATCAGTACTTGGTATCCGAAAAAAGTCAGGGGAAGCATGATGGGGCTTTTCTTTTCTGCTGTACCGTTAGGTACAGCCTTGGGCCTTGTCCTGACAGGCTTCTTGGCGCAGCAGTATGGCTGGCGGATGAGCTTTGTGTTACTCTCTATCCCGGGGATAGTATTGGCCATTCTGGTGTGGTTTATGCCAGATTATAAGACGGTAAAAGTAAATCAAGCTGAAGGTACCACTGAAAAGAAAGGCGGTGCCCTAAGAGAGGCTTTACTTTTCATGCTTAAATCCCCATCGATGATCCTTGTTTATTTTATGTTTGCGGCAAATGCTTTTAGTCTTATGTCTCTAACGACATGGGGGGTAACACTGTTTGTCAGAGGATTCGACCTGAATATTAAAACGGCATCAATGATAGTTGGAATAATCAGCCTGGTTGGGTTTATCGGTAGCCCCTTCTGCGGGTGGCTTGCCGATCAACTGGTAAAAAGATCCGATAAGGGAAGGATATGGGGGGGAGCAATGTTCATCAGTATATATTTTATTGCTATGACAATTTTTCTGCAGATGTCTATACCGGAAAAAAATCTCAAGTTGGCTGTCGTGCTTTTTACCGTGTCCAGTTTTTTTGTCGTAGGTGTTATTCCCTGTCTCTATACAGTTATACAAGATCTTGCTGCGCCTTCTTTTAGAACGACGGCCGCAGGTTTCATCGTCCTTATCGGCAGCATATTCGGTGCATTTCCGGGGCCTGTCGTTGTTGGTGCCCTGTCAGACAAAATGGGTTTGTGTTTCGCCATGCAAGTAGTCATGACGATCAGCGTAACGTGCTTTTTGGGTTTGGCCTTTATAGTCTCTATATTCTTCTATCGACAGGATATTGAGAGAACTCGTGCACTGGGCACATTCACCATGCAGCAAGATTAACAATCTAATGGGGTACAAAAGAAGAAAGCAGCATGGAGGCATTCATGCTGAAATTGAATTTGGGGAATAACGGGCTCAGGTTTTGAAATACATCGGAAGTTCAAACAAGCTTCCAACCTGATGCAGCAAAAATAATCATGAACGGAAAACTGTAAGACACAGAGTTTTCTTATGTTTCCCTGTTGTTTTTTGTCTCATCTTTCAGGTGCGATTATATCGCACCGAAACATATAAACAAAGAGGGGTTTTTTGTTTTCTAAACAGGCAATGTCTATTTTAGGGTTAGGGTATGAAACACGGATCTGTTGCTATAAAAATATTTGGTGTTGTCTTTGTCCTGCTCATAATTGTCGTTATTGCTCTTTTCGCCATCGGAAGTGCGGTAAAGCCCAAGCAAGCGGCCAATCTGCCGTGCCGGAACATTGGAGATGGTATTCACCGGTGTGTCCAGGTAAACGGTTTTGACCTCTGGTACCGGGAAACCGGCAATAAATCCGGCAAAACTGTTATCGTCCTTCATGGCGGGCCCGGTATGTCCAGTTCTTATTTTGGTGATTATTTCAAATTTCTGGAGAAAGATTATCGCGTTATTCTCTATGATCAGAGAGGTTCCGGTTATTCCCAGATAAAACCTGATTTGTCCAACTATACATTTGATTCGCTCATCAATGAACTTGAGGCTATCCGCCGGGATGTAGCAAGAAGCGAAAAGGTAATTATAGTTGGTCACTCCTTTGGCGGGAAGCTCGCGCAGCGGTATACGATTCTTTTTTCGGATCGTGTTGACCGGCTGATACTAGTCTCATCCGGCGCCGCGCACTTAATTAACCCGAGTAAAACGCAGATCATCCGTCTGTTGTTTAAGTATGGATTTCCCCCCTCCGATCCCCAGAAGGCAAATGAGTATTTCACAGATATGTTTGGAACAATTTTTAAAGAAACCTTCGATGATGTAAACAATTATAAGAAATTTACGCCGGGATATTCATCCTACGCAACGAACGCGGCGTTGCGGGATTCGCTGGGGAAGTACGATTTCCGGGAAGACCTGAAAAAAGTTAAAACAAAAACACTTATTATTTATGGTGGCGAAGCTGATTTTGAAACCAGTGCAGAGAAGTATCAAATGGAGCTCCACAATTTGCTTGCCAATTCAACTCTCGTGAAATTTGAGAAAAGCGGTCACTGGGAATTTCTGGAGGAACCAGAAAAATTTCAGAAAACTGTCAAAGATTTTTTAAAAGACAGTGAATGAGAGCGATTATTTATGGACAGGCCCTAAAAATATTCGGACAGTTGTCCCCAATTATTCCAATCTTTGTTTTTCGTTTAACTAATACCAAGTCGCAATCTATATATTACTTATAATCCAATCAAAACCAACGAGATTATTTACTCGTAGATGGTCATGTTCTAATTGAACAAGAGCTTGTTCCAGATTATCTTCTACGGATACTTTCCGAAGGCGGATTCGGGCAATAGCTATAAAACAAGCGAGTATATTACTCCACTTTCCCTAATGCTTTACGGAGGGGGAGAAGCCATAGAAGATGTGCGAGAAATAAGGAGCGATGTCATTTTAAGAAAGATTACCGGATTGAAGGGGATGCCAAGTGTATCAACTATGGGAGACTGGCTCAGGCGTATGGGAGAGCGCAGCGGAGTAGTCGCGATGGAAAACATAAACGCCAGCATATGTCGAGATATTTTGTTAAGAAATAAAGGAAATGCCTATACTCTTATCGCGGACCCGACCATAATCGAGATGGGCAAAAAAGAACCTCAGATGACCTATCTCGGATACAAAGGCTATTGATCTGTAGTGGCTACAATCAAAGAACTTGGAATATCCATTGCCTATGATTTCAAAGAAGGTAATGATATGGGCGGTCGGGAGGACATCATTGAGAATACTTTCGGCGTAATACCATCGGGAAAGACAATCGGGAAGGTTTTATTGGACAGTAAATATTACAGCAATATGCTGCAAGTGTTCGTGATGGATCATCTCCAGAGTGTCCTTACCGATCCTCTCCCTGAACCAGCAGATAATGGAATGGTCAGGGGAGGGTTCACTGAAGGGTAACCCAATGAATGACTTGAAGGAAAAACGATCGTTGATCTGGCTCTCCAAATCAGGATCAGATTTGATCCCAAACCACTTCTGGATGAGGGTTCCTTTAAGTAACATCAACGGTGAATATGCGTTATTCCCGAACTCCGATTGCCCTAAAAGATAGTTCCCCTCTGCAATCTTCTCGATGGGCTCCCAGTTGATTACGGCATCGATTTCGGAGAGTACTTGCTGGTTTTTTGAATGGATGGCGTCTCTTTGTATTTCCATATCCAGAAAGGAGGGGCTCTTATCGTATTCCTTGAATGTCATGACGGTATCCTTCTGTGATGCATTTGACCGGGAAACTACCACTAAATCAGATATTATCATGTAATATCAAACATGTTAAATAACTTGTCTGTTGAAAATACTTGCATAATTTAACAAGGAAGTTGTGCAAAGGTTTCATGCTCTCCACATCAATTCCATTAAAATAATACTTGACATTAGTATACTCATGGTATACTATTCTTTGCGTTAAGGAAGATAATTACCCGTCAATGCGCAGAAGTGGCCGGGGGTGCGGCATCTTGGATCCCGCATTAAATTATTTGTTGTACTAATATTATATATCTTCTCGCAAATAGGGGAAACTTTTATCGACAAACTTGCCATTGGGTTACGCGGAAATTGGATAAGCTTAGTACCCGCGTGTCCACTCTGGAAAAGAACCAACCAAATATAACGTTTAATAATTTTAATTAAGCGCAATAAAAATTAAAGAAGGAGGAATACCAAGATGCTAAGTAAAAGAATAAAGCAGTTCAAGGATGAACACATTACAAAAGTATTTTGTAAAGATGGTTATGTTAACCCCGTCTATCTTTCCATTTTTCGATCAAGAGCGATTACCGAAGTATGGAAGGAAACGGAAGGAGAACCGACCACTCTCAGAAAAGCCAAGGCGCTAGTCCGATACCTTGACACGATGCCGCTGTTTATTCGGCCGACGGAAACAATCGTCGGGTTTTATGCCGAAGACCCGCATGCGCTGCCGATGACGATTGAGGCTACGGATGCCGACATGATACGGCTGATGGTGGCCTCTAATCAAGTTAAACCGGAAGATAAGGAAGAATGGGGTCAACTTGTTGATTACTGGGAACATCGCGGCCTCAGCAAGCTGACTTTAAGCCTGCTCAACGAAGAGGAAAAAGAATTACCAAAGCACGTATACGGATACTGTGAGGCCCTCCCCAGCATGTACACATCGCGGGCCCAGGCGGAGTATGATCTTGTCCTCGACCACGGGTTTAAGGGGATTATCGAAATCCTGCAGGGGAAATATGAAGCATTGGCCGTTGCTCGGCAAGAAGCCACCGGCCGTGAAGGTCTGGAGATTGCCCACCAAATGGTAGACCTGCGGGCCATGATTATGTGTGATGAAGCAGTCATCAGATTGTCCAAACGCTATAGTCAGTTGGCAACGGATCTTGCCAAAAAAGAAACAGACAAAGCAAGAAAGCAGGAGCTGCTTGATATCGCTGAGCGTTGCGCCCATGTTCCGGAAAATCCGCCCCGCAATTTTCTGGAAGCAATCCAGAGCCACTGGCTGAGCTTCCAGGTTTGTCACATGATTGAATATCTGTCCCATGGGACGTCTCTGCGCCTAGATCAACTTTTCTGGAAATGGTATAAAGATGACGTCATCGACAAAAAAACCACCACCCGGGAAAGAGCGTTGGAGGTGCTGGAAGAGTTCCTCCTGAAGGTCGACGAGATGGGACGTCCTTTGCCCGACCTCGGGAGAAAAATTTTACAGGGTACCAATTTCATGGCTACCTACACCATCGGCGGCGTCCACACCGATGGCAGCGATGCCTGCAACGATACGACCATGCTTATTCTGGATGCGATACAAGATTTGAATTTGAGCCATCCTGATTTCAAGTTCAGATGGCATCCCAAGGTTAATCCCAAGGCATACAGCAGAGCATTGGAGGTCGTATCATTAGGGGTCGGACAGCCGTCCATCAAAAACGACGAAGTGGTTATTCCCGGACTGATGGAACACTTCGGCTTTACCCTAGAAGAGGCCCGCAGTTGGGCGGTTGTCGGCTGCATCTCGCCTGCGCCTACCCTCCATTGGGGGCGGGCAAGACGGGATGCCTGGTCGGTCTCCCCGGCGAAGTATCTGGAGTTGACTTTCGGCAACGGCGTCGACCCCATTACCGGTAAAAAGCTTGGCCTGGAGACGGGTGATCCCACACAGTTTGAAAATTTTAATGAATTCTATGAGGCCTACACGAAACAATTCCGCAAGGCTATGCAGCTGTCGGCGAGAATTAAGGCCATCGCCCAGGAAGCCGAAAACGCGCTTTGCAAAAGGCCGTTTTTGTCCACCATGTTCACGCGTTGCTGGGAGTCCTGTAGGGACGTTATGGATACCAAGGATTTGGGCATGCCATGGGTCAATGATCCCGGAATCGTGGATACGATCGATTCACTCATCGGGATCAAAAAATTGATTTACGACGATAAAAAGTATTCCATGGCGGAAGTGATCAAAGCCTTAAAAGCGGATTGGGTAGGCTATGAGACGATGCGTCAGGATTTCATCAATACCCCCAAGTACGGTAACAACGATGATTATGCCGATGCCGTGGCCGTGAGAACCTACACGATGGTAGCCGATGAAATGAGCAAAGTGCACGATTTATTCGGGCAGTCTCCCCAGCCATCAGGGTTGATCGTCACCTTTATGTTCGCCCTGGCCGATAAAACCGGAGCGCTTCCCAACGGCCGGAAACTGGGAGATCCCATGGCGGATGCCGGGATCAGTCCCCATGCCGGTTACGACAAAAACGGCCCCATGGCGGCTATTTTGTCCGCCTCCAAGGTTGACGCCCGTAAACAGAAGGCCAACATCTTCAATCAGAAACTGACTCCCGCCTGCATCAAAGGAACGGCAGGGCAGAAGAAGTTCCAGGATTATGTTACGTCCACTATGAAGTTGGGTCTGGATATGCTCCAGTTTAACGTAATTGATGCCGTAACCCTCAAAGCCGCTCAGGCGACGCCGGAACAATATAAAGATCTGGTCATCAGGATCTCCGGCTACAATTCAAAATTTGTAGAGCTGGACAAGTTCGTTCAGGATGCCGTTATCCTGCGGACGGAGCATACTTTGTAGTACCATTTTGTGAAGCCATGCTGAAGGCGGTCAGGCCTTAGAGGCCGCCTTCAGCTTCTTTAGCTCAAGGAGAAAGTGAGAGGAGGCGCCGACAGTGGGAGGAACAGCGGAAGCGTTAGTTGTAAATTTTCAGGATTACAGTGTACATGACGGATGCGGCCTGAGGAGTCTAGTTTTTTTAAAGGGTTGTGCACTAAGATGTAAATGGTGTCAGAACCCGGAATGCATCAAGCCAGGCAAAGAAATTATCTTTCGGGAGCAACTGTGCATTCAATGCGGTAAATGTTTGGAAGTATGTCCTGCCGGAGCTATCCAGGAAGAAGGTTTCAGAATAGATCCGAAAAAGTGTACCCAATGCGGAAAATGTGCCCAAGTTTGTCAAGTTGGTGCGCTCAAAGAAGTCGGCCAATGGATGTCTGCCGAAAGTCTGGTTAAACAAATAGAAAAATATAAGGTTTTTTACGCCACTTCTGATAATGGCGGCATCACGCTATCCGGCGGTGATCCGTTATTTCAGCCGGAATTTTCGATGGAAGTTCTAAAACGCTGCCGGGAACTTGGTATTCATACCGCAATGGAAACGGCAGCCCATGTTAAGGAAGATGTGTTTTTAAAATCTCTCCAATATGTCAATCTTTTGCTGGTCGATATAAAACATACGGATGACGCAAAGCACAAATCAGGCACTGGTGTAGGGAACAAGCTCGTCCTCCATAATCTGAGGCTACTTTCCAAAATGGAAAATCGGCCGGATTGCGTTATCAGAATTCCGTTAATTCCAGGTTATAATGACGATGAAGACAATGTCAGAAAAACGTGTGAATTTGTAAAAAGTATCGGTCTTGAGCAGATCGATCTTCTTCCTTTCAATTTCATGGCGTCAAGTAAGTTCAAAGAAATGGGGGTTGATTGGGAATACGAAAAGTGCGAGAGTCAAACAGAGGAAAAGTTGACTCTTCTTTCCTCAATAGTAACCTCGTTCGGACTTAAAGTTACTATCGGCGGGTTATGGTAAGGCGTATTATTTTCGATAGCTGAAAAACAGGGTCCCGATATTATTACTTCGGCAGCGATATATTTCGATACGGTCATTCCCGCGAAAGTGGACATTCAATGAGAAGAGTGGATGTCGGATTCGGTCCGGCATGACAACATTTGACATATTTACTTGTCTGAGTAATAAGCAACAATGGGTTGATTTTTTGGTTTATAAAAGATGACCAAGCTTGATATCGTGTCAACGCTGTCAGATAAGATAAGAAAATAATATAAACTAGGCATCACTTGGGATGAAGCATTTAAAATTGGTTTACCATGGTCGATAGGCACTTGGATTATTTTCATCCTTACTGCGTTATTGTTTGGCGCCTTTGGTTTATAAAATCGAGGTTGGTGTAATAGAGTGAGGGTTGTCCTGAAGCTGTTACGCACGAAAATAAATATTAATTATTTTTGGAGGGTTTTATATGAGACGTTGCACGGTTTGGGTTCCAGTTGGGGCGCTAGGTGCTCCGTTTCCCGATGAGTTCATTGTGTACGCCATATCCCAGAAAGTTGATGCCATTGCGGTGGATGCAGGTTCAACAGATTCGGAGCCCTATTACCTAGGAACTGGGACATCGACGAACCAATGTAATATTGATATTTAATTAACATAAGGGAAACCAATGAAGCTGCGTGAAGTAAGAGATATTATAGACGCTGAAGTTATAGTCGGTGAAGATGATCTTGATCTGGATATCAAAACAGCGTTCGATGCTGATTTGCTGAGCGATGTTCTGGCGTTTGCCAAATCAGGCTGCATGTTGCTTACAGGATTAACCAATACCCAGGTGATTCAAACCGCCAATCTAATGGACATGCCTGCTGTTATTCTGGTGCGCGGGAAAAAACCTTCCGCTGAAATGATTTCATTGGCCAAAGAATTGAAAATTCCTATTCTGAGCACAAAATATATCATGTTTGAAACAACGGGTCGTCTGTATAATCAGGGTATCTGCGGCTGCCTGCAAAAAGTTGATGCCAATTAGCGAATCTCATAAAGCCGAAATCTCCATCGTGGAAGGGCACAGTATTCAATAATCAGCGCCAGAAATCCATGCCCAAACAAATCTCTTCATTTTTTACATTTCGTTTAACCTGCTTGAATATTCTATTAAAAAAGATTGAAATTATTTTTAGCATCAACGCTTGCCGGCAACCATGATCGCTAAAATAATCATCTATATCAAATAGATAGAAACAAGAATTTTTTGCATAAAACTTTGGCACGGTATTTTCATTAATATAAGGTAAATAAACAAATTACCTAAGGAGGTAACGGATCATGAAAAAGACATTAGCAACAACAATAGTAGCGGCGGCGGTAATTCTTTTAACGGCAACTTTCGGCTTTGCTGAATACGCGGCAGCGGGAGTAACCAATTTCCCGTTCTTCCAACTTGGATGTTTGATCATTGGTGGATTGATTATGGTTTCTTTAAAACGTAAATATGAAAAGATGTATATCGGGGAAGTAGTCGGTGTATTTGCTCTGTATACGATTTTGATGGCGCTGTTCACCAATCCGGTTATTGATGTAGTGAAGACTATTGTTTCTTAACAGGTGTAATAAAAAGCATAGCAAACAGGAAAATATTAAAGTATAACACCACAACAAACTCATGATCTGTTTGTTACACACTCCCTCAAGGCCATACGGCTTGAGGGAGTTTTTTATTTTTTTGAAGAACGGCATTTAGTCTTGTAACCGGTCAATCGTCAATCTTTACGAAAATGCGAAATTCAAATTGTACTCGTTAATTGATAAATTTTGAAAGTTTTTCAACATTCCAACCGCAAATAGTTAAAATGCTTTTGCAAGCATATCATTTTCTATCTTTAATTCGCTCTTTTATCCATAATAATTAACCTCATGTTTTTATTATTACTTTATAAATCAAATCCTCCCAAAAGAAAATTTATTTTTTAGAAGATAAAAAAAGATTGACATTTATATACTCTAGGTATACTAATGCTTACATATATACCGAGAGTATACAAATCCATTGTTATGGCGAGTTTCCTTATAAATAGGAATTTTGTCACCCTATTCCGATAACAAGGGAAACGGATTTTAAAGCGGATTGCTATACAAAGGTTTCGAATACCGAAAAGGCGGTGAATTTGAGATCTTCACAGTCGAAGAATTTTACATAAAAACTCTTTTTTTACTCAGTGTCGGAATGTCCTGTCCTGCGAAAGTCTCAGGATATGTTTCGGATAGGTAATAGCCTATTAAATTGAAAAGGAGGAAAAGAAAAAATGAAGATGTTTTGTTTAATTTTGTTGTCGCTGGGGCTGGTTATGGCCTTCAGTGCATCGGCTTTCGCGGTCGATGTCCAGGTTAGCGGTTCATATTACGTAGCTGGAATGTATCTGGATCAAGTAAATTTGGCGAAAAGCGGTACTACTGGCACGGAAGATCTAAGCACAGCCTTCTTCTATCAGAGGCTGCGCGTCAAAACCGATTTTTTAGTTTCTCAGGGCCTGAAGCTGGTCACCAGTTTTGACGCTCTCGAAAGAGAGTGGGGCGGGGCGAGGTCCGCGCCCGCAACATCTGACTATCCCTACTCGATAGCAACTAGAGCGGAAGAACAAAACATCGCCTTCGATTTGATGTACGTTGAGTATGCTTCGCCCATCGGTCTGTGGAAGGCCGGCTATGTTCATGAGAACGACTGGGGCACCTCGAACGGATTCATGCAGAGCGTCCAGAACGGACATAGCACCGGCGGAATTAAATACAGACTGCCCGTCACACCGTTTAGTTTCAGCGCCGAGTTTTTCAAGGAACAAAGCAACGATTATTCTGCCGTGAATCCCACACAAACAAGTACCGATGTCGATTACGACAGGTATATCTTGACTGCTACGTATGACTTCAAGGGCGGCACCGTCGGTATACTCGGCGGCTGGGACCGCCTTGCACAGGGAAAACCTTATGGTGTGCTGATAAATCTTTACTATTTGGTGCCCAAATTCCAGGCCCAGTTTGGACCGGTCAATGTGCAAGCGCTGTTTTTTTACGGTTCGGGCTCGGAAGCTGGAGAAACGCCTTGGTTCGTCTCCCCTCCCGCCAAGGCTCCTACTGTCCCCGGACCCAATGTGTCAGCACAGGACATTATGGGTGATGTTGAAGTCGATGTTAATTTAGGTGTTGTTTATTTCGGCGGTCAATTTGCCTACATGTCCGGCCCGGGGAACGACCCCTACAATGTCAAAGGCGGCTTCTCAGGCGGCGGCAATGATTGGAATCCCTGCTTGATTATGTTCAATAATGATCTTACTTACTGGGTAGGCGGAATTAATAGCCCCGCAGGTCTTAACTCGAGCGTTCCAGGCGTTGGCATGACAAATGCCTTGTTCTATCAGCTTGATGGCGGTGTCCGTCCGATTCCCAAGTTGGATATCAAAGCAGCAGTTGCTTTTGCGATGGCCGACACAGTACCGACTGGTTATACCAACAAATCTTACGGTTGGGAACTTGATGTCACCGGTACTTACAAAATCACCAATAATCTGAGCTATATGCTAGGCGCTGGTTACTGGTGGGTAGGTGATTATTACAGAGGAACTGACAATAGTCCCATCCGCGACGACTACATGCTCATGAATAAACTAACTTTGACTTTCTAATGACCTTTACCTCCTAGTTTACTTCCCGGGATTTCGGATATCCCGGGAAGTAATTTAATGCCATTAATTTAATATTAAATTAATGGCATTCATAATATATTTCTTAAAATAATTGAAAATACAAATTTTATGTTTAAGAATGGGGTGAAAAAATCATCCTGAACTTATTAGGAATTTACAATATTTTTCAGCAAAACACTTTAAGGGGAGGTATAGACATCATGAAAAAATTCTTAGTGACGGTTATAATTTGTACATTTGTCGTTATATTATTCAGCGTTACCGCAAAAGCACAGAATCCCATTATACACAGTCCCATTATCGGAACATGGAAGACGATAGATGATGAAGGTCCAAACAAAGGTAAGGCGTCATCCTATATCGAAATATACGAAATGAATGGTGTATTATTCGGTAAGATTACTAAACTCTTGATCGATCCTCCGGATACAGTCTGTGATAAATGCAAGGGAGATTAAAAAATAAGCCGCTAATTGGCATGATCATTTTGAAAGACATGAAAAAAACTGAAAATGTGGATAAGGAGTAAGGACGACGTATTAACCGCTCGTGGATATATTGGTGTTAGTTTGTTTGGAAGATCCCAGAAATGGTTCAGAGTTAAATAGTTATAAATTTATACATTTGGAGGCTTAATGTTCAATCTGATCGATGAGAAATTATGCTACCAGAAACAGCTTTTCCAGTCTCTTGCAGAGCAATCTTCAGATATGATTATTTTCGTAAATCGAGAAGGGATTGTTACCTATCAAAATCCGGCGGTGGAGATATCCTTGGGATTAAAAGTTGAGGAAATGATTGGCAGCAAGATATTTGAGCATCTGCATCCGGATGACTTGAAGTTTACAATTGATGCATTTCATAATTTACTTAATAAGCTACCCAAGTATATAAAAGCCCCTGTACAACAAATCCGTCTTCGTCATAGGAATGGAAGTTGGCGTACGTTCGAAGTTCTGGGAAGTAAGTTGGTACATAATAATTTTATTGAATTTGTCATGATTAATCTTCATGATATCACCGAGCGTAAAAAGGCGGACGAGGTGTTGCATCAGAGTGAAAATAAATATAGAACCATTCTTAAGTATATTCGAGAGGGTTATTCTGAGATTGATCTTGCTGGCAACTTTACTTTTTTCAATAATTCAATTTGCCGATTCTTTGGCTACTCCAAAGAGGAGTTAATGGGTATGAATTATCGGCAGTGTACATATAAAGAGGATGTAAAAAGACTTTTTCAAACGTTTAATACTGTTTACAGAACAGGTGAGCCCACCGAAGTATTTGATTGGCGGATTATAAGAAAAGATGGGACTAAAAGATACATTGAATCAGCTATATCATTACAAAAAGATTCATCAGGTAAACCAACAGGGTTTAGAGGAATTGTACGCGACGTCACCGAGCGTAAAAGGATGGAGGGAAAACTTCTGCTAACCCTCGAAAATTTACGGAAATCTTTTAAAACAACAATTCAGGTATTAGTGTCTGCCGTAGAGTCTAGAGATCCCTATACGGCTGGGCATCAGTTACGGGTTGCCGATCTAGCCCGCACCATTGCCACGGAGATGAAACTTCCTCATAAAACAATAGAAGGAATCCGCATAGCAGGTTCCATCCATGACGTGGGGAATTTATCCATACCCGCCGAAATATTGTCAAAGCCTACCAAACTAAAAGAGATCGAATTTTCCCTGATTAAACAACATTCCCGGAGTGGATACGAGATGCTGAAGGATGTGGAATCTCCTTGGCCACTGGCGGAGATAGTTTACCAGCACCACGAGCGAATAAATGGTTCTGGTTATCCAAGAAATCTAAAAGGTGATAAAATTCTCCTGGAGGCACGAATTTTGGCTGTTGCCGATGTCATGGAGGCCATGGCTTCTCACCGTCCCTATAGGCCAACTTTGGGTATTGAGGCAGCTCTTGAAGAGATCGGAAAAAATAAGGGAGTTCTTTATGATGATACTGTCGCAGATGCTTGCCTGAAATTATTTCGAGAGAAAGGCTATCAGCTTAAAAAAGATGGGAAAAACAATCCCATAGAAAAAATATATTTCAACCAGTAAGTGCAGCCTCGTGGCGCACTTACCGTTCGAAAGAGAGTAACGGCAACATCTAGAACTAAGTGCCAATTTTTACTTTGATTCTTTGCGCAGATTATATTTGCTCATTTTGAGTTGTAAGCCCTTGCGGCTCATGCCCAGACTCTTGGCTGCCTTCGTGACATTATCGCCGGATTCCTCAAGATACTTGATAATCATCTGGCGCTCCACATTTTCCATATGACTGCGCAGGAAATCTTTAAAGGGCTTTTTGTCTTCATCACCAGACGTTGCCATGGAGCTTTCCATACTAATGATAAATTCCTTCGGTATTGCGCTTAAAGTGAGCTTGTTGTTTCTGGCCAACAGCATCATTCGTTCGATCAGGTTTTCCAACTCCCGGATATTGCCCGGCCATTCATAGCGCAAAAGCATCTCTTTGACTTCGCTGTCAACAGTTATCGCGATATCTAGCTTTTTGTTAAATTTATCTACAAAATAATCAACAAGGGGCCAAATGTCTTCTTTTCTTTCCCTCAGAGGCGGTACGACAATGGGAAACACATTGAGGCGGTAATATAAATCCTCGCGAAAATTTCCCGAGCGGACCTCCTGCAATAAATTTTTATTGGTGGCGGTAATGATCCGCACATCCACCTTGATTGTTCGCAGTCCGCCGACTCTTTCGAATTCGTGTTCCTGAATAACACGCAAGAGTTTTACCTGTATTTCCCGCGGAATTTCTCCGACCTCATCCAGAAACAGAGTTCCTTTGTGGGCTATTTCCAGTTTTCCCGGTTTGGTTATTGTTGCTCCGGTAAAGGCGCCCTTTTCGTGGCCAAAGAGCTCGCTTTCGATCAGAGTTGGGGAGATGGCGGCGCAATTGATTTTAATCAAAGGATTATTTCGGCGTGGCGAGTTGTAATGAATCGCATTTGCCACCAACTCTTTGCCGGTACCGGTTTCTCCGGTAATAATGATTGTGGTTGTTGTTGGGGCGACTCTTTTAATTGCATCGAATATTTCCAGTGTGGGTTTGCTGGTGCCTATAATTCCTGTTCGTTCTATTTCTTCCGGCGGTAGAAACAATTCGTTCTCATTTAAAGTTCGGGTTTTAATCGCTTTGGAAATAACATTTTTGAGTTCATCCAGTTCAAAAGGTTTGGTAATGTAATCGAGGGCGCCTTTTTTGAGAGCTTCCACGGCTGTGGCGACAGTGCCATGCGCCGTAATGATGATTACCGGTACCTCCGGATACTGTTTAGTGATGCCGTTGAGTAATCCCATGCCGTCGAGATTGGGCATTTTTAAATCTGTAACAACGACATCAATTTTACAGGCTTTTAATATTTGCAGAGCTTCCAAACCATTGGTTGCGGAAGCGACGTCGTAGCCTTCTTTTTTCAGCATGGCCGAGAGGACCAGACGGATATTATATTCGTCATCAACTATCAGGATTTTATTCATGTCTATAATTATTATAGGTTGAATTTTAAATCAAGCAGGATTGCATATTAAATTCATGAGCGTGTATTAAGTCGGATAAAAAAGACACTTCCCTGCCCGGGAATCGATTTGACCCAGAGTAGCCCTCCATGCTCTCCGATTATCTTATGGCAAATCGCTAGGCCCAACCCCACACCCCTTTCTTTAGTAGTGAAAAAAGGCTTAAAAATATCCTTTTCAATTTCTTTGCCTATTCCATGGCCCGTGTCGCTGATTTCTATGTTGACAGCATTGCCAGCGCCGGTTTCAATCACAGAGGTGCGCAAAGTCAGAACGCCCCCTCCTGGCATCGCTTCAATGGCATTGAGGGCGATATTTAAAATCACCTGCAGCAACTGCTGTTCATCCACTTCGACATAGGGCAGACTATCGGATAATTCCTGAACAATGGATATTTTTTCGGCCAGATCATTGGCGGCGATGATGGACACGGCCTTCCTGATTAACATATTGATATTTTGTAATTTAAGCTTAAGAGTATAGGGACGTGCATAATCAAGAAACTGACTGACAACAGCATTGAGTCTGTTTACTTCCTCAATGATTACATCGAACAACTTCTGCTGTTCTTCCGTAACCGCTTCGGTCTTCAGATACTGGGCTGCACCCTTGATAGAACCCAGCGGGTTGCGAATTTCATGCGCGAAAACTGGCGCCATTTGCGCCAGCATCACGAATTTTTCTCTCTCCAGCTTTTTGTCAAACACATAAAGTGAAGTAAAGACATTCTGGCTTTCCGGATAAAAGTAGGTATACACTTTTTGCAGAATTATTTTAATAGGCGTGACAGAGATGACTATCAGGAAAGAGGCCATCAGTACGCCGGTGAAAGAAGGTAAAAAAGTATTTTTGGAAAAGCCGGCAACAAAATAAAAAATAATTATTCCGCAGGTCGTGCTGATGCAAATGACCAGTGCGCGGGCGAAAAAATCGTGCAGCTCGTTTAGTTGTGGATAGGCAATAATCAGCAGAATGAAATAGAGCAGTGAAGATAAAATAAATCCGGTGATCGGCGGAAAATTAAAACCGGTATATTTAAGAAGATCAATGCCGCACAGAATTGCGGCAATGGGACAGGCAAAAAGCAGGTAGCGTAGGCGTTTTTTTTCCACACTGAGCGGCAGCTTTTTTTCAAAGCGAAAAATTGCGACATAGCAGATTCCCAGTGTGGTAAGGGTGTAGGTCAGAACAGATGTATGAAAATACTGCCATTGACCCAAAGGGGAAGAAATAAAGAATGCTAACAGAAAACTCATGATAATGGCAAATAAGACGAGGCCTCGCGTCAGCATGGATCGATTATGGGTAAGATGGCGAAAAAACCAGAATGCAAAGGGCGCGATGGCCAGGATTCCGATATATTCAACATTTGTCCAGAAGTACGGGGAAAAATAATTTTGGAGAAAAACACCCGTCTGGGATACGAATATGGCTAAACACAAACCGATAAATGATGCTTTCGGCTTGTCTTTCCTGTCGGTAATCAATAAAGAGACGGCAATAATAAAACTTGTTGCTGCCAGTGTTAATGCGTCCATAATTGTTTAATATGTTGTAGTAGATAAAAAAGCTAGTAGAAATAATACCGGCGTAAAGTTTTTATCGGGCGAAACGGGCTAAGGAAAATACTTGTTATTAAGATGATTATTACCTTTGATAAAATGCGCTGATATTTTTTAAAGTAAGCTCCGGTCAGAACTTATTCGATTCCGGTCATTAGTTTAAAAACTCCATCGCACAGCGCTTTGCCAGATAATTATTAACTGTGAAACATATTACGCAGTGTAAATTGGTTTACACAAAAAATCCATTTCCCCCGAATAGTTTATTCGCTGCAGATTGAAAAATATATAGTTTAATCAAATCATTATAACTTTCATAAAAAGATCGGCTGTATGGCATAGAATCTGCTATTCCCTTCAAGGCAGTCTATAAAATAAAAGAAAAGGCGGTTAATGCTGGTATCGATGCATCGCTGTCTAAAAACACGGCACCAGAGGCCGCTGTCTTTTGTTCGACTGAAGGTCTTCATCTGCATGGCGGTTATGGTTTTACAAACGAATATGAGATTTCCAAACTTGCGCGTGACGCTCACATCATTGATATTTATGAGGGTGTTCGCGAAGTGCAGATTATGATTATAGGACGGGAAATTGTTTAAAATGCTTTATCTTCATTCTATGGGACATTTTCATCCCGAAAATATTATTTCCAATGAATTTCTGGAAAACCTGGATATCGGCACTACCAATGAATGGATTATGGAACGTGTCGGCATTCAAAACCGGCGGACGGTTCTGCCTCTGGATTATATTAAAAATACAAAAAACATTAATCCGCTGGAATCCTACAACATCAGACAATACAAAAATTACCAGATGGGAGCGGCGGCCGCCCGGGTGGCGCTGCAGCGCGCTTCGCTGACACCTGCGGATATCGGTCTGGTTATAGGAGGCACTTCATCGCCGGATAACATTACGCCGGCGGAAGCATCCGCGATGGCCGCGGAATTGGGTATTGAAGCAGCCTGCTACGATTTAAATTCATCCTGTTCCACTTTCGGCATGCAGGTCAATTTTATTTTGCGTATGCAGCCGGAGACACTGCCACCTTACATCTTGCTCATCGGCGCGGAATCGCCGACAAGGGCGATTAATTATTCTGATCGCAATTCGGCGGTTCTTTTCGGCGATGGCGCGATCGCGGCTATAGTGTCGACAAAAATTCCCGCCAGAGCAGCTTTTGTCAGCGGCGGTTTTGATTCCCGGCCATCCGGGTGGGCAAAAGTCGGTATTGACGGAGACTGGACTTTTCATCAGGATGGCAAAGCCGTTCAGGGTTATGCCATCAGGACAACAACAGAATGTCTTAAAGTGCTTCAGGATCAATATGAGGCCGAAGCTCAGCGTTTTATTTTTATCGGCCATCAAGCCAATTTAATAATGCTTAAAGCCGTGTGCGAACGCAGAGAGATAAAGCCCAATCATCACTGGTACAACGTTGATCAATTCGGCAATGTCGGTTGTTGCGGCGCTCCTTCCATTTTAAGTATGCACTGGGATGAAATTCAACCCGGCGACAACATTGCGATGGTCATTGTCGGCGCCGGATTAACCTGGGCATATGTGATGTTGAAAGCGGGAAGCGAACAATGATCGAAAAACCAGTTGCTTTAGTAACCGGCGGCGCGACAGGAATAGGTGCCGCATGCTGTCGTTCTTTGGCATCCGAAGGTTTTCATGTCGGTATTCATTTCCGTAAAAGTGAACAAAAAGCGCAAACGCTACTGGCGGAAATAAAGGATGGTTTTTTGATTCCGGCGGATCTGGCGAGCATAGAACAAATTGACTTGATGATTGGAAAACTCAAGGATGCGGCAGGACGTGTTGATGTTTTGGTCAACAATGCCGGGCAGTCGATCAACGCCGATATTTTATCGATGAAGATTGAGCAGTTTGACGAACAAAGGGCGCTGACGCGCGGCGTCTGGTATCTGACCAAAAGAATTCTCCGGCAATTCATGCTGCGCAGTCAGTCCGGGCGCATCATCAATATTTCCAGCGTTGTCGGTCATACAGGCAATGCCGGACAAATTCCCTACACAATGGAAAAAGCGGCGCTGGATGCCTTTACCAGATCTTTGGCCCAGGAGCTCAGAGGACGAAACGTCTTAGTTAATTCCATCGCGCCCGGTTTTATTGAAACAGATATGACGCAAGAATTGCCGCAGGAAATGAAAGATAAGATCATCGCTAATATCGCTGTGGAACGCGCCGGCAGACCCGAAGAAGTCGCGAAGGTTGTTGCTTTTTTAGCAAAAAAGGGAAGTTACATAACGGGCTCGGTGATTCATGTCAACGGAGGCCTTTATGGCGGTTGATGCCGGAGTAATACAAGAGGTACTGGATCTTGTGCCGGGGCAGGTGCCTTTTCGTTTCATTGATGAGATTATCAGTCTCGATGAGAAAGAGATAATCGGGGCTTACCGGTTTCGCGAGGATGAGTTTTTTTATTGCGGGAACTTTCCCGGATGTCCGATTACACCGGGGTAATTCTGATTGAAATAAAGGCACGTTAAAAGTGGATGTTCATATGACAAGAGAAAATGGTGAAGTTGTTTGTATGGGGAAATTAGCCGGAATGGGAGTGAATAAATGAAGAAGAGAGTGGTCATTACAGGAATGGGGGTCGCCGCTCCCAATGCGCATGGTCTGGATAATTTCGAACAGGTGCTGAGAGAAGGACATTCCGGCATTCGGTTTATCCCTAAACTGGAAGAACTGAAATTCGGCTGTCAAATTGCAGGAGTACCGGAAAACTTTGATGATATCCGTAAAAAATATTTTGATTATGAAAAGCTGATGTCAATTAATGATAATATTGGTTACGCATCGGTTTCGGCGGTGGATGCGTGGACGGATGCCGGTTTCAGCACGCCTGATAGTAATGATAACACTGTTGATTGGGATACGGGTGTTATTGCTGGTTCGGGTATCGGTGGTATGGACACTATAGCTCAAACTGTCGTGCCGATGATTAATGAAGGCCGGGTAAGAAGATTGGGCAGTCGTGTTGTTGAACAGGTAATGAGCAGTGGAACCAGCGCCCGCATTTCCGCTTTACTGGGCGCCGGCAATAAGGTGACATCGAATTCTTCCGCCTGCAGCACCGGCAACGAGGCGATCATCGACGCTCTCTGGAGGATAAGGATGAGTCTGGCCAAACGCATGGTTGCCGGCGGTTCCGAAGGAGCGACGCCCTACATCTGGGGAGGCTTTGACGCCATGCGCGTGCTTTGCCGCAAATTTAATGATAATCCCGCGGCGGGTTCCCGCCCGATGAGTGCTACGGCTTGCGGCTTTGTGCCGGGTTCGGGCGGTGCGATGCTTGTTCTGGAAGAGTTGGAAACCGCTCTTGCCAGAGGGGCCAGAATCTACGCGGAAATAATCGGCGGCTATGTTAATTGCGGGGGGCAGAGAATGGGCGGTTCCATGACAGCGCCTAATCCTGAAGGAGTAAAAAGATGCATAAGCGGCGCTGTGACCGACGCGGGCATTAATCCGGCGGAGGTTGATGCCATTAACGGACATTTAACAGCGACGTATGCTGACCCTTATGAAGTAAGAAATTGGGCGGAGGCTCTTGAGAGGAATCCCGAAAATTTCCCCTATATTCAGTCTACAAAATCGTTGATCGGTCATTGTCTGGGCGCCGCGGGCGCCATAGAATGCACGGCCG
>Ga0326728_10006993_pt1 | contig 29716 bp, 34 predicted proteins | sample MB3enrmetagenome_FD_207602 | JGI IMG/M metagenome (GOLD analysis project Ga0326728, IMG submission 207602) | Lab enriched peat soil microbial communities from McLean, Ithaca, NY, United States - MB31MN | ecosystem: Environmental > Terrestrial > Soil > Wetlands > Peat | place: USA: New York... | reverse complement strand
GAATCCCGCAGGACGTTCGAACGCCGCAGCCGGTTGATTCGCGCGCTTCGCGAATTCCTCGAGGGCGAAGGGTATCTGGAAGTGGAAACCCCCATGATGCAGCCGCTGGCAGGCGGCGCCATGGCACGACCTTTCGTGACTCACCACAATGCTCTGGACTTGAATCTCTACTTGCGCATCGCCCCCGAGCTTTACCTGAAACGGCTCACCGTGGGCGGCCTCGACCGCGTCTACGAGATCAACCGGAATTTCCGCAACGAAGGGATTTCCACCCAGCACAATCCTGAGTTTACGATGCTGGAGTTCTACCAGGCTTACGCCGACTACCGGGATATGATGGACTTGACGGAACGAATGCTGCGCCACGTGGCGATGGCAGTCCTGGGAACGGTCGATTTCGACTATGGCGAACATTATATCTCCTTCGCCCAATTCCAGCGCTTGACCATGAAAGAGGCGGTGGGTAAATATTGGCCGGAAGCGGCGGGCAAAGGGCCTTCCTTGGAAGACCTCGCCGAACCTAAAGCCATCTTCCCATGGCTCGAAGCTTTCAACCGCTGGGCCGGCAGCGACTCGACCCAAGGGTTCGAGCCCCTCGTGCTGCCTGAGGGAACGGCCCCGGGTACGGCGCTCGCCGAGCTGTTCGAGCACGTGGCGGAAAGCCAGTTGATCCAACCCACCTTTATTCTCGATTACCCGCTCGAGGTTTCGCCCCTTTCCAAACAGAAGGACGACGACCCCAATTTCGTCGAGCGCTTCGAGCTGTTCATCGCCGGCATGGAAGTGGCTAACGCCTTCAGCGAACTGAACGATCCCGCCGAACAACGCGACCGCTTCGAATATCAACAACTGCTGCGCGAGAAGGGTGACCTGACCGCGCACGCCATCGATGAAGACTATATCCGCGCCCTGAGCTACGGGTTGCCGCCCACGGGCGGGGAAGGCATCGGCATCGATCGCCTGACGATGCTGCTCACCAATTCGCGCTCCATACGCGATGTCATCTTGTTTCCTCTGCTGCGCCCGGAAAAACCTGTGGCGTAGCGCAGGCGCCTTGCCCGCCGTGGCGGGGGCGTCCGGCTGCCGCGCGCAGGCAGAGCCCGCCCGGAGTGGAGCGAAGGCATGCTTGCACCACAGCGGGAGAGACGCCCGAGCTACGGCTGCACAGGGCCGTAGGCCGGCTAAGCCGCGCCAGCACAGGGCCCAAGGCAGTTCGCCACCGTCTTGACGATTTCCCATGCGACGGGAGGCTTTTCCACGTAATCGTGCGCTCCCAGGTACATCACATCCAGGTAACTGCGCATGTCCACAGCGCGCGTCAGCACCAGGACAGGGCGACGGCGGTCGAGTTCTATGGCGCGCTCGAGCAGGGGCTGTCCCTCGAAGGTTCGACCGCCCTGGCTCAAGATGACCAGGTCATAACATTCGCGCTCGAGTTTTTCGGCTCCTTCCAGGTAGCTGGTGCAACCATCCACCCTGTGCCCCTGGTCCCGAAGCAGCGACGTATAGAGCTGCAAGTCGTTGTTATCTTCATCGACCAGCAAGATCTTGCCTTGCGGCGGCCGGGCGCGTGTATGGCCGGCGGCGATCCTTGTGACAAGTTCCGGCATTCGGCACCTCCACAGTTATATCGGTTGATAGCCCTCGCCGGATGAAGCGAATCATGCGTCACTTGGAGGGCGGCAACGGAGCCGGCGGAGATGCCGGTTCGAGGGCGCTCCAGCACCCAACCTTCCGCCAGGATCCTGGGGCGGCCGGGGCGGAAGGCGGCAGCTCCGCAAGCTCCGCTGCCGCACTCCAAGGCCGCACTCCAGGTATGGACAGCGCGAATAGTCTGGAGTAAAAGCGACAATAGTCCGGAAAAACGCGAGAATAGTCTGGAGTTGAGGCGAGCAGAGACACAAATAGCGGCCTAGCAGCCGCCAGTCAACGTTCGCTATTTCGAAGTACAAACAGGGGCAGTCTGCCTACCTGCCCGTCTGCCTAGCCGCGACCCGTTGCGGTTGGCCCTTGGATAGCAGCCATGCTTGAAACGTTCCAGAGGGAGCCATTCTGGACCTGCTGGTTCCACTGGTCAAAAAGCTGCTGGGTCGAATTTGCGTCACTAACGACCGGCCCGTAGTTGTTTATATGCACCGTCGCGCCTGGCCCGGCGCCCGAGCCGCCGCCTCCACCACCGCCCTGCCTGTCGCTCGAGCCGCCATAAGCGCCCCGGCCGCCGTAACTATTGGCCCGCGCGCTGGCCGCCCCGCCGCCCCCGCCGCCGGCGCCGCCCCCACCATGGCGGCTGCCCTGGCCGGCTACGGAGAATTGCTGATCGGCGGCCGCCGCCCACTCGAGCGACGCTGCAAATTGTGCAACGTCAGTGCCGTAACTCTCGATGAACGCCGCCATGCACTCGATAGCTTTGGCAGTATCGTAGCCGCCGCGCACGTACGCCACCAGCTTCGTGCTCTTAGTCATCGAAGCAACTGCTTCGCCTGCCTGCTCGGCGCTTTCGAGCATGCCGTCCATGGCCTGGCGATCGCCCTGAAGCGCCTTCCTGAACGCGTCTTCAACCTGCTCGGCATCCTGAGTGGCGCCCGCGAGGAACTTGCGCGCCTCGGCGAGCTTGCGTGTCTCGGCCTCCGCCGCCTGCGCCGCCGGCGTGTACTGCTTCAGCCAGTTGTAGTCCTTCTGCTCGACAACGCCGAAGCGCTCGAGATCCATCGCGAATTGCAATTCCGCCTGCGCGGCGCGGATGGCGGAAGCCCCTACCTCGTCGTTCTGCCTCGCAAGCGCCACCGCAACCTTGCCCGCTTCCTGACCAGCCTTAATCATCTCCTCGTGCCACCGGCGGATGGTCATGGTGTTACGCTCGGTCTCGCTGGCGGAATCTTTGGCGCTTTTCGTGACCTGTGCGTGCTCCTTCGCCTCATCCTCGCCGAGGATCTTGATCAGCGAGTCGCGCATTTTGTAGATAGTGGTCAGGCCCTCTTCCGCTTCTTTCAGCTCGCTGCTCTCGCCGAGAATGAAGTGGTAGGCGTTCATCACGGGGATGAACGCAGCCAGTGCTTGGTCCGCTCCCTCCTCGTGTTTCTTCAGTGCTTCAATGCTGCGTTCGCCCGCCACGGCCTGTATATTAAGCAGGGCGAGCTGCGAGCGGGCGTACTCCAGGCTCTTTTTGGCCATTTTTTCCATCGCGGTAGCGTTTTCGTCCGCAACGATATGGACGGCCTTCTGAGACTGCGCGATTTCGTTGGCTGCGCCAGCAGCCTTGTGGAGGTACTCGATGAACTTTACGATGCCCTCGACAGCAAATACGCCGAGCAAAGCGGGGCCGAGCATATTGATCGACGGCATGATCTCCGCTATCGAGCCGGTGACGGCGCGCGGCAAGCGGACGCCGAGCTCTTCCGTAAGCAGGCGCGCGCTCTCGCGCCCGCTTAGGATCTGGTCATTGAAGGGCCTTACCGCCGCGCCAGCGGCGGCGAAACTCTTGCCGCTGGTCTTCTCAAAATTGGCCATCGCCGCGTCGGCCTTGCTCGGGTCCACATCGATTTCGAACAACACCTGGAGGCTGTTAGGACTTCCCATTAAGCACCTCGGCAATCGCCATGGTTAGCCGTTCTTTCGTTCCTTACACAGTGGCAATGCTTGGGCAGACGACGATATCCGCTACGTCGCCCGGTTCTTCAGTCTCTTCCTCGGCGTATCCCACAAGGTTGACCACAGTCCCGGAGGGAAGTTGCAGCGCCGCTGGCGATGCGAGTTGCCCGAGATTGTTGGCGATAATCAGAGGGTCGCCCCGATTCCACGGCAGCGCAGCACGCGCGCGAACCGTGCCGCCGCGCATCACAAAGAAGTACCTTCCCTGCGGCGAAGCCGGGTTCACATTGGGCGGCCACGGATTCTGACTCGCGCCCTCGTACATGCCTTTGTTGTAGCCGGTCCAACTATCTGGCACGATGGCTGTGAGCAGGATTCCGAGAACGTCTGGCGCGTTCATCCCTGGCGGAAGGTTGAAGCCATCCTTCGCATACACCGTGGAGTCCACTACTACGGCGGAATATTTGCCCGCCTGAACTAGCCCGGCGTATCTGTAGCGCATTCTCATTCCATCAATTTCCTAAAAAACGGCTGCGCCGCTCGCTGGAACCTGAACCAGGGTTCCCAGGTATGCTGTTAGACCTGGGGTTAAGGTCCCCGAATTGGCAGGTCTGCCACGGCGTGTCGGCTCCAAAGGGAAGGAGTAGCCCTGTGGAGTTAACCCAGCGGGCAGCGCAGCCCAGGGATGGAAGTATCACCTGTTCAGCAAAGCCTTCCTTAACCGTCGATCTTCGGCAATCTCTTCGGACCGCTTTTGCTCCCACAATTCCTGCCCCTCTGCGGTCGCTATAACCAGGTCCATCGCCCGCCTTTCGCTAACGGACTCGCTCTGCGCGGTCGCCGTGACGAGCCGCTGAAATCGCTTCCCAGCCGCGCCCACGGTGGCGGTAGTGACCTCTTCGAAGTCCCGCATCTTAAGAACGTTCTTGGCGAATGCCCTAACGTCGTCCAGGTCGAGCGTGCCGAGCCTGCCCTGCGGTCCCCACAGTTCACAGTTGCCGTCGGCAGAGCATTTCAAAATGCAATTTGCCATTTGGTCTCCTTCTTGTCGCGCCTCATCTGGTGGGGAGGCTCTTGGAAATCAATTCCATCAGCCTCGACCCTGCCTGTTCCCTCAGTTCTGCTTGGCGCTTGTACCAATCAACGAAGAGGATCGAATCAACATCCCGCCCAAGCCGTTTGGCCTCCGCTTCAGCCTGCCTGTAAGATTCCAAGGGCGCGATACTGGGCGGCAAGGTCTCTTTTCTTTTCCCTGGGACGGGGCGATCATCGCGCAAAAGTTCACGAGCTTCCCACTCAGGAAGTTGAACCACGTCCCCTCTGGAGTAGAGACCATTGCGCGCAAAGGTCTCAGGAATCTCTAGCGATTTATCCAGTACTACATAGCTGTTCGTGCCATCGGGAATACCGAAAAACCAATCGTACCAGCGGCGACTTCTTGCAAGAGTCTCCACGGTCAGCGAGCTTAAACAGCTCTGGAATCGCGCGGTGTCAAGCCCATCGGCATCAAGTTCCAAATCCAAAAGGTGCACAAAGCTGCCCATGCTCTTCGATAGCTCAGCGCGTTTAGTCAGGACGCTGCGAAGCTCTTCGATTAACCCATCAGCTGCGCGGTCGCACTCCAGCCGCTCTGCGGCTATTCTGGCAAATTCCTGCTGATGCGCTTGCCGAGCACTGGTTTCCTCTTGAGTCGGAAGACTGGCCTGTAAAGCCTGTTCCTTTCGGTCCCGTTGTTCCTTGAAGACCTCCAGGCGGCCACGCCTTGCGGCGCGTTTCTCAATAGCAATATCGAGACCCGGTAGTAAGTGGGCTCTGTAGCCGACCGCAGCGACGGCTCCGGATTGCTCTATCTCCGCATCCAATTCCCTGACCTGGAGTTCGAGCGCATCCACGTTCTCGATTACTTGCCGAATTTCAAAGCGTTGCGTAGCTTGCGATATCACTCGGCGCTTGCTTATCGGTGTTCCCACAATGGAAGCTTGGCCTCCCTCGGACAGCCCGTTCTTCGCGGTACTTTCACCGTTCACCTGTTGAGTCATTTTCCTCCTGTCGGCCCTTGGGGACGCGCCGCCGATTGAGTGCTCGCGATAGAGTCGCCTCCGTAATCCTCAGATTCTTCGCCGCCAGCTTCTGTGTGCCGAACTGCCGCACAGCCTCGCACATGATCTGCTCTTTGATTTCTCTAAGCGGCCTCGGCAGGATTATCGACAGTGACAGTTTCACACTCCCTCCCTTTTTTCAGCCGCCACTCCAATCCGGGCTCGAAGCCAATACCCCAAGCCGCGCCGCAAATAGCGAAGATGATGGTTGGACAGTTTGGCAAACGGCGGCCCTTGACCGGCGCGCCGCCAGGTAAGCAGCGTGTCGCGAGAAACTCGCAAAAATCGAGCAACTTCAAAAGTCGTCAGCAATTCAGACACAGGCAAAGTGAACTCCCCGAACTCGATTTTTGCCAGGAGTCCGAGTCGTGCCAACCGCGCTTCGACTTCCCGCCTCATCCTTCCGCCTACATCAGCCGAGCCGCCTCCAGATTTGCTCCTGGCGTTTCTGCTTTCTTCGCCAGAGCTGCCCGACAGGCTACCGCAACAGTCGCAAACCTCCAGCAAGCCAATAAATGCAGCATCGCGGGCTCGCTAAAAGCACTCTGCGAGGGGTCCAGGGATCGTTGAAAACATTCCAGAGCCCGGATCAGCTCGCGGCCCGCTTGCCGCTCGGCGTCGTCGCCTAGCTCTTCGAGGCTCCGGCCTTCTGTCGTATCAACTGAAACTGGCATAACACCATCCCGCGAACTTTCAAAGCCGATGCTCCGCATTCAAATAGACCTGATTGCTCCGCTTCGGCTCGAACTCCTGCTGGCACGGGCATAGGCACTTCACTCATACCCCCTGTGCCTAGCGCTTCCAAGATGGCGGAACAGGACCCGGATAGGTCCCAACCACCCTACCGAGAATTTGACAGGAGGAAAGCGGATGCCAATCAGAGCGCGAGTGTGCCCCGTGCATGCCAATCGTCGGAGTCCCGTGGGACTCGCCAAGTTTTACGTAACAGGCCTCACTGGCGTGGAGTCGATGTAGTCCCCAGTTGTGTCGTGGTTCATCAATCGGCCCAAGAACAAGATGGCGGAGCTTCGGACCTTCAGCAATAAATCCGACTCGGCCCACGAACAATCCCCCAGGGCGATTCTCTCCCGGCGCAATCCGCAGAGCTACCACTTCGCCGCTCAAACTATCGAAATCTCCAGGCTCAACCCCAGAGGTGTCGAACACGACGATATCTCCCGGCCCTACACCGTGGCCCACGGCGCCGAATTCAGACCAGGGCGCTTCGACGTAGTAAGTGGATGCTTTATGGCGGACCTTCGCTGCTAGTACTGGGATTAACTCGTCTTCCTCATACGGGCCGGGACGCTTGTCAAACGGGGGCACCAGCACCACTTTACCCTTCTCCTCCATTTCCTTTTGGTCGCCCATCCGTTCCCTTAATTTCTCTTCAGCCGTCGCAAGGATCGCGTCCATTTTTACTTCCCCCTTCTTAAGCAGCGCGTCAGCAACCGAGATAACGGCATCCGGTTGAAGGCCAGCTTGTTCCAAAAAGAAAACAGTATCCTCGGGGTCACGAGCGAGAGCTGCGAGGCGAAAGTAGACGGCAGCAGAGGGCGAGCGGTCCTTGTCATCTCTTTCCCATGCAGACACTGCACCTTGGCTGGAATCTAGCAACTGGCCAAAGTCGGCCTGGCTCATATCGCCGCGAAGCTCCCGTATCCGCTCCCCAGCCGTTTTCTGTTTCATAAAAATACTCCTTGACAAGGATAAAGTGACTGTAGTAGCATGTCAATGTGAATACGTTGTATGACGTTCAGACAAGCACTGGCCCCCAGAACGGTCAGTTGGACCGCATCATACGCGACCTCTTAAAACGCGCGGTGACGCTCTCCCGACTAAGCCCCGTGCAGATCGCCGACGAGTTAACGAAGCGGTTGCAGCGCCAAGTCGGGCAGCCGTTAATCTACGCATGGATGGCACCGACGAACCGGAATCGGCTTCCAGTCGATGTGCTGCCACACATTTGCGAGATTCTCAAGGACGATAGCATACAACGCCTCGTTCTGGGCGACAAACTCAGGCGCTCCCTTGAGCTGGGCGAATCAACTCCCCGCGTCGTCTCGCTACTCCAATCTGCCTTGCGCGAAGGAACCAACCGAAAGGCTGTAAGGAAACCACGAAGGCGGTCAAAGCGATGAACGGAACGGAACCACACATCTCGACGCAGCGAGCGGCAGAGCTGGTGGGGAAAGCCCACAAGACATATCTGAGGGGCTTAGAACGCGCTGGGGTTATGCTCCTGGATGACCCCGAGCACAAGCGGAGGAAGCTTGTTCCTATATCAATCCTTCCCTCAGAAGCGCGCAAGGCGTTGTTTGCAGAGCAGACGGTGGAAGCGTTGCAGAAAGCCAATGTTCTTTCCACCGCTGCGCCTCTTGATGCAGCACAGACGCGTTTCCAGTTTGCCTGCCAGTCCAGAAGCGAGCAAAGGCTGCTCGCTTCTGCTCCGCCCGCTCTCCCCGAGCGCTATCAAGGATTCATCACCAAGTGGTCAGGGATTCTCGGCGACCTTGAAAACGGAACTTGGAAGCGCTACATCGGGCACTCATTCGCCGACGCTCCCATTGAGAGCCGACATGATTTCATTGTGGCCCGCGCGGCCCAAGAGGATATCGGCGTTTCCACGATCTATCAGTACCTCAGCCTGCTGAAACGAATCAACAGCGACGCCAGTGTCGCGGATGATCGAAAGATGGCGGAGTTTTGGAGCCGTGTTCTTCCCAGGCCCCGGCCTGGACGTAGCGGTCATTCATACTTCTGCCAACCTGAAAACGCTTGGCAGCGCGAAAGAGCGCTCGCCATATTTCTGACCGAAGCGAAGCATTCAGAGAAAAAGGCGCATGAGTCCTTGTGCGCCGAAATCGACGCTAAGCAGCAGGCTTGGGGCATCGGCCATCTGTATCAAAAGCCCACGCTTCACCAGCTTCGGACGCTCCTCAAGGGAATAGACCTCCCTACGTTAACACTCGCCCGCGAAGGCTGGAAAGAATTCAACGACAAGTGTGGCAGGTACCTTTCGCGCAACCCGGACACGCTTCGTGCAAATGACTTGTGGGTGACAGACCAGAAGCAGGTTGATGTGCGGCTTCGCGACGGAGGCGAGCGCCTGGGGCGTATCTGGATGGTGAATTTTCTCGATGTCGCCAGTGATAAGGTGTTGGGCTATGACTTCGGGCCGAGCCTGAATTCAGACATGGTGATGAGGGCAGCGGCAATGGCACTCGAACGCTACGGAGTGCCGCGCGCCGTCCATATGGACCTGGGGAAAGAATTCGTCTGCAAAGCCTTCAATGGCGCGACACGCAAGTTTTCAGGCGAGACGCTTTATCGCGAAGCAACCGGCTTATGGAATGCGCTCAGCGTCCAGATCGTGAAGGCCATCGGGCGAAATCCGCAGTCGAAAACCATCGAACGCTGGCACGCGAACCTGCCCGCGTTTGATCGTTCGTTCCCCGGCTACTGCGGCTCGGACACGGATACGCGACCTGAGCAGCTTGTGGCACAGGAAGCGCAGCACGCCGAATGGCTGAAAACGGGCAACGGGCATAGTCCGCTGGCAACCATAAGCCAATACATCCGGCGCTACGTCGATTGGGCTGAGAACGCCTGGAACGGGCAGGCGCGAGGACGCGGAAAGATGCGGCGCGGAATGATGCCAAACGAAGCTTACAACGCCAAGCGCCCGGCCGAAGGTTTACGCAGAATCGGCACCGATGAGCTTGACCGATGCACCGCGGATCATCGCTTTGTGAAAGTCGCACGCGGAGGGCAGATCAACCTCACGTTCTACGGGCAGACAATCGAGTACGAAGCGCCCGAGCTTTTCCTGCTCCAGGGTAGTGAAGTGGAAGTCATCGTTAGCCGCAGAACATTTCGGCAGGTGACTGTTATCTATCCTGTAACAGGTGGAAACGCGAATTGTGTCGCAAGCCTTAAACCACAGATGGACTGGCTGCCTGAGAACCGCGATGAATTGCGGGCCGCGTTGCGTTGCAAGGCCGCAGTGCATCGCGCCGTCCGAGACGGCCTGAAAGCGATGGGCCTGGAAGCGAAGGCGACAAATCCCGTCGAGCTTTTGCAGATGCAAAGCGCTCTCCCGGAAAGAGAGCAGCCGGCCCGACAAAAAGTATTCGGCGCCCCTTCGCGCCAGCTCACCGATCCTACGGACCACCCGTCCATCGGTAGTGTCGAGTACACGATGCAACGCCTGCACCGCCGTACTAAGACTGCAAGTGAAATCGCAGATCGCTGGGTGAAAGAAGAGGCTTGACCGTGGGAACTACTCGCGAGGAAGTTCGCAAAGAGCTTCGAGTCTACATGACGCGCACAGGAACGGACCTGCGCCAGATCGCCGATGGCATCGGGTTTGCCCACCGATCTCTGATTCAGTTCGCCAGCGGCGGGCGGTACGGCGACGGCGACGGCGAATTCACGGCAGCGGCGCTCAGGCAGTTCATGGACTCGCACCCTTGGGAGCTTCCCGATCTGCCCGGTCATCTCTACGAAACGGCTGCGACACGCGAGATGGATGATCTGATTGCTTATTGCCGTAAGGGACGCTGGGCAACCCTCTATGGACCGGCCGGGGCGCAAAAGAGCTTTCTTCTCGAATATCGCGCCGCAGAAGCCGCCCGCGAAGCCGAGCCTGGGCTAGTCTGGATTCCGATTCCGGGCCGCATGACGCCCGCCGCGATTCTGCGCTACATCGCCAAGGCAGTCGCCGCGCCGTATGCGCAGAGTGGCGACAGCCTGCGACAAAGCATCCTTTGCGCAATCAAGGCGCGCCGTTCCCCACTCGTCTTGGCACTCGATGAAATGGACCTGATTGAAAAGGACATCGACACCCTGGAAACCGTGCGGCGCTTGGGGGATCTGTTGCACGGCAAGCTGGGCATGATCGTGGCAGGTAACGAGCAAATCCTGAGCCTCTTCAAACCCCGCAAAGGGCGCTACTTTGAACAATGGCGGTCCCGCATCGAACAGCGGGAAGTGCGCGTCCTTGGCCCGACACGAGACGAAGCGCGCGCTATGCTCACCAGCGAACTGGGCGGAGGAACGCCCGCCCAGTTCGAGGGCACGCTCGATGACTGCACGGTGACAGACCCTCTGACCCGGAAGAAGTATATCAACGTGCGCCGCATGTTCTTCGCAATCGCCGACGTCCGCGAAAGGCGCGAAAAGCGCAAGGCGAACTAGTTTCTTAGGAAGTAGGCAGTAAAACAAAAATCGGGGTTGCTCGCTGTGCTAACAGCGGGCAGCCCCTAACCCACAAAGGAGGAGTAAACTCCCATGAAGGCTAAAGCAAAGATACCAGAAAAAAGGAAATCCACCGAATCGGCAATTCGGCTAGAGCAGCTCGAAATCGAAAGACTGCCAGTCACCTCCGGGCTCTATCTCATCGAGGAAATCATGCCTTTTCTCGGCGTCGGCCCGGCACCCGACGCCACGGATTGCGAAGACATGAGTTTAAGGACCTACCGAAGGGCAAAGGCCCTGGCAGAATATATCGCGTACGCGGACGAAGAACTCCAGAATGCGGGCAAAGTGGTCAATCCAGAGGAATCCCCTACCCGATGGTTGGCTGACGCGCTCGGGCTGCAAATCGAACTCGGACGCCTGACAGCCAAGATGCTCTTTACACTTTATAATGACAGCTTCGCGGCCCACTCCCAAAAGTCAGCCTAAGTCTCTTGCCGGAGGCTGGGTCTTCTGATCCGGCCTCCGGCCCCGCGTTTTGATGTGCCGATAGCTTAACCTTCTCGCACATTGTTATGAGTACCGTTTGTGCGCATCGTTCTCGCGCATCGTTTGTAGGTTCGCTTTTCACATTGCTCTTAAGTGTCTCTCTTACATATCGCTTTCGCGACAGTTTCACACTTTGCGCCCGGCCATCACCCGCCACTTTCAAAAATCGTGTCGCCGAATGTCGCCGAATTCTCCCCTGACATTCTTACCATGTCGCCGACTTATCTTTAGCCGATTCAGCCACTTAACCCATACTTGAAGGCATGTCGCCGACTTTCGCCCCAATTTGCGCCCACATTCCCCCTAACCCATTGATTCTTCGTTGGACGTCTCGCCCAATTCGGCGACATCGCCCCCTTTATTCCAGACTATTCTCACATCGGCGACAACGCCCGTATTGAAAACACAGCACATCCAGGCACCGCAAGGCAGCTCCACACTCCAGGCTATTCCTCAATCTTATACCAGGGCGCTAGCGGGCAGTGGGGCAGGTGTATACTGCTGGCCTCGTTGCTTCGCTCGGGCGAGGGTCAGCGAGTCGTAGATTGCGCACGAGGAGGGTCATCATGATTGGTCCAACGGAGCTGGGCAAACGCCCGTCGTGGCGAAGGCGTCTTATCGCTGTTTTCCTGCTCGCCTGGGCGGCGACTTCGCTCAATGGTCTCGGCGCGCAGTTTCGCGCCTCAGTGGTGAAGATTGATATCACTCCGGATCAGCCTCAGTGGCTCTTGGGCTACGGCGCAAGACAATCGACAGGCGTGCACGATCGCTTGTACCACCGGATTGTGGCTATGGACGACGGGAAAACACAGTTCTTCCTTGTTTCCACTGACATTTGTTTATTCTCCCCCTCGGTCTACGACGAAGTCATGAGCACGCTGGAAGCGCAAACGGGAATCAAGCCGGTGCAGGTCTGGTGGACTGTAACTCACACTCACTCGGCCCCGGAAGTAGGCCCGCCCGGACTGGGGGCTGCTTTCATGGGCGAGCGGTATGAACACGATCACAATACGGAATACACGGCACGGGTTAAGAGAAGCCTGATCGAGGGAATCAAGGAGGCGCAAGCAAAACTCGAGGCCGCGCGCTTGGGAGTCGGATGGGGCATGGCCATGGCGAATATCAACCGCCGCGCCAGAGACCTCGAAGGCCCCGCCTATTTGGGACTGAATCCGGATGGCCCGGCGGACCGGCAGATCGGGTTGATTCGTCTCGAGAAGGCTGATGGGAAATTGTTGGCGCTGATTGCCAATTACGCGATGCACGGGACGGTTCTGGGTCCGCGTAACCTGCTCATCACCGGCGACGCCCCGGGAATTGTGGCGGACTACGTGGAACAGAAAACCGGCGCGCCCATGCTTTACATTAATGGAGCCGCCGGCAATCTGGCTCCGATTTACACGGTCTGCCCCGACTTCGAAAGCGGGCGCCTGGGCCAATTCAGGGGCATGCTGGGAGATAAGATAATCGCCGCCAACGAGCGAATCGGCCCTACCACTTCCGATGTGCGGCTAGCCGCCGGCGAGCAAATCATCGAAACGCCTCGCAAGGCGAACATGGGTTGGGCGCCCGACTTGGAGAAGTACATCCGCACGACTGACGCAGGGGAAACGGTTGTCCGTCTTCCTATCCGTTTCCTGCGCGTCAACGATGACATCGCGATTTGGGCGGCGCCGCTGGAGCTTTTCTGCGAAATCGCCATGCGAGTGCGCAACCTCTCACCCTTTCCCTAGACGTTCTACTTTGGTTACTGTAACGGTTGGCTGGGGTACATGCCTACGAAGGCGGAGTTTCCGCGCGGGGGTTATGAGCCGGGCGTTTCGCCTTACACCGAAAAGGCAGAGGACGACGTGGTGCGCACGGTGGGCAGCTACTTGCAAGGGAGCGTGCGGTAAGGCAGAAGGCAGAAAGCAGAAGGCAGTTCTCAGTTATCAGTCATCAGTTGTCAGTTGTTCGCTGTCCGTGGTCAGTCGCTTGTTCCTGGTCGGTGGTCTGTTGTTCGATGGCTGTTGCTCGATGGCTGTTGTTCGATGGCTATTGTTCGATGGCTGTTGTTCGGTGGCTATTGTTCGATGGCTGTTGCTCGGTGGCTGTTGTTCGATGGCTGTTGCTCGATGGCTGTTGCTCGTCGTCTGTTATTGAAATCTGAAATTTGAAATATGATATATCTACTGCTGCCCACTGCCCACTGCCTACTGCTCCACTTGAGCACCCTTCGGCGTTAGTCGATAAAACCCCTCAACTTGCCCATTCGTAACGCCCGTTGCCAAGCTCGGATCGACGCTGAACCGCAAGGGGAAGACTTGGTTCGGAGTCTTTCCGAGCGCGGCGCACAGAGCCTGTCGTTCATTTTGCGGGACTCCGAAGATTCCTCCCCAGAAGCCGAAACGCCGGGCGCCGGCAAAGATTTGGGGCTGCTGCGTAGCGAGGTCCCCCTCTTTAGAGGCCGGCGTTACGAATCCATTGTGCCGAGTCCCATCGTGCAACTCCAACGTCGCTCTGACCAGCAGCATGCCTTCGGATGCGCCTGCGGGGAGCTTGCCGGTCCACGGCCGGAATGTTTCCTCGTCAGTGCTGTCGTACCAGGGCTCGTCGTAATCCACGGTGTGACAACCGATCCACACTGGGTGATGCTCAAAGTCCTCGGGGGTAAGATCCGCGAATTGCTTTAGCTCCGGTGTCGCCATTTTTTCCTCTCTCCTCAGGTTTGTGGGGATAATCGCGCCCCGCATGCTGCGCACGGAGATAGGCGCGGCTTTCCTGCCTACCGCCTTCTGCTTTCTGCCCACTGCCTACTGCCTACTGCTTTCTGCTTACTGGTCCTTGAAGGTAGGCTTGGTTCACGTGGCGGGCGCCAGTGGACATGAGTCGTTCGGCCTCGGTTTGAGTTTTAATACCCCCCCGCGCGCCCAGCGCGGTGCAGTTGAGCGCGGCCATGGCGTTCGAGAAGTCCAGAATCCTCTCGATTGACCATCCTGCCAGAAGGCCGTAAATGAAGGCGCCGTGGAAGACGTCCCCTGCGCCCGTTGTATCGACGGTTTCAACGACGAATCCCGGTGAATAGTGGAACCGCCCCGCGTGGTAGACCAAAGCCCCGTCCCGGCCCAGCGTCATACCGGGCGCCTTGATCCTGTGCTCGCTCGAGATGTGAGCGAGGACTTGGAAAGGGTCGGCTTGGCCGGTGAGAGTGGGAAGGAACTTGGTGGACGCAATCAGATAGTCGATGTAAGGGAAAAGTCGTTCGACCTTCTTGTAGACAGTGTCCAGATCGGCGACCACCAGGACGCCCGCGCGCCGGGCCCAGCGGGCAGCCTTGAGGGCAGCTTCGACGTCGCAGCCGTCCAAGTGCAAGACACGGGCGGAGGTGATGGCGGCCTCGGTTAGCTCCTGCGGCAAAACCGTCAAACGCGCATCGCGATCCCAAAAAACCGTGCGCTCGCCCGTGGCCTGATCCACCAGGATATGGCCGAATTGATTCGGTGTGTGGGGAACGACGCGCGTATATCGCAAGTCGACTCCCTCGCGCTTCAAGCTCGCAAGCTGTACCTTGCCGCCCTCGTCATCGCCGACCTTACCGATGTAGCGAGTGCGCAGCCCCAGCCGCTGGCAGGTGACCAGCGCCGTGGCCACTTGCCCGCCGGCGTGCGTGGATGAGGAGACCACCCGCTCCTTTCCTCCCAGGGCAGGGAAATCTCGAACCATGAGCACTGTGTCCGTGGCGTTCAATCCGAGTCCAACGACATCCACTGTGTTCTTTCGCAAATCCGTCCTCCGTCAAGCGGGGAAAGGGGAATACTCTACCACAAGCTAAACGTCAAGAGAGGATGAGATAGGCCTGCGGTTGAGACGGTGGCAGTGGATTCCCGCTCCCCCGCCTTCGCGGAGGACAAGCTTCGCGGGAATGACGAGTGGTTCGTAAGGGAGGTAGTTCTCAACGGCGCCACTACCCGGCGTGGAGTGCTGGCGGACGCGGCAGCAGTGGGCGCATAATGGGGGTCATGTCACGGATAACCATGCTTTGCATGCTACTGATCCCCTTAGCTACAGCCGTCTTTCAGGGCGAAGTCTCGCCAACCTCAGGAAATGCCGGGGCGGGGACGAATGCGGCCCACAGTGCCAAGCTGATCGCACTGACCTTCGACGACGGTCCCAAGCCTTTCGTGCTGATGGGGACGCGCACGGCGAAGGGTCTCTCCTCGCAGGGCTTACTCGGCTTGCTGGATCAGCAAGGGGTGAAGGCAACTTTCTTCGTGATGGGCTGGCGGCTCTCGAAGAATGCGGATGCGAAGTGCCGCCAGGACGATGGTGGCGTTTGCCGCGAGGCAGCCGAAGAAGAGCACCAGCGGGGTCACGAGATCGAGAATCACACCTACGGCCACGGCAACTTCCGGCTAATGGTGAAGCGGTACGGCGAAGAATGGGTGCTGAAGGACATCGACCACGCCTCAGCAATCATCCAGAGCATTACCGGGGTCAAACCCACTTACCTGCGTCCTCCCGACTGGACCATCTGGCCCGAGCTCGAGAAGAGGATCGAGGCGCGCGGCTATCACGTCATGACAAAGTCGAGCACTGTGCCGCCGGTGCTGCGCGACGTCGACTCGGAAGATTACTTCTGCGCGGGCCGCGACGTGACCAAGTGCCCCAAGCCCTCGGATTATGACTACGTTATGCGCAGCCTCGCGCAGCGCGAGCGCCAAGGCGTTCAGCAGCACATCATGGTATTTCATGAACTGCCGCAGTCGGTCGAATTGCTCTCGCGGCTGATCCCCGAACTCAAGAAGCGCGGTTACAGGTTTGTGACGCTGCGGACGTATATGTCTCTTACTGGATAACCTCTCCCGACCACCGGTCTCGGGTCGCCCAGAAGGGGCACTGCGGGCACTTCTGACCTTCCGGATAGTCAACCCCTTCCTCGTGAGGACAACCAATGATCCGGTCAGTCATGACGACGGACCGGACGGCGTGAGCCTTGATGAAATCCAGGATCGTCTGAAGGATGGCAGGCTCCCTTCGTACGTCATCTTCCTCTGAAAACCAGCGTTCCATGGACACTTCCGCGTTCTCTTCTTTCACAAGGCCGACCGCCACCTTCGAGGCCCGCTTATCGTCCGGACCGTAGAACGCGATGGTCGCCACGGGATAGCCTCGAAAGCCTCGCTTGGCTTTCTTCCTGAGAGACTTCGCATGCAGTTGTCGCGACAAACTCATGTTCCCTCCTTTGGTCTTGCTGCTGCCTTCGCGCTGCCAAATCGGCTCTTCCCGGGCCCTGCCTCCGGCCCCGTCTGCTGATACGGTGACAACGCGGCCTGCCGGCGGCCACCGAGCTGGTAGACCCGCAAGGGCGGCCCTACGTCGCTCGCGTCAAGTGAAACACGCAGGTGTTTCCCTTGTAAGTGATTTGGAGCTTCCAGCCTGCCTTTTCCGCCCTGTCCTGCCAGATACTCTCGAAAATGCCTCGGTAATCTTCAGGCGAGATCTGGCGCCGCAGATGCTCGGTCGCCGGGTAAAACTTGAGGTAGTGCGGCTCGAGTGTGATTGTGGCCTCGCGGTCATCCAGCTTCTCCAGCGTGACGCTGTTGCCGCGCAGGTTGGCCTGCTCCCAGCAAAGATAGAGAATGAAGGCGCGGGATATGGGAACGAAAGGCACCCAGGTGCGAGCCGCAATAGAGTAGCCAACCCCGTCCTTAAACCAATCAAAGGCGAATTCACGGCCTTTTTCCTTCCCCAGCATTCCAAAAAGGCGCACTTGTTCTGAGACCAGGATTTCCTCGCGCATCCAGGCCTTTTGCGCTTCTGGGATGTCTGGAAACTTCGAAACCGGCGGCGGTCCGGTTTTGTCGAGGCGTATCGTAATTGATTCGAGGTGTTGGAAGTACCACTTCCCGCTCTCTGTCAGGAAGGTGAAGCAGAACGTTTGCCGGGAACCCTCGAAAGTAAGTGGAACAAGGTAATGCACCTGATTCCCCACTCGATGTGATTCCGGCGACGTTTCCCACTCGGACCAGCTCGCTCCTTTACGCATTAGGGAAAGAAACCCGAAGATCGTACTCTTGGAAATTCCGTCATAGGGTCGAATCTGGTCGGGTGAGAATTTGCCACTCTTGAGCAGGGCAACGAATTCCGGCCAGATTTTGCTTTCTTCCTGAGCGGGAACAGCCGGGCAAAACAGGCAGATGACCAAGACCGAGATAGACAAGCAGGCTCGAAGCCGCATAGTGCCTCGGAGATCGGAGCTCGCAACTTTCGTCATGTCATTATCTATTCGACCCGCAACACTGCGGCGCCGCGGATGGCGTCGTTCTTGAGTGAGTTCAGGGCGCGATTAGCGTCGCGCAGCGGAAATACCTCGATCTCCGTGTGGATAGGGATCTCGGCCGCGAGGCGCAGGAAGTCTTCGCCGTCCTGCCGAGTGTTATTGGCAACGCTGCGCAGCACCCGCTCGTGGTAGAGCAAATTGTAGTCGAGTGGCGGGATGGGGCTCATGTGGATGCCGCCCAGGGCCACGGTGCCGCCCTTCTTGAGGGCCTTGAGGGCGGCGGGCACAATCTCACCGGCAGGAGCGAAAATGATCGCCGCATCGAGTTTTGCGGGCGGCTCGGCGACCGTTCCGCCCGCCCACACGGCGCCCATCTCGAGCGCGAGCTTCTGGTGCCGCGCGTCACGGGTCATGGCGTAGACGGAGACGTTCCAGTGGCGCGCGACCTGGATGGCGAGGTGGGCCGCCGCCCCGAACCCGTACAATCCCAACCGGCCTCCCGCCTCGATCCCTGAAAGGCGGAGAGAGCGGAAGCCGATGATCCCGGCGCACAGAAGTGGCGCAGCCTGCTCGTCGGCGAGTGCCTCGGAAATGGGGTAAACGAACTTCTCAGGCGCGATGGTGTACTCCGCGTAGCCCCCGTCCACGATATATCCTGTGAATGTTGGGTTGTCACAAAGGTTCTCTTTTCCCGCGCGGCAATAATCGCACACCCCACACGTCCGATGCAGCCAGGGAATGCCCACGCGATCGCCAACGCGCAAACGGCTGACCTCCGCGCCCACGCGCTCGATGCGCCCCACTACCTGATGCCCTGGGATCACCGGTAACTTGCGCGGGGGTAATTCACCCTCCACCACATGGAGGTCCGTGCGGCAGACGCCGCAGGCGGCAACCCGCACGAGCACCTGATCGCCTTGGACCACTGGATCCGGCAGCGCAGTGAATTCGAGCGGATTGGTTTCAACACGCGCGGGGGAATGGAGCAAACAAGCCTTCATGCCAACCCTCCTTCAAACATTGCCGATTTTCGATTGGCGATTGTCGATTAGCTTGCGAGAACATTGCGTCGCCTGTTCTTCAATCCACAATCGACCATCAGCAATCGGCAATCGTCTAGACCATTTGTGCTTCTCTCATCCAGCCCTTTAAGGAAGCAAGGTCCTTGCGAATGATCGCCAGGACAGTTGATCTCTCCAGCGTCAATGTCTTTGCCCCGTTTTCAGCTCCTCCCAGCGCATATTCCGAGTGTAACTGCACGGGACCGGAAAAATCAGCCTCTTTCAACATGGCAAAGAACGCCCGGAAGTTCACCATCCCCTCTCCTAGCGGACACCAGCGGGGTTCCCATTCACCTTTCGCATTCCTCTCCCATCTAAAATCCTTGATGGCTGTCCCGCGGATGAAAGGGGTCATGAGACGCGTGCTATTGACCCAGCCGCCCAAACCCCCTTCGACAGTGGCATGGCCGATGTCGAAATTGGAACTCACCCAGCGCGGGTCATAGTCCTTGAGCAGTATCCACAGGTCCCACACTGAGGCGCCCACCATTGAGCCTGAATGGTTGTGGTACATAGCGCAGACGTTGAACTTCTGGTTCAATTCCGCCAATTCTGCGACGCGCTTTTTCAATTCGTCGAGCCGGCCAGGGACATCGATAAGCAGCGCGGAGCGCTTGCCAGGGCTGGGGTGAAAATTGGACAGGTCGGGCGCCTGCGCCCGATCCGACCAGGAGAACCAACCCCAACGATAGCGGTGAATCCCCACCTCGCTGGCCGTGCGGATGATGTCTTCCGCATGAGGAGAGTGGATGTCCACGATTCCGGCGGTAATCATCGGGATATCCAACCCTGCCTTCCTGATTATGCGGGCCACTTTCGGCAGGTCTTCTTTCACTCGCTCAGGCAGGACATGTCCTCCGTCGCGCACCGTCAAATCGATGCCATCAAAGCCCAATTCGGCGGCGGTCTCCGCCATCGGTTCCCAGTCGAGCCATTGCAAGTGTTTTGAAAAATAACACGTCTGCACCCGCGGTTTGGCGGGTATAGCTTCGGCCGCACGAAGGCGCGGCACGCCGGCCATAATGCCGGCTCCCGCGATATTTCCGAGAAACTTCCGACGCGAGGGACTGATTTCGTTGTCCATAGCCACACACCTCGATTCTAGATCGGGAGATCGGGTGATCGGGCCATTGAGCCATTGAGCCATCGGGTCATTCAGCGATTGGTGAGCCGGTAGTGGACCTGACAAGTCCGTTGACCTTCGGGGCCGCCCATTCTTCTAAGCTCCCGATCGTCCGATCACCGGATCACCCGATCACCGATCACCCAATGGCCCGATGACTCAATGGCCCGATCTCCCAATCTCCCGATCACCCGATCACCGATCACCCAATGGCCCGATCACTCAATGGCCCGATCACCCGATGAACCGATCCCAGGGCGCTCGATACGTCCGCTTCAAGTAGCGGTCCGCTTCTTGGTCATCTACGAACATCTCCTTAGCACCGTCGAACTGCAGCTTGCGGTTCCCCACCCGAAAGGAGATGTTAGCCATGTGGCATAGGGCGGCGGAAATGTGGCCTTCCTCGATGTCAGCGTTGGGGCGATTCCGGCTGCGGATGCAACTTACGAAATTCTCCACATGCGCTGCCTGCATTTCCGAATGCCGCTGCTTGTCGGAAGCAATCTTGCGGCCTCCCTCGTCATAGAGTTGCCATCCCCCGCCTTGCCGGCCCAGAATCATCAGGCCCTTGCTACCATATATTTCGATCTTAGTCGCATTGAAGGGATACCAATCGGGAAACTGGGTCAGGCTTTCCCTCACGTTGTCGGGAGTCTTCTGCATATACGGCGTCCACAAAGTCTGTTCGAAAACCAGGGTCAGCCCGTCAAACTCATACGTCGCAACGGTTGTGTCGGGTGTTTCTGCGAGGTCGTTGAAGTGCAGTCTTCCACCCGCATGGTGAACAGATCTGGGGTAGGTCACGCCCAGGACGATCCGGGCCAGGTCCAGATGATGAACACCATCGTCCGTGATGAGTCCGCCATTGAAGTCCCAGAACACCCTCCGAAAATACTTGGGGTTATAGGGCCGCAAGGGTCCAGGGCCCAACCACAGATCCCAATCTAATTCTTTCGGTGGCGCGGTGTCCGGGATTCTCTCCACAGGCTCGCGGTTCAACATGTTGTAGACTCGAACCAAGTGCACGCCACCCAACTTGCCGGATTGGATCAGCTCGCGCGCGGTCCGGCCGTACGTGTTGCTGCGATTCTGCATGCCGACCTGCACCACGCGGTTGTACTTGCGCGCTGCCTCCACCATTTTCCGGCCTTCCCAAATACAATGGGAAGCGGGCTTCTCCACGTAAATGTCTTTACCCGCTTGACAAGCCAGAATCGTCGCCATCCCGTGCCAGTGGTCCGGTGTGGCGCTGACGATGGCATCAACGCTCTTGTCCTCGAGGATGCGTTGAAAATTGACCACGGTCTTCGGCGTTTTCCCTTGCTTGTCTTCCACAACCTTCACTGCCGGCTGGAACTTCCGCGTGTCCACGTCGCAAATGTAGGCAATGTCAACGTCCGGCCTCGAGGCGAACAACTGGGTTAAGAATGTACCCCGGCCACCCACTCCCATCATCCCCACAACTACCTTGTCGCTCGCAGCAGGCGCTCTCGATCCAGCGCTCAGCCCGTACACGCCTGCCGCAACACCGAGTCCGCCCTGAATACTCCGTTCCAAGAATCGCCTCCGGCTTACTGCCATAGCGCGCCTCCCTTCCGGTGCGAGGTTCCCCTAAGACCAGCACTATACACCGGAAAAGGGAACAGGGAATAGGGAACAAGGGAACTGGTTCCCTCCCCACACGAGGCCAAATAGTGTATCCTTGTTGGCCGCGCCACATTCAGGAGGGTAGCCACTCATGAAGCAAACTAAGCCTCTATCCGCACAACTTATCGAGCTTCCGGCGCCTGATAGTAAAGGAAGCATGTCGCTCGAGGAAGCTCTTGCCCTCCGGCGTTCGGTTCGGGAGTTCAGGCCTAATCCCCTGACTGATCGAGAATTGTCGCAGCTTCTCTGGGCAGCTCAGGGCATCACGAGCCTCGACGGCCTGCGAACCGCGCCCTCGGCCGGGGCAATTTACCCCCTCGAGGTCTGGGTGGCGACCGCTTCCGGCCTCTATCACTACAAGCCGCGCGAGCACGGGCTGACTCAGCATTTCGAGGGTGACTTACGGCCTGAGATCTGTCGTGCCGCCCTCATGCAGGAGGCCATCCTCCAGGCTCCGGCTGTTTTCGTGATCGCCGCAGTCTACGAGCGCACGGCGCACAAGTACGGTGAGCAGCGGACGCCGCGATATATCCATATGGAAGTGGGCCACTCGGCACAGAATTTGCTCGTGGAGGCGGTGGCCCTAAAACTGGGTGCCGTGTTGATTGGCGCTTTCAACGATGACGAGGTTGAACGGGTGCTTTCCTTGCCCGCAGATCAGAAGCCGCTTTACCTGATCGCGGTTGGGCATCCCGCGCGGTAGGTGCAAGGTGTCAGGTCGAAGGAGGTACGTCATGTTCCGATCTTTCTTAGCAATTATAATCGCAGCCTGGCTGGCATCGGCGGGCGCGGTGCAGGGAAGAGGCTCGGAGGGGTTGAGCGCTTGGTATGTCGACTCGTTGGTGAAGGTCTTCCCAACCGATGAGCGCGGTACGCACGCGCTTCGGTCGCCGGAGTTTAGCGCGGCGCGAAACCAGCATTTGAGCGTGCAGCTCGCGTTTCGTTCCAGCCGGGCGCTCCCAGCCCTCACGGTGGAAGTGAAGCCGCTCGAGGGCGGCGCCGGTCGCTCCATATCGAGCCTTGAAGTCCGTCGCGTCGCTTACGTCGTGGTGGGTTCGCACACGCCGGACTCTCCTCCGGAGGAACTGGTGGGGTCAGCGCCGGGATGGTTTCCAGATCCGCTGGAGGACTTTCCCTTCGATCTCGACCCTGGCCGCACCACACCAATCTGGTTGACGATTTACGTTCCGGCAGACGCTGCGGCGGGAGTCTATGAAGGCTCGATTCTGCTGCGTTCCGGCGGCCGGCTGATGGCGCGCAAGCCCTTTCGCCTTCGAGTGATGAACGCCTTGGTGCCCCAGGAGATGTCGCTCAAGGTCACCAACTGGTTCACCTTGGATGAGAAGACGTCGCAGCAGTTTTACGGCGTGGCCGCCTATTCGCCCCAGTGGTGGACGCTCGTCTCCAATGTGGCTCACGTGCTGGCGTCCCATCGCCAGAACGTCATCATGACCCCGCTTCTTACTCTTATCCAGCCGCGTCTCGTGGACGGCAATCTCCAATACGACTTCTCGAACTTCGACCGTTGGGTGGAAACGTTCAGGCAGGCTGGCGCGATGGGGTACATCGAGGGCAGCCACCTGCTTGACCGCGCCGGCAGTTATGACGCATCGCTGATCGTCCCCACTTTCCAGATTGTGGATGGCAAGCCCCAGAGAGTTTCCCTTCCGCCTGACGATCCGCGAGTTGAGCCATCGGTTTCCGCCTTCCTCGCCGCCCTGGGAACACATCTGAAGGAAAAATCCTGGGACACTCATTACTTCCAGCACGTGTTGGACGAGGCGCACGGGAACGAGCCTCCGTACTACGCCAGATTCGCGGCACTAGTTCACCGGCAAATGCCGGGAATCCCCACCCTGGACGCGATCGACGCGGCAAACATGCCGCCGGAGTTACAGAACAACTGCGATGTTTGGGTTCCGCAATTGGGCCGGTTCGATGATCAGATGGAACTCCTCAAGCAGCACATCGGCAGCGGGCGCACCGTTTGGTTTTACACCTGTCTTTACCCTCAAAAGCGATATCTCAACCGCTTGATGGACTTCCCCTTAATCAAGGTCAGGCTCCTCCAGTGGCTCGATTTCCGCTACGGCTTCACAGGGTTCTTGCACTGGGGCGGAAATTATTGGACGCCCAGGCCCTTGCTCGATACGCAACCGGTGATCGACGACAATACCGAGCTGCTGCCGCCTGGCGATGCCTTCATCGTCTACCCGGACCGCGAGCACCTCACCGTCCGAAGCTCCATCCGATTCGAGACCATGCGCGAGGGCATCGAAGACTATGAAATGCTCAGGGCGCTCGCGGCGCGTGATCCCGCCGCCGCCGAGCAGATTTGCGCCAGCGCGGTTTCCTCCTTCACTGAATATGTCCGCGACGCCGCAGCCTTTCGCAACATCGAGCAGAGGCTGCTGGAGGCGTTGTCACGGCCCTAGGAAGGGAAACGCGGACAAGCCGCAGACCTTGGTCATTCAGAGCGCAGCGAGGGCGACTGTCATTCCGAGTCGGTCTTCAAAGTCCCTCTCGCGGTCACTACGCTTCATCTCGTCGAACAGGGGAAGCTATCGCTGGACCACCCCGACCGATTTTTCGCAAGCGACCGCATCCTCCCAAACACTTACAGTCCACTTTAGAACGAATATTCCGAAGCGCAGGTCGACATTCCCCTGTGGTCCTTAGTGCGAGGCATTCGTGTGCGGGCATCAATAATAGAGGAATTATTCAATTTCCTCCTTGCGCCCCCGCAGCCAGGAAATAATCGCACCGGTTCTTGGCGAATCGCCGTTCAAGGATTTGCTCATCATGCGTTATGTTAACGGCTAGCCACGGCCAACGCAATCCTGACCGCGGACTCAAGAGCGCGGCCACATGGGAGCCGAAAAGCCGCAGGACCGGAAAGCGGGTCCTGCGCTACATTTCCGCGGACTCACGAGGGCGGTCCCATCGATAATTCATAATTTATAATTCACTATTTACCATTGGCGGCCCGTCAATGCACTTTCAAAACTACAACTGTTGCATCGTCCATTTGGCGTCCTGCGGAGAATTCATCCATAGCGGCGAAGACTGCGCGCACAATCTCGTCAGCGGGCTGTGCGGCGCGGGCGGCCACTATTTTACGGAATCCCGCGAGTCCCCACTCCTCGCCAGCCGGATTTACGGCTTCAATCACACCATCCGTGTAGGCGATGACCAGATCACCGGGAGCAAGCTCGACAAGGCCTTCCTGATAGCTCCAATCTGGAAATATCCCCACGGGTGCGCCGCCGGTCTCAAGCCAACTGATTGCGCCGCCCCGCCGGATGACCATTGGGGGATTGTGGCCAGCATTAACGTAATTCAGCCTGCGCGTCGCTCCGTTGAAGACTGCGTAAAATACGGTGGCGTACCGGCTGGCAAGGGATGATGCGTGCACTTGCCGATTTACAGCGCGGATCGTCGCGGCTTCTCCATGTCCTTTGAGTAAGGCTGCGGTGCGAATCGAAGACTGGACGTTTGCGATCATGAGCGCCGCGGCCAGGCCTTTGCCGGAAGCGTCCGCTACCGTCACGGCCACGCGATTGTCTTCGAACGGCATAAAATCATAACAGTCCCCACCGAGTGCCAGTAGCTGCCGGCAGCGCGCGCAGTACTCCAAGTTGTCGATCCCTGCAGTCGGGCTCTGCATAAACCGCTGCTGCACGTCGCAGGCGATCGCCCAGTCCTGGCTAACATCGATCACCATCGCACCGCTCGTCATTTTCGTCCCTCCACTCGTAGGTCGAACCTCGAGGCCGAAATTCGACACGAGCTGGCGTGGGTGCTGTTTTAACCGCCGCATTTCAACGCAACCTGGGCCGTCACTTTTTTCAAAAATTTGGTATCGGCGATGTCGAGAAGCAACCGCCGGCTCCGACTACCCTATGAAGGCGCAGAAAAGTGGCGCTAAAATACGGAAGTGAGGGGAGCAAAAAACATGAAGTACATTTTGATGATGGCCGGCACGAAGGCGGGCGTCGACACGTATAGGGCGTGGTCCAAGAGCGACGTCGAGGCGCACTTCGCGTTCTTGAAGAGCCTCAATAAGGAGCTGAGCGAATCCGGAGAGTTAGTGGCCAATGAGCCCTTGGGTGCGCCGGAGCAGGCTAAGGTGGTGCGCGCCGGCAAGGACGGCGTGCCCATCACGGACGGCGTGTTTCCGGAGGCAAAAGAGTTTCTCTTGGGTTACTGGATCGTGGACGTCGAGAGTCCGGAGCGGGCCTATGAGATCGCGGCCCGATTATCGGCGGGGCCGGGTCCCGGCGGGGCGCCAATAAACATGCCTATCGAAGTGAGGCAGATCATGAGCAGGAAGACCGACGAACTGCCGTGAAGAAACGAAAGGAGCAGAAGACATGAAATACATTTTGATGATGAACACCATGAAGGCGGGCGAGGGCGTTCCCGCCTGGCCCAAGAAGGACCTCCAGGCGCACGTCGCTTTCATGAGGAGATTCAGCAAGGATCTGCGCGACTCCGGCGAGTTGGTATCGGCCGAGGGCTTGTCGTTTCCGGATCAGGCCAGAGTCGCGCGAGCCGGTAAGGATGGGACGCCGATCACGGATGGTGTGTTTCCGGAGGGCAACGAATTTCTCGCTGGCTACTGGATCGTCGATGTTGCCATTCCGGAGAGGGCCTACGCAATCGCCGCGCGGGCGTCGGCGGCCCCGGGACCCGGCGGGGAACCTTTGAATATGCTGATCGAAGTGCGGCCGGTGCTGAGCGGTCCGCCCCCCGAGATGTTGTGACGGAAAAAGCGGCATTTGCCGTTTGTCATTTGAACTTTGAACTGCTCTTCAGAACCTATGGACGTTCCGATTGAGAATCTGTTGCGGGAATTGGCGCCCCAGGTGGTCGGCGCGGTGACCCGGCGTTTTCACGACTTCGCTGCTGCCGAGGACGGGGTTCAGGAGGCGTTACTCGCAGCCGCCACGCAATGGCCGCGGGAAGGCGTGCCCGACAATCCTCGCGGCTGGCTGATTCAGGTGGCTGCGCGGCGCATGACGGATTACTGGCGCAGTGAGGAGGCGCGGCGACGCCGGGAGGCGGAGGTCGCCATCGAAGCCGCCCAACTGGCGCTTTCCGTTGACGTTGAGCCCGGAGCGGATCAGGACGATGCCCTGACCCTGTTCTTCATGTGCTGCCACCCCTCCTTGACTCCGTCATCAGCCATCGCGCTGACATTACGGGCGGTGGGCGGCTTGACCACCGCCGAAATCGCCAATGCGTTCCTGGTCCCCGAGGCGACCATGGCGCAGCGGATTAGCCGGGCCAAGGCCAGTATCAAGGCTTCCGGCGTGCCATTCCAGTTGCCGACCAGCCAAGAGCAGGGCCAACGACTCCGCGCCGTGCTGCACGTGCTCTACCTGATTTTCAACGAGGGCTACACCAGCAGCGCCGGGCCGCACTTGCAGCGGCTCGAACTGTCCCGTGAGGCAATCCGCTTGACGCGATGCGTACACACTCTGCTTCCGAACGATGGGGAAGTCGCGGGCTTGTTGGCGCTCATGTTGTTAACCGATGCGCGCCGCGCGGCACGGACGGGGCCGGACGAGGGGCTGATTCCGCTGACCAAACAGGATCGAACTTTGTGGGATCGGGACGAGATCTCCGAGGGCATCGCGCTCCTGACCGCAGCGCTATCGAAGGGATCAATTGGCGCGTACCAGATGCAGGCCGCCATCGCCGCCGTCCATGACGAAGCGGCTCGAGCCGAGGATACCGACTGGCCGCAGATCCTGGCGCTGTACGAGCTCCTTAAACGCATGTCCGACAATCCCATGGTCATGCTCAATCATGCCATTGCCGCAGCCATGGTGCACGGCCCAGCTAAAGGACTCGAGCTGCTGAAGGCGCTCGACTCCGACGCACGAATTGCCGGCCACCATCGCCTGGCCGCTGTTCGTGCCCATCTGCTGGAAATGGCCGGCGAGCCTGAGGCCGCAATCACACACTACCAGATCGCCGCCAGCCGCACCACGAGCATACCGGAACGGAATTACCTCATAACGCAAGTGGCTCGGCTTGCATCTCGGGAAAAAGCCTGAGAGGCATGGCCAAAACTTGCCCTAAGCTCGGCAAGAACCGGGTAGCGCGGACCCCCGGTTTTGGGGTCCGCGGCTTGTCCACGGGCCTAAGAAAGAGCCGCGGACCCCAAAACCGGGGGTCCGCGCTACCCGGGCCGGTTTTCTGTCACAGTAATTATAGACACTAACCACAAATGGGAGAGTTACGTGATTAAGCACCGATCGCGCTGGTGGGCCGCAGCGACACCACCGACGGTCGCACCGTCGAAGTCTCCGTCGGGCTCAGGCCCGGCGACCCGGTGTTCGTCATCCCCGATAACGCGCCGCACTCCGACAGCGAGCTCCGAAACCGTACCTACACCAACGTGCTGCAAGGTGAAGAGCTCGATCCCGTGGCGGGAAGCATCCCGGGAGGGAAAGATTCCGTCGCGGTTGAGGTCGTCAAACTGCTGACGTCGACTCTCAGGTCATCTCGGCTGACACCAATGACGGCATCAACCCGATTTTTCCGGGCACTGAGGAGCCTTCGAACGCCGCGCGGCTGGGCTACGGAGTGGCCATAAAACTCTACGGAGGTGGTTTCAATGCCCCTTCGGAATACGTTGCCCGCATCCGCGCCTTGATGGACCGCAACAACATCCCCTGGCAGACCCAGACGCCCAAGGTGGACGTGGGCGGGGGAGGCACCATTGGCCACTTCATGTCGCGCGAGGACATGGAAGTGATCGATATGGGCGTGCCACTACTTTCCATGCACGCTCCCTTCGAGATGTCCTCCAAGGTGGACGTCTGGAGCTTTTATCGCACCATGAGCGCGTTCTACGCGCACCCGTAAAAAGTGTAAAGGGTAAAGTCTACACTGTGCTCAGCCCTTGCGGGATCAAGGTCCTGAGGATATCGATGATAGTTCAGATACTGCCCCCTCGAAACGCGTTCTTGGCCTCTGCGCTTCCTACAATAAAGTTCTGGACGGAACGCGAGCCGCAAGCGCGGTGGGCATTGAAGCCATGCGGCTTGAGTGTCCACATTTCCGTGATTGGGTTGAGAGCCTCGGGAAGTGCGGGTTTCTGTCGTTCTGAGCGCAGATTCCATGATCCTTCGGCTCACCACGTTGCATGAAAATGCGCGAAGCGCCTTGGAGTGCGGTAGCAGCAGCTACCGCCTTGTCACTTGGGACGCAGGGCGGTAGCTGCTGCTACCGCACTCCAAGGCGCCTTCGGCGCGTGCGTTTTAGCTCGAGCAACAGGTAGAGGGAGCCGGCCAGCAAGAGTGGAGAAGAATAAAACCCCGGCATGGGTCGAGGGAAATGCACCGAAGCGACCGTGCGACCGAAGATCGTTCCCAGAGTGTGGCCCATCCCGTTTGCGAACATCATGATAGCGAATGCATAAGCAATCGGACGCATCCAAGCGGCGCGCCGGGCGACAAAAAGAGATAAAGATAGAAGCAGAACAATAGCGGCGATCAATCCCCCAAGCCAAACATCGAATCTGAACACCGGAAACGGGAGCCAGGGCACACGTTCTCGCATGGCCATCACCGTGGGATTGTAAACGGAGAGGAAGCCGGTTGCTGTCTCGTCGGTGACGTGGACCGCCAGAGCCAGGCAAAGCGCGATCCACGCGTAGAGCAGGTGGCTCTTATGTGCTGATGCGGGATGCAGGCTGGCTGCGCCGCTCTCTTTTTCTGTCACGTTTCCCCTCCTCTGCAAATTCAATGGGAGCCCCAATGCCGCGCAAATTAAAGCGCGCGATGGACTCCGCTAAATTCTCGGAGAGAAGCCGCCGCTCGGACGGCTGCTCGAGCCAGTAATACACCGCTTCGAGGACCGCGCCCACCCAACAACTCGCCGCGGTTGCTGGTTCGAGTGGCGGGAGGCGACCGGACAAGGCGCGCAGCGCTTGTTCCACGCTCCTGGTATGGCTCGCAATAACTCGCCGGCGGACTGCCTCGAGCCGTTTGCCAAGGCCGGAAGATTCGACGATGAGGATGCGCGCTTTTTCGGGGTTTTCCGCCAGAGATTGAACCAGCGCTTTCACCGCCGCTTTCATCTGCACGAGCACGTCGCTGCCTGAGGCTCGAATGGCGTCGTTGAGCGCCGACGAGACTTGCTCGCCGAGGGCTTCCAGGACTGCAGCGAAGATCTC